>Ga0315293_10001724_pt1 | contig 21216 bp, 6 predicted proteins | sample YL17G13_20_MG_FD_203071 | JGI IMG/M metagenome (GOLD analysis project Ga0315293, IMG submission 203071) | Sediment microbial communities from Yellowstone Lake, YNP, Wyoming, USA - YL17G13_20 | ecosystem: Environmental > Aquatic > Freshwater > Lake > Sediment | place: USA: Wyoming | collected... | reverse complement strand
TCGCCGTCGGGGCCCTTTTCCTTTCCCGGCCTGCTATCTATGCCCTAGCCCAAACTCCTCTATATGGCAGCAACCAGCAACAGGCCGTTGCCCATTTCCGCCACCCCTTCGACATCGGGAGCCCTGCCCCCAGCAGTCACCACCACACGCCTGTCTAACGGCTCAATCCCAGTTATTAGGAAACCGTAGGCCCCTTATACACCCATATCTATAACTTGTCAAGTATTGTAGTGTTTCAGGGCATGTGAGACAAGGGGAAGATCGTGTCGGGGCGTAGAGTGTTGCGCAGGAGAGAGCAAGGCAGAAGGAGGTAGGTAATCACGGCTGGCCCAGGTAGCTCACTGCGTCAGCCATCCGGACACGGATGATGTTCTGGCACCCCTCGGTTTGCCCTGAACAGAATTTGCCTTCGATGCTTGTTCTTTTCAAGAAATGGACTTGACAACTTATACCGTAGTGATGTATAGGTTACAATGCGGCGGGCGGTTTGCTCGCCAGGCCGCTGGAGTAGGTGGTGGTGAGCGTTGTCGGCGACACAGCGCTGACAACTGAAAAGGAAGAGGGATCGGCAGCGGAGCGCTGCCGATTCGCATTCTTAGCGCGGCTTGGCGCGTGGGAATGCCCAAAACGGAAAACGGCCCCGAACGATGGGGTGCACCGCCGGGGCCAGAGCACAAGGTGGGTCACCCCGTGCATTTCTATTGTAGCGGCCAGAAGCCGAGATCAGCAACACGGCATCACAGCCAACACACATCTGCCGCCCAGCGCGGGGTGGCGCAAGATGAGAGGCCAACGCAGCCTGCGGCAGGCTGCTAGCTCAGCAGAAGGAGGGAGCCATGAACAAGAGGATGTTGGCCGTGCTCGGTTCTCAGCGAGCTCCGAAGGGGGGAACGTTGATGAGGCTGGCGAGGCTCCTTCCACTCTTTGCAGTATTGCTGCTCGTCTCCTGTTTCTCAGCGCAGGCCGACGAACCGCTCCCTAACCGCCCAGATGCAGGCGGAGGGCAGTCCGTCGACATCGGGGTGGCTTTGCCGCCCCGCAAGGGGTCGCCGAAGCTAGAGTCGTCCCTGGCTCGCGTCGTTGAGGCCTTCCAGCGCGGGGACCAGCCCGCACCCGCCGACGGGTCCAGCTTCACCGTTGCACCGTTGGCGGACGGACGAGTGCGGGTCATTGTCGAGGCCGCACCTGGCCGGGCGGAGGACGCGGCTGCCCTGGCCCGCTCCCTGGAAGCGACGGTGGAGACAAGCTACGGCGACCTTGTCCAGGTATCGGCGCCGATCGGCGCGCTACAGGCGCTGGCCAGCAGCGATGCGGTGCGGTTCGTCCGCCAGCCCTACGTACTTGAACCTGCGGTGGTCAGTGAGGGTGTGCCCATCATCAACGCCGACGACTGGCAGGCCGCCGGGCTGAACGGCAGCGGGGTGAAGATGGCGGTGCTCGATCTTGGGTTTCAGGGTTACACGTCCTTGCTCGGCACTGAACTCCCAGCGTCGGTCACCACCCGATCATTCAGGGCCGACGGTGACATCACAGGAGGCGGCGAGGTGCACGGAGCCGCCGTCGCTGAGATCGTGCACGATGTGGCTCCCGATGCCCAGATGTACCTCGTGAACCAGCAAACGGATGTGGAGTTTCTCAATGCCGTCGACTGGCTCATTGCTCAGGACGTCGACGTCATCAACTTTTCTGCCGGCTGGCCCGTCATTGGTCGGGGTGATGGCACGGGCTACATCAACCAGAAGGTGAGTCAGGCGGTTTCCAGTGGCGTCGTCTGGGCGAATGCGATGGGCAATATGGCGGACGCGCACTGGATGGGGAACTGGTCCGATCCAAACAGCAATAATTGGCACAACTTTGCCTCGAACGACGAGACAAACACCTTTGCCACGTCGGCCGGATCTCCAATGCGGATCTCGCTGAAGTGGGATGACGTGTTTGGTGCTTCCAGCAACGACTACGACCTCTGCTTGCTGGATTCCAGCCTAGCCATCATCGTTTGTTCGGCGAGCAGGCAGAATGGCGACGACGACCCCGTGGAGTGGATTGCTGGAACTGCTCCCTACACCGGCACCTACCACATCGGCATCGGCCGCTATTCGGCCACGCGTGCTGTTCACTTCCACCTGTACATATACCCCGCGTACCCCATGCAATACGTGGTAGCGGCTGGCAGCCTGGCCATCCCGGCAGACAACCCTAGCGCCATCTCCGTCGGCGCCGTCCCCTGGTCAAGCCCGAGCACCATCGAGCCCTTCAGTTCGCAGGGCCCCACCGAGGATGGCAGAACCAAGCCTGACCTCGTCGCGCCCGACTGCGTGAGTGGGGCCAGCTATGGGCCGACCGGCTTTTGCGGCACGTCCGCGGCATCGCCACACGTCGCTGGTGCTGCCGCGCTGGTCAAGCAGGCATACCCAAGCTACACCCCGACCCAAATCAAGAGCTTCCTGGAAAGCCGTGCCGTGGACTTGGGCGTGGCAGGCAAGGACAACATATACGGAAGCGGCAGGCTGAACCTAGGGACACCGCCTATTCCCGACCTAGTGATCACCAAGACCGCCTCCCCCGCGGATGGGAGCAATGTCAGCACTGGGGCGACCATCACCTACACCCTCACCGCCAGCAACAGCGGCGGCGCCACCGCCACCAACGTGGTCATCCGCGACTACATCGGCACCGGCCTTACCTTCGTTTCGGCGACCCCCGGCAGCGGCGTCACCTGCGGTGACATCACCCCGCCAGAGATCAACTGTACGGCCGCCAGCATCGCCCCCGGGGAGAGCCGCACGGTGACCATCGTTGCGACGGTCTCAGCCACCAGCGGGACGGTGCTGAACGGGGCTCGGGTGGACCCGACCAACGCTATCGCTGAGAGCAACGAGGACGCTGATGACCCCGACCGCGACTGCGCGGCGGTCGGCGAAGGGACCGACGCTGCTGATCCTACAGAACCCGACAACTTCGACTGCACCGGCCACACGGTGACGGTGCAGCCCGACCTGACCGTCACTAAAACCGCCTCCCCCGCGGATGGGAGCAATGTCAGCACAGGGGCCACCATCACCTACACCCTCACGGCCAGCAACAGCGGCGGCGCCACCGCCACCAACGTGCCCATCCGCGACATCCTCGGGACGGGCCTCACCTATGTTTCGGCGACAGGCTCGGGGGTCACCTGCACCCATCCCTCGGCACAACAGATCGACTGCACAGTGGCCAGCCTCGCGTTGGGGGCCAGCGCTACGGTGACCATCACCGCAACGGTCGCCGCCACCAGCGGGACGGTGCTCAACGGGGCGCGGGTGGACCCGGCCAACGTCATCGCTGAGAGCAACGAGGCCGCTGACGACCCCGACCGCGACTGCACGGCGGTAGGAGAAGGCACCGACCCCCCACCGGGCACCGAACCCGACAACTTCGACTGCACCGGCCACACGGTGACGGTGCAGGCCTGCGGCGACGTCAACTGCGACGGTCAGATCGACGCCGTGGACGCCCTCTTCGTGCTCCAGTACGTGGTGGGTTTGAGAGACGGAAGCAACGAATGTCCAGCACCGGCAGGGGCCATGTACCTGCCGGCGTGCGACGTTGATTGCGACTACGATTGCGATGCGGTGGATGCCCTCTTCGTGCTCCAATACGTGGTAGGCATTCGCCCAGATTTGTGTGTATGCCTGGGGCCTTAGGCCAAGCATGCACCTAGACCGCGATAGGAGGTAAGCAAGGATGAGCAACCTACGTGCAAGAGGATGGATGATCCTTCCGATAGCGGCTCTGCTGTTCGTCGCTCTCGGGGCAGTCCTGCTGGCGCGAGGCGACCTCGCCTCGGGATCCGCCACAGCCACGGTCCGTATTGGCTCCAGCCAGGGAGCCCCGAGCAGCGAGGTCACCGTGCCCCTCGAGGCCCTCGATGTGCCAGCACCACCAGGCCTCGGCGCTATCACCGTCGACATCGTCTATGACGACAGCCTGGAGCCCACCGCCTGGAATAAGACCGGCTCACCTCTCGACATGGTGAACTGCAACCTCACCTACGCACTCCACACTATCCGCTGCACCGGCATCTCGGCGGCAGGCGTCTCGGGCGACGTGCTGGTGGCAAACCTCACCTTTCACCTTGTGGGGGCAGCTGGCGAGTGCGACCCCCTGGACGTGCAGATCGTCACCTTCACCGACCCCGACGGCAACCCCATCTCGGCGACCGATGTGGATGGGGTGATCTGCATCCAGTGCCCCGACACCGACGGCGACAAAGTCTGCGACGCCGATGACCTGTGCCCCGGCACTGCGGCGGGAGCGGATCCCGACGCCAACGGCTGCTCCGCCGTCCAGGTGGACGCCGATGGTGACGGCGTCTGCAATCCAGGCAAGATTAGCACTTGGTGCGACGGCTTCGACGAGTGCCCCGCCACTCCAGCCAGCGAGCGTCCCGTAGACTCCAAGGGCTGCTCACAGCATCAGGTGGACGCCGATGGTGACGGCAAATGCGATCCGGGCAAGAGCAGCAGTCTGTGCACCGGCTCCGATAGCTGCCCGAACACTCCCCTCAGTGAGCGTCCCGTAGACTCCAACGGCTGCTCGCAGCATCAGGTGGACCAGGACATGGACGGCAAATGCGATCCGGGCAAGACCAGCACTCTGTGCACCGGCTCGGACCAGTGCCCGGGCACCGCAGCGGGAGCCACCGTTGATGCCAACGGCTGCTCCGCCGCCCAGGTGGACGCCGATGGTGACGGCGTCTGCGATCCGGGCAAGAGCAGTACTCTGTGCACGGGCTCAGACAACTGCCCCAGCACGCCCAATCCCGCTCCACAACCGGACATGGACGGCGACGGTAAGGGCGACGTCTGTGACAGTGACATGGACGGAGACGGGGTGTCGAACTCTGACGAGGACTACTACGGATCCGACCCGCGGAAGAAGGCAAGCACCCCAGAGAGCCTGGCTATCGCGGGGACGTGCACCGACGGCAAAGACAACGACGGCGACGGCAACATGGACGCCGGCGAGACCGACGGGCCCGACAGCGACACGGCGCCCGACTGCGCGGCTGCACCACCGCCGCCGCCCACACCCACACCCTCGCCCACACCCACGCCGACCCCAAAGCCCTCGCCGACGCCTACAGGTACGCCAACCCCAAAGCCCTCGCCGACGCCTGGCGTGCTCCCCCTCGTCAGCATCCCCATGACGGCGGGCTGGAATGACAAGTGCTACGCCGGCGAGGAGATGGCCATTGAAGACGCTCTCAGCGGCATCGAGGACAAGGTCCTCGCCGTCTACATCCTCAACGCGTCGCAGGGATTCGACGGCTGGTTCCCCGACAAACCGGACGCCAGCACAATAGAGACCCTGCACCCGTACGACCAGTTGTTCGTGCTCATGTCGGAGGCTGGCAGCTGGAAGCAAGAGCAGTCCACGCAGACGCCAGCAAGCGTGAACCTCATCCGGGGGTGGAACAGCATCTGCTATGCCGGCAAGACCAAGCCGGTCGAAGAGGCGACCGCGGGGATCGCCCAAGCCATCGCCATCCTCTACAAGCTCTCGGGCACCCAGGCTTGGGACTCATACGTTCCGAGCAAGCCGGGTGTCGGCAATATCACGACGTTGACGGAGCTGGATTCCGTGCTCGTTCTGGTGACAGCGGAGGGTGGAATCACCTGGGTGTTTGATCCCTAACGCTCCCTCCGCTCACAAAGAGGATAAAGCTGCGGACGCGGCGGATGGCTTCTCGATTCCGCCGCGTCTGCTCGGCTTGCGGCCAGGCCGCTGGGCAGGCTCTTGCCTATCAGTCTGGCTTTCGGAGGGAGGTAGGCGAAGATGACTAAATGGCAGCCAGATGGCGAACGCTCCAGCAAACAAGTGCGATGGTTGCGTTTCGGGCTCGCGCCAGGAGCAAAGCGGAGCATGCTCGCATTAGCGATGGTGCTGCTCGGCGCCGGCCTCCTAGCCCTGCTGTCGCCCCAGTTCCTGGGCGGGCTGAGAGCATCCGCCCAGGGCACCGTCAACTTCGACATCGACCCCAACACCAGCGGGAACAGCGCCAACAGCCTGGGAACGGTAGAGGACTGTGTGCGGTTCGACAAAGCCGGTGGTGGCTTCGACGGCGTCAGCGACTACAACATCGACGTCGTGGTGTTCGGCGACACCCAAGCGCCCGATTACTACGACTCGAACCTGAACTACGATAACACCTCGTTAGTCCATATCGCGGCCACCGGCACCAACGCAGCCATCAAGATGCCGGGCGCATACTGCTCGTCCGACACTCTGCCTGACAGCGACGGCACCTTCATGTCCGGCTGTTCCTACCTGGCCGCTCCCTGGGCCGGCACTGCCGGCAACGGCACGATCACAAGGATCGGCCTGGACATCGACGGCACCAAGTCGGGCGTGGTCACCTTCTCGTTCAACGACTATCCCCTGACCGACTACCACTCGCTGGCCGGTGGGGATCACCCGGTCGTGCTCGGTTCGGGCAAACTGGCGATCAACACCGACTGCGGCGCCGCCGATGAGGATGGAGACGGAGTGCCCGACGTCGATGACCTCTGCCCGAGCACCGCACCTGGCGACCCCGTCGACGTCAACGGCTGCTCCGACGCCCAGGTGGACGAGGACGGCGACGGCATATGCGACCCGGACGCCCCCAGCGACGGCCCCTCCGACTGCACCGGCTCCGACAACTGCCCCCTAGACGCCAACCCGCCCCAGGAGGATACCGACAGCGACGGCGTGGGCGACGTGTGCGACAACTGCCCGACCACCGCCAACCCCAGCCAGGCCGACAGCGACGGCGACGGCGTGGGCGACGCCTGTGACGAGCCAGGACCGCCGGTGTTCAACGCCTATGCCATGCTTGAAGATATCAGCGACACCGCCACTAAGGCCAACGCCGATCTCTTCAGCAAGTTCGGCGTAGAGCACGACCCCTGGCCCACCCTCCACTACGATGTCCAGGTTAGCTTTACTCCGCCGGAGTGGGGCATGGCGCAGGGCGAAGACGTTCCCATAGGAGCTTTCGTGGGGACGCTCGACGCTGTGTCCAGCGTGGGCATGCTAGGTCAAGGCAACTGCGGCTCCATGACGCTCTCGCCCCATTTCGACCTGATGAATTGCACCCTGGACAAGTCCGAAACGGTGGACCACGCCGGTCAGTTCGTCAATAAAGAGACCGTCGCTGACGGCTGCACGAAGTGGCCCGCGTTCCTGGACACTCTGTTCCCCGGCATGACGCCCATAGCACGCATGGGCGACTACATAAGATACCTGGGCGGCACCAACATCTCGATGAACTTCCTGATCTTCGCGCCCGGCACCCAACTGCCCGCGCGATTCAGCGCGCCGCCTTTTCCCGCTGAGAAGGGCTACGTCGCAATTTCCATCCTAAACGACCCCACCGCCCCCCTGGTCATAAACCAGATAAACGACATGTGCCCGCCCCTGGTGTCAAATACCCACTACTGGGGCTTGACCAAGAACAACCCGCGCACCGCCGAGGACGAATCCGGCAACGTTTGGCGCACCAACCCCTGTGCGCCCGGCACCTACACCTTCTGGGACTACACTGCTTCCATCCACGACGCTGACGCCGACAACTTCGACAACGCCCTGGATGTCTGCCCCACCAAACCGGGCACAGCTGCCGAGTGCGACCCGACAACCGGAGCAGGCGACACTGACGTCGACGGCCTCTGCGATGCCTGCGACCCCACTGTCAACACGAAAAACTGGGACCCCGACGGCGACACCTACCTGAACTTCCAGGACAACTGCCCGCTGGTGGCGAACGGCAAGGCCCTGGATGACCAGCATGACAGCGACCTCGACCGCATCGGCGACGCCTGCGACGGGCCCGACTGGAACGGCGACACGGTGGCCGACAATACGGTGCTCCATGCCGGCACGCCCGACGGCCAGAGGATGGAATGGTGGTTCCCGACCGAGTGGGAGATCCAGGGGGATGATGTGTGTCCGGGGCTCTCCTTCAACCCAACGCTGAGCTGTGATGTCTCCGACCACTCGCCGGAGGCCAACGCCGACGTTCTGACCGACTTCGCAATACCGGTAGGCGACGCGAACTACGAGGCCCTCGTTACCTTTACACCGCCCGAGTTCTGGGTGGCCGCTGACGCCGACGTCCCCGACGGCGCCCGCGTTGCCAGCCTGGACAGCTTGTCCACCCTGGGGCTCCTCAACAACGTCTGCACTACTGCCCTACCGGTCACCTACACCATGCTGGACTGCACCACCGACACGGCTGATACAGTGTCATTCCAAGATGGCTTCGCCGATGCCAACGCCAACGGCCTACCCGACGCCTGTGACAAGTACCCCGATTTCCTGAACACCATGTTCCCGGGCATTACTCCCCGGGCCCGCTACTACGGCCAGGCCAGCGTGGCCGGCACACCGGTGTCCATGAACTTGGTGATCTTCGAGCCCGGCACTGCCCTGCCGGGGCTGCCGCCCTTCGACCCCAGCCTGGGCTACCCATCGGTGACCGTTCTTAACGACCCCACAGCTCCACTGGCACCCAACGCTATAACCGACTTCTGCACCCCGCTGTCTGATGCCACCACAACCTTCGGGATCAGCAAGGACAACCCGAACACCGCCGCGAATGAAGGCGGCTACGCGGTGCGCACCAACCCCACGACCTCCGACGAGTACACCGTTACCGCCTACGCCCGCAGCATGCGGGACGCCGACGGCGACGGCATCGAGAACGGCATGGACACCTGCCCTAATGCCGTCAACTCGGGCGAAGACAATGACAAAGACGGCCTCGACAACGTCTGTGATCCCGACCCCGACCTGAACGAGAACAGTGGCGACTACGATAACGACGTCTTCGCGAACCGCGGCGACAATTGCCCCTTGGTGGCCAATGGACCGAACCAGGCAGACAACCAGACTGACACCGACATGGACGACATAGGCGACGCCTGCGATCCCTACCCGTACACCCCCGACGGCCTGTATCTAGAGCGGTGGCTTGAGTGTACGCTGGCCATCCCGGAGCACTGCCCGCCTGTCTTCCCGGGCACATACGCCGGCGGTGTGACGATCGACGGCAGTCCTGCTGCCAACGGAACGGTGATCAGCGCGATGGTTGAGGGCATAGAGTGGAGCTCAGCCGTCACCTCTGGCGGCAACTACGCGATGGACATCCCCGAAAGCCTGCCGCTCAACCCACCCTGCTTCGAGGGCGGATGGATCACTTTCTATGCCAATGGCCTTGTGTGCGCGCCGGCCGGCGAATGGGCTCCCGGCCTGCATCAGGGCATGAACCTGGTCTGTGGTGGGGCGAGCATCGTCCGCGTTGACCAGGGCATCAGCATCGAGGCCCTCGGCGTGCCCGCCCCCGGCGTGGGCGCCTTCACCGTCAACGCCACCTACAACCCCGACGCCCTCACGCCCCTGGAGTGCAGCGTCGACCCGGCGTTCGACCTGGGCATGTGCAACGCCCAAGCTGGCCCCGGCACCATTCGGGCCACTGGCATCGAGGCGGAGTGCGACCTGAGCGGCGACGTGCCGCTGGTGACCATGCCCTTCGAGCCAATACCGCCGGTCTGTCCCGACGACCTGGTGGTAACTATGGAGACCTTCGCTTCCTGTGAAGGCGGCAACATGCCGGTCATCGTCGACGACAAGTGGTGGGTAGGAGACGCTGACCGCGACTTCGACAAGGATGCGGTGGATGCCCTGTTCATCCTCCAGTACGTGGTAGGCATGAGGGATGGCAGCGACCAGTGTCCGGCGCCGCCTGGCTCGATCTATCTGCCAGCGGCGGACGCCGACTGCGACGGCGATGTGGACGCCGTGGACGCGCTGTTCGTGCTTCAGCACGTGGTGGGCCTGCGGCCGATGCTCTGTCCGGCGAGCTAGCGCCAGGGACCGTTTTGTATGAACGGAGGAAGTCATGAGTAGTCAGCATCGACCGCGATGGCCAGGCCTCTTGGTGCCCGCGCTGCTGTTTGCCGTCGCCCTCCTCCTGCTGGTTGTCGCCAGCTCCGACGCTCAGGCCAGCCCCGACGCCACGATTACCGTCGACAGCACGGGCGACAGTACCGCCCGTGACGGTGCGCTCACCCTGCGCGAGGCCATGATGCTGGCCACGGGCACGCTCGCCGTCGGCGAGTTGGACGCCGGCGAGGCTGACAACGTCAGCGGCACGCCCGGCGCCGCCTCAGGCGACACCATAGTCTTCAATACCACCGTTTTCTCGCCGGCCACGCCCGCCACCATCACCCTGGGCTCCACGTTGCCTGCGTTGAGCACAGGGAACGACACGCTTGACGGCGCTGCGGCCGGCGTCATCGTGGACGGCGACGACCAGTCCTTCCACTGCTTCGAGGTGACTTCCAATGGCAACACGATTAGGGGGCTGGAGATCTACAACTGCGACAGGGGTATCTACTTGCACTCTGGAGCCAGTGGCAACACCATCGGCGGGAGCACCGGCGGCGAGCGCAACGTGATCTCCGGAAACAACTCGAGCGGCATCTCGATTGAGAACGGGGGCACCGACGGCAACACGGTCATCGGAAACTACATCGGCACCGACGCCAGCGGAACGGCACCTGTTGGGAATGGCGTTACAGGTGTTAACATCGGAGACGGCGCGCAATACAACGTCATCGGCGGTGACAGTGAAGAAGAGCGAAATGTCATAAGCGCGAACGTTTGGGGTGGCATCGGGATCGGTGGCGCGAGCGACAACACGATCGTCGGCAATTACCTAGGCACCGATGCCAGCGGCATGATCGCTCTTGGAAACGTCGAGAGAGGGATGGGCATCAACGGTAGTGGGATGGATCTTGAGGCGGCACGAAATGTGATCAGGGACAATCTCATTAGTGGCAACGGCACCAACGGGATTGACCTCTATGGAGCAGCCACGACAGACAACACGGTGATCGGCAACCTGATCGGCACCGATGCTACCGGAATGGCCGCCCTTGGGAACGCTAGCCAGGGCATATGGGTGGGCGGGCGTGCTCACCACAATACTATTGGCGGAACGACCGCAGAAGCCAGAAACACGATCAGTGCGAACTTCATTGGCATAGCAATCGAAGAGTTCGACGGCCCTCCGGACAACATCGTTGTCAATGGGAACTACATCGGCACTGATGTCACTGGTGCGGGCGATCTGGGCAATTCGCTCCAGGGTGTGCGGATCGTAGACTCGCCCGACAACCGGATCGGAGCGGCGACGGCCGGGGCGGGCAACGTCATCTCTGGCAACGATGGGATCGGCGTCTTCATTGCCGGGACTGGGGCAAGCGGCAATCAAGTGCAGGGCAACCACATTGGTACTGATGTCACGGGCACCGCCTACCTGGGGAACTCCTCCGGGGGCCTCTCCATCTGGAGCGCGCCGAGCAACACCATAGGCGGGACGGCGGCCGGCGAGGGGAACGTCATCGCCTTCAACTACGGCGATGGCGTGCGTGTATATGGCACGAGCACCACGGGCGAAACTATTAGGCGCAACTCTATTCATTCGAACGGTGGCAAGGGCATCGAAAACACCGACGGCGGCAACGGCGAGCTGGCTCCACCCATCATCGACAGCGTGGCCGGCTCTGTCTCCGGCCACACCAACCCCAAGTGCTACCCCTGTACGGTGGAGGTCTTCTCCGACAATGAGGATGAGGGGCGGATCTACCACGGCTCCGCCGCCACCAACGACGACGCTACGGGCACCTGGTCATACCCTGGCGCGGTGACAGGCCCAAACATCACGGCCACCATCACCGACGCCAGCGGCAACACCTCGGAGTTCTCACTCCCGTTCGCCTACGAGCCCGGCGACGTCGACTGCGATGATGACGTAGACGCCGTGGATGCCCTGTTCATCCTCCAGTACGTGGTAGGCATGAGGAATGGCAGCGACCAGTGTCCGCCGCCGCCTGGCTCTATCTATCTGCCGGGCGCGGACGCCGACTGCGACGGCGATGTGGATGCGGTGGACGCGCTGTTCGTGCTTCAGCACGTGGTGGGCCTGCGGCCAGTGCTGTGTCCAGGGCCTCTCAAGGTCGGCACTCTATTCGATTATACGGGCAGCCTGGCCGAATTCGGCCCGCCCATCAGGAACGGGACCGACCTGGCAGCCAGCCACGTGAACAGCGCCGGCGGGGTTTTGGCTCACGACATGGAGCTGCTCCACAGAGATTCTGGAACCGACCCCAACATTGGCATCATTGAGGCCCAAGCTTTGGTGGACATGGACGGCGTACCAGCCATTGTTGGCGCCTTGGCCAGCGACGTTACCCTGGCCGTCGCTGAGGCCGTCACCATACCGGAGGGGGCGGTCCTCATCTCACCCGCCTCCACCTCACCGGCCATCAGCGCGCTCGATGACAATGACTACGTGTTTCGCACAGTCATGTCCGACGCCTCCCAGGGCCTGGTTCTAGCGCACCTGGCTCAAGAGCAGGGCTTCAATAAGGCCGCCACCATATACATCAACAATGCCTATGGCCAGGGGATATCGCAGGAGTTCACGGCTGCATTCGAGAGTCTAGGTGGCGAGGTCACTGCCGCCGTCCCTTACGAGCAAGGGCAGGTCACCTGCGAGGACGAACTGCTGGAGGCCATCGCTGGCAATCCAGACGTTTTGGTGGCCATCCTCTGGCCTCAGGAAGCCATCGTCTGCCTGAGCGAGGCCATCGATGGCGGCTACATCGACACCTTTCTGCTGCCGGATGGCGCCAAGTCCCAGGACGTCATTGACCAGGTGGGCGCTGAGGCTCTAGAAGGCACCTACGGCACAGCGCCGACCGCAATGGAGACCGAGGGCTCCGCCATCTTCAATGCCTCCTACGAGGCCGAGTACGGCGAGCCTCCGCCTTGGCCCTTCGTCAACACGGCCTACGACGCGGTGGTGCTCCTTGCCCTGGCGGCTGAGAAAGCCGGCTCCACCAACAGTTCTGCCATCCGCGACGCCCTGCGAGATGTGGCCAATCCCCCTGGCGAGATAGTCGGACCGGGCGAGGCCGGGATCGAGCAGGCGCTGGAGCTCGTGCGGTTGGGCCAGGAAGTCAACTACGAAGGCGCATCCGGACCAGTCGATCTGGACGAGAACGGCGACGTGACCTGCGGAGCGGTAGAGGTGTGGAGGATAGAGGAAGGTGTCTTCGTTACCGTCAGGGTGGACATAGTCGGGACGTGCGGGCCATAGAAGCGCATTGGCCCCCATCTGGAGATAGAGTATAGAGCGGCGAATCGAGCCTCCACCTCAGCAAGGGGTCAAGAGGACGAAGGGTTTCTAGTCGAGGAGATAGGAGATCACGAGCAACCGACATCGAAGGCGACGGCTAGGCCTGGCGCTGGCGGCGCTGGTGGTTGCAGCGTCGGCGATGGCTCTCCTTTTGGGGAGCCAGTTCGCCATCGGTTCGGATAGCGCCAGCGTGAGCATCGGCTCGGCCAGCGTGCCGCCAGGGGGCAGCGTGACTGTGGCGCTAGAGGCCCTGAACGTGCCTAGCGCCGCTTTAGGCGCTATCACCGTCGACATCGTCTATGACGACAGCCTGGAGCCCACCGCCTGGGATAAGACCAGCTCACCCCTCGACATGGTGAACTGCAACCTCAACTACGCACCCAACACCGTCCGCTGCACTGGCATCTCCGCCGTCGGCGTCTCCGGTGATATAGCGATGGCGCATCTCACCTTCCACTCGGTGGAGTCGGCTGGCGAATGTGACTCCCTCGATGTGCGGATCATCACCTTCGCCGACCCCGACGGCAAACCCATCCCAGCGACGGACATCGACGGCCAGATCTGCCTTCTGCCGGAGAAGACCGCCAGCCCTACCCCTACACCCACCCTTACACCCACATCTACACCCACATCTACACCCACCCTTACACCCACATCTACACCCACATCTACACCCACATCTACACCCACATCTACACCCACATCTACACCCACATCTACACCCACGCCCACACCGACGCCCAGCCCGGACGACGACGGTGATGGCCTGCCAAACAGTGTAGACCCCTGCCCCAATGGCGACGACTGCGACGATGACGGCCTCATGGATGGCTCCGCCAGCAGCGAGGACCTCAACGACAACGGCGTGGTGGAGCCCGGCGAGACCGACCCCACGAACTGGGATAGCGACGGCGACGGCTTCAGCGACGGCCTGGAGCGAGGGCTCACCACTCCCGAGGGGCAAGACACAGACAGGACCAGCCCTCACTGGCAGCCGGACGCCGACCCCACCACCAGGACGGATCCCCTGAGTGCCGACACCAACGGCGATGGCGTTCCCGACGGCGAGGAAGACCTCGACCGCAACGGCCGCGTCGATGCTGGCGAGACCGACCCGAGCTTGGTGGCAGCATCGCTGGCTCAGGGCTGGAAGCACACGTGCTACGTCGGCGAGGCCCAGCCAATCGACCAGGCCCTAGGCGCCGCCGCCAACAAGGTTCTCGCCGTCTACAGGCTGAAGGGCGGCCAGACGTGGGATCGCTGGTTCCCGGGGAGGCCGAGCGCCAGCACCATCACCACCTTCAGCCCCTGGGATCAGCTATTTGTCCTCGGGTCCGAAGCCGTCACCTGGAACCAGCAGTTCTCGGGTGCGTCCCAGAGCAGCGCGGCCCTGGCCCAGGGCTGGAATAGCATCTGCTACAGCGGTGCCACCAAGGAGATGCAAGCAGCCGTGGCAGGTATCGCTGAGCAGGTCGCGGTAGTCTACGCTCTCCAGGCCGATCAGGGCTGGAGCCATTATGCGCCAGACAAACCCGATGTCAGCAGTCTGACCCAGGCCGCGCGACTTGACGCGCTGCTCGTTCTCATTACGCAGGAAGGCGGGGCAACCTGGGTATTCGACCCGTAGGGGAGAGGAGAGACGGTCATGAAGCGAACGATGGTACGATCTGGACTCACACTTGCGGCTCTCATAGCAGTCGCAGCAGTGGTGGTGACACTCCTGGCTGTCCACCCCCTCTCCTGGCCCGGCCAGACGGTGAGCGCCCAGCCAGCCGCCGTCCTCCTCCTGCACGTCAGCCCTGACGGCACTGACTACACCGGCAACCCGTATTGCCCCGGCATCGTATGGGTGGGGGGCGAGCCAACCGTTAACCCCTGGCACGACTGCAACAACATCATCAGCCAGAACCACGTAATCCGCACCGCGGGCTGGGCCACCGGCTACTCGGTCCATAGCTGGAACGTGGAGAGCTTCTCCGGCGCTGTCGCCACTATCCAGGCCCAGGGCCGCTGCGGCGACATCGCGCTGGTGACCGGCCGCGTCGGCTGGAACGCTGGCCAGTGCAGCAACACCACGGACGACGACGGCGACACCCTCGTCAACGACGGCTGCCCCGGCCAAGTACCCGAGACTGGCACCCAGTGTGCCAATGCCACCAACGACGAGGACAACGACCCGACCACCGCGGGCACCCAACTCGACGGCTTCGTCAACGACGGCTGCCCGGCTGTCGGCGCTGCCGAAACCATCTGCACCGGCAACGTCGACGACGACGGCGACACCAAGGTCAACGACGGCTGCCCTGGCCAGGTACCCGAGACCGTCTGCACAGGCGCCGTCGACGAGGAGGATAACGACCCGACCACCGCGGGCATCCAACTCGACGGCTTCGTCAACGACGGCTGCCCAGATGTCGGGGTGAGCGAGGACCCGGACGACCAGCAGTGCCTGGTTATCCACTCCTCCACCCCAGGCGAGACCCGCGTCACCCTCACCTACAGCATAGTAGGGGGCACCATTTACGTTACTCCCCCCGTGGTCAAGGAGTGGGACAGCCTGGTCGACAGCGTCATCCTCAAGTACGGTGACCTGGAAAAGGTCAAAGTGCACTACGACGCCAACGGCGACACCGTCATCGGAAGCTCGGAGTACAAAGAGCTGTACCTGCCCCCGGACGTCGACAGCAACGGCAGGCGCGACGCCACGGACGAGCACCTGCTGGACAAGCAGGGCAAGTGGCAGGACCACGGCGTGGTTTGGGACGAGGCCCTGAAGCGCATCAGGTCGCTACCGCCGGTGCAGATCACCGAGGTGGTGCACGGCGAACACAATATGATGATCAACGGTCAGACTGTCACCTTCCACCAGCCCACCGAGGGGTCGATCGTCACGGCCACAATCGAGTCCCCCAGGTTCTGCACCTTCTTCACCAACGCCACGGGCAGCGTCAACTACGGCGCGACCGTCAGCGGCGTCTCCGACAACCTGGGCCGCCTTGTTGTGTACGTGGACACCGTCTGCGAAGAGCAAGCAACGATCAACTTCCACGATGACTACCCAGGCCAGCCGGGCTCGCAGCGGCTTCCCGTAGACGAGTGGGTCGGCATCAATTGGACGACCATCGAGCAGGCCAAGCAGCCGCAGGTCCGCTGGGCGGGCGAGGAGATCGTCCTGGCCAAGCGCTGGGCCCTTCCGAACGACTGGTACCCCAACCTGGTCTCCGGTACCACCACGCCCCAGCCTGTCTGCCCGTGGGCCAGCAACTTCGACGTCGACGCCGACGGCGACGACACCATTGCCGACCTGGAGGCCCTCGGCCACGTCCTGGACACCGACGGCGACACGACCCTCGACACCATCCTCGACTACTGGGTCGCCTACTACACGCTTCACCCCAGCCCCGGTGTCCTGGAAGGTGCCTGGTGGGACGAGGACGGCGACGGGGTCCTGGACTCCTTCAATGACACCGGCGGCGACCAGTCGTGGGGCGAGATCGACATGAACTGCATCTCCAAGGGGCTCTACTCCAGCGAGGACCCTGGCACAGTTGATGTCGAGGCCAACCTCATCGAAAAGCAATGCGTCTGCTCGCCCACCGAAGACGCACCAGCCCCCGAGTGGATGGACCAACAAGGCGGCGGCGGCGTGGCGTGCTACGACACCGAGACGAGCGGATACCCATACGGCGACGTCGAGTGCTACGAGGCGCTCATCAACAAGCACGCCTTCCTGGTGTGGTACCTCAATATCTACCAGGTTAAGCTCACCAACGTGGACGGCGAGCGCGAGTACCACAACGACGGCGCCTGGAACCAAGGCGACGGCGAGGACAGCGAGGCCGCCACCCTCAACGTCTCCCAGGACACCCTCCTCAGGGTGAAGGCAAAAGGCTGGCTCTTCAGCGCCAACCTGAGCGGCCGCGGCGCCGTCTGCGTGGACATGGACGGCGACGGCGACGAGGCTGGCTCGGAGCCTGGCGTGCCCTACCCGATTCCCAACGAGGCCGGCTGTCCCGACGCGGCCGACGAGATGCTGGAGAACGGCCACTGGGTGCTGCCGGACGACCTGGTAGCCCTGGCCGGCCCCGACGCTATCCGCACTCGCCCCAACTGGGACGTGATGAGCGAAGCCGATGCCGCCTACACGGGCGCCATCGGCCCCAAGAGCACCCTGGACAGCCACGACGCCGTGCTTCGGCCCTGGCTCGGCCGCAAGACGGTGGTCCCCGACGGCGCGATCACCGCGGCTGACGCCATCATGCCACCCCTGAAGATCAGGGCCAGCATCGCCACCGACGGCGCCGGCTACCTCAAGGAGGCCCTGAAGGGGGTCATCTACCCCACCACCAATGACTACCACAGCATCATGATCCCGGCCGACCGCGAGATCCCGGCCATGGTCACCAACGGCGGGTACGGCTGGGCTAGCTGGACCATGCCGTCCTGTCCGGATGCTGATTCCGACGGCATCTGTGACGCCGCGGACAAGTGCCCGATCAACTTCGACCCCACCAACGGCGACCTGGACGGCGACGGCACCGGTGACGTCTGCGATAACGACGCCGACGGCGACGCCATCCTCAACGACGGCGCGGATGGCATCCCCGGCACCGCTGACGACGACAACTGCCGGCTGAAGGCCAACGCCAACCAGGCGGACGCCGACAGCGACGGCATCGGAGACGTCTGCGACACTGCCGCGGGCCTGGACACTGACGGCGACACAGTGCTCGATGCCGTCGACAACTGCCCCACCAAGTCCAACGCCAACCAGTTGGACACCGACAAGGATGGCTACGGCGACGCCTGTGACTCCAACCCTGGCTTGCCTTGGTGGCAGACGCCGCCGGTGCCGTACCCGTTCTGGACCATCATCAACCAGTTCGAGCGGGAGGACCCCGACGAGGCCGACCCTGCGCTGAAGAAGCGGCCCTACTACATCGAGTTCTACACCGACAATCGCGGCGAGGGGATGTTCTTCGCCAACGGTGACTTCATGCTGAGCTACGATGAGTGCCGCACCGACCCCGTCAGCGGCGCGCCCGACTGCAGCCCGGGCAAGGTAGTGGGCAACAGCACGATCACCGTCATCGGCGACTACCCCTACTTCCGCAAGCACTCGGCAGTCCTCTCCAACCCCGTCGAGAAGACCTGGACCTGGGGCGGCTTCAAGCGGGTGACCGCTGAGCAGCTCGACGCCAACCACACGGCGATCATCGCCCACCTCAAGGACCGCGACGGCTTCTGCAAGTACGACGTGGGCTCCGACCCCACTGCTGCGAACGGCGTGACTACCTCCCCCAGTCTCCACCCGGTGCAGGGCGAGGAGATCGAGTTCATCCTCAACACCAACGTCGGCCACATCATCGACGTCTCGCCCAACGGCGTGTACCAGCCGCCGGCGCCGCACGCCCCGCTGACCGACGCGAGGGTCGTCCGCCTAGAGGATGGCGTGATCATCGACCGCAGCGAGGCCGTGGCCCTGGCTGAGGACGGCCGCGTGCTCGGCTACTTCGACGAGGCTCGCGGCATCGATGAGGGTCTAGTTGCCGAGGAAGACTGCCAGGCCTGGATCGTCATCGAGCACCCGCTAGGTGAGGAGCCGAACGTCAGCGTCCGCTTCCACGACCCCGAGGGCGTCATCATGCGCCACTGGCCGCCGGCTATAATTGTGGTCAGCCTAGGGACGGGCTGGAATGACTCCTGCTACGCTGGCCCCTCGCAGCCGGTTGAGGATGCCGTAGCCGATATTGCCGACCACGTGCTGGTCATCTATCGCCTGGGCCCAGACCAGACGTGGCGACGCTACATCCCCGGCCGGCCGGAGATCCCAGACACCCTCACCACCCTGAATCCCTACGACCAGCTGTTCATCCTGATGGCCGCCAGCGCCGACTGGATGCAGGAGATCACCGCACCTCCCACTAGCGTGGATCTGGCGCAGGGATGGAATAGCGTCTGCTACGCCGGCGCCGACAAGCCGACCGAGGAAGCCACCGCCAACATCGCCGACGACCTCTCAATCATGCTTGCCCTTGGCTCCGACCAGATGTGGCGGCGCCACCTGCCAGGCCGGCCGGATATCGAGACCCTCACTACGCTCCATATGTTCGACTCCGTCGTCCTGCGGGTCACCGCCGAAGGTGGCACCACCTGGGTGTTCGATCCTCCTGCCATCCCGAGCCAGACTGGCTCGGCTCTCGTTTCGACGCCGGGGTCAGCCCCCGCCGACTTGAACCTCCCGCCTTCGCTCTCGCTGGAGCAGTTCTGCGACCCTGTCTTCCCTGGCACCTATTACGGAACGGTTATGATCGACGGCCTGCCAGCCCCTGACGGCACCACCATCTGGGCCGTCGACAGCGACGGCATCGCATGGGCCAGCGCAACCACCTCCGGCGGGCGCTACGTCTTCGAGGTGCCCATGGGGATGCCTGTCGCCCCGCCTTGCTTCGCCGGTGGAGAGCTGACCTTCCGAGCCGACGGGGCCTCATGCCAGGAATCGGCTCAATTGGCTGCTGGCCCCCAGGATCTGAACCTCAGTTGCGGCCAGGCGCTCGTGGGAGACGCTGACGGCAACGGCAAAGTAGACGCGGTGGACGCCATGTTCATACTGCAGTACGTCGTCGGCCTACGAGCAGGGAGCGACCAGTGCCCGGCGCCGCCGGGAGAGATCTGCTTGCACCTGTCGGACGCTGATTGCGACGACGACGTGGATGCGGTGGACGCCCTGTTCGTGCTCCAGTACGTCGTGGGGCTGAGGCCGGAGCTGTGTCCGGGGCCTTAGCCCCTCGTGTGGTTTCTGGTCGTGAGGGGGTAGAGGTACAAGGGGGGCGAAGCTGCGGGTCTTCACTCTGTCTTCGTCCGCCGACCCGGATGAGGCCGATCAGGCGCTACTACGGTGACGAGGAACAGAGCGAGCAGCGACCACAACCAAGCATCGTCGATTCTCACTGGTATCGTTCCGGCTAGCATCAGGGAGACGATGACCACGCCTGACCAACCGCGTCTTGCCGGTCCCCGCCGTGTGGCGAAGCGAACCGGTTTCCGGCCGAGGCGCCCCCATCTAGGCAGGCACAGGAAGCTCCCCCAGGGCCATGCGGACGAGTTCGATGACATGATAACCGGCGAGACCGCGGGCCTGCACATCGCCGGCCAGGCCCCGCCGACACATGGGGCAGAGATAGCATATCGCCTGCGCCCCCGCCGCCAGGGCGTCATCCAGGTTGCGCTGGCGGATGGCTGGGGCCAGCTCAGGCTTGAACGTGGTCGCCGGCAGGCCGCAGCACAGGCAGTCCTCGCGGTCGTACTGGCGCTGGACCCGCTCAACGCCGATAAGGCCCAGAACTGCGTCTACGGCATCCTCCTTCCCCGGCGACAGCCGCGAGGCGCAGGGCCGCTGGTAGGCGACGCGCAGACCGAGCGGGGTGATGTCCTGGCGGTGGCCTTCCAGGTAGTCCCTCAAATACTCGACGATGTGCACCGGCCTGAAGGGAACGTTGATGCCAAGCTGCGGCACGCAGTCAACCAGCATGCCATAGCAGTCGTCGTGGAAGAGGATGACCTCCTCGGCGCCGGTGGCCGCCAGGCTGTCCACGAAGGCCTGGGCGTGGCGGCGGGTGACCGAGCCTGCGCCCATGTGGTCGAACAGGATATAGCAGAAGAAGTGGCGGCCCCTCACCATCGGAAGGCCCTCAAACAGGCGACCCTGAAAGAGATCAGCCTCGGTGGAGCCGAAGACGCAGGCCGACAGGACACGGCCCTGGTTCTCCGGCACCCGCACCTCGCCGGTCGCTGCATAGCGCGCCTCCTCGGCGGCGATCATCTCGGGCGGGATGCCCAGGGAGCCGAACTGCTCCTGCCGCTCCAAGATCAGGTCGAAGGGGCGGGCGTCCGTGGGGCAGTACTCGTTGCAGGCGAAGCAGGTGACGCAGGCCGATAGGATGGGTGCCGGCCGCCCAGCGATTAGCTCATCGATCTCGAAGGCGGCG
>Ga0315293_10001723_pt1 | contig 21220 bp, 52 predicted proteins | sample YL17G13_20_MG_FD_203071 | JGI IMG/M metagenome (GOLD analysis project Ga0315293, IMG submission 203071) | Sediment microbial communities from Yellowstone Lake, YNP, Wyoming, USA - YL17G13_20 | ecosystem: Environmental > Aquatic > Freshwater > Lake > Sediment | place: USA: Wyoming | collected... | reverse complement strand
GTGGGCGAACGTGAAGCGGTCGAGCACGTCGTAGTTGATCTCGCCGGGCAGCGCCTGGAACGGGTGCTCGCGCACGTCGCCGTAAGGCCCCACGGCGGGCATCGCGCCGAGCTGGCCGATGCCTGGATCTCCGAGTCCGTCGAGAGCGCCGAGCATCTGGTCCTCCGCTACTCCACGCAGCGCTTGAGCGCCTGTCGCAGGAAGTTCAGCCGCGTCCCCGTCCGGATCCATTCGTCGTCGGTGCGGCGCCTGTTGTTGGGTTTCAGCCAGACGCGATGGGCATGCGCCTCTCCGTACGACTCGAACGCGGACGTGGCCGCCTCGATTCCGGCGTGGCAGTTCCCGCCGCGAAGGACGCGCTCTGCGCTGTCGAGAAAGCGGTTGGTCCGGTCCAGAAACTCGTTGTAGTGCACGCCGTGGTCTAGTCCGGAACCGCTGAATCCTCTGCTCATCTTCCTTCTCCTCTCACCGCCCGCAGCGGCGTCCGCGTCGTCCGATCCCGCCCATCCCGCCGTTTCCTTCGACACCAGAACACCCGCACCCGCGCAGCAGTTCGCGCGCCAGCCTGCCGGCTTTTCCCTCGTCCAGCCCGGACGCCGCGCGAATGGACGGCCCGCCGCCGCGCCGCACGCTGACGGCCCACGCCTTGGACCCGAGCGACCGCATGTCGACGCGGCAGCACGACTTGCCCATGGGATCGTAGCACGCGCGGTAGCGCCACCAGGGGCTCCGCTCGTTCCAGCCGGTCGCCATGCACGTCACGACCGCCTCCTGCACCCGCACCGCCCCCGGTTCCAGAGCCAGGTCCCGGCGTAGCTCGAGGCCACGCCGAGGACGAGGGCGCTGGCGAACCAGAGGGCGATCTGCTTGCCGGTCAATCGTCGTCTCCCCTCGACACCTGCTCGAAGCAGAACCCGTCCACCTCGCCGTAGCCCGAGCAGTCCTGCGCGTCCCATTGCGCGCCCGTGTCGAGGTGCTGGACCCACCAGTGGCCGTGCTCATAGAACGAGTCGGTGCGCCGGACGCCCTTGCGGACGATGCCCGACTTGCGGAAGGCGCGCAGGACGCGCGTGCCCATCGTCTTCGTCTGCTTCTGCGAATTCAGCATCGGCCTACCTCCCGCCGCATGCGCGGCGCTCGACGCGGTTCCGCAGGCTGTTCAGGTTGGTGTCCCGGTCCACCACCGGAGGAAGAGGGCGCAGCGGGCTTCCCTGCTCGCGGATCCGAGCCGACCACGTCCTCTGCCCCGCCTTCCGAGTCAGGTAGATCAACTTCCTCCACGCGCCGCGCTCGTCCTCGCACGTCACGACGACGGTGTTCAGGTCGAGCGGATCCGACTTTCGGCAGTTGCAGGACATGGCTCACCTCCCGCCCATCGACACCAGGCTGTTCGCGAAGACCAGCCCGACGAGCTCGCCGTGCCGGTCCGTGACATGCACCATGCCCATCGTCCCCGGAGGCGGCGCGCCGCGGAGCCGCGTCACGCACAGCACGTCGCCGGGCTTCACGCCTCGAGGCGGATTCGCGATGTCGAACAGCACCGGCTCGTAGCGGTAGCACTTCCCGACCTGGACCCTGCGTTGCTTGCTCATCGTCGCCCTCCTCAGTCCGGCTCGAGCCGCCCGACCTTCCACAGGTTGAACGCATTCACCCGGGCCGCGCACACCCGGCAGTTCTCCCACCGGACATCCGCGATCCTCGTGTCGCTTCCGAGGCCGTCGATCCCCGTGATGACGCCCTTCGCCTGCGGCACCTCGCCGAGGTACTGCCCGGTGCTCCGCAGGAACATCGCGGAGTACCGCACGCGGTCCCCGACCTGGAGTTTCGCGGCGTGCTCGCGGTGCATACGGACGGTCATCCCGCTCTGCCCGAAGCCGCACGCGCATCCGAACGACTTCCTCGCCATCGTCTCCTCCGTCATCCGCCGCAGGAGAACCTGCGCGCGTTCTCCCACAGCCAGCGGCGCGCCTCGTGCATCGTCCCGAACCGCTTGCGCCCTTCCTTGTAGTCGGACCCGTCGCCGACCGCGAATCCCGCCTCGTACCGCTCCTTCTTGGCGGCCCACTGCAACTTGCTCACGGTGGCGGTCCCGACCTCGGTCACGCCGCAGAGAACCTCGAACTCCTGCGTCCATCGGCTGGATGTCGCATGTCTGAGCCTCGCCATTGCTACCTACCTCTCATCAGTTTCCTAAGCCGGGCATCTGCCACCCGCCGAGCGACGTCGGGGCGGTAGTTGAAGTCGTACCACAGCAGCTTCCGCCCCGTCGACGTGTCCACGATGCCGCTGCGGTAGCCGCCGGCGAACATCCAGTCGTCGTGCACCGAGATCCGGCGGATCGATGCCTCGAAGCCGGGGCACTCGCGGCGCCAACCGCCGTCCGGGAACGTGCCGCCAGCGTAGACCTGCTTCCAGGTGCCGCAGCCCATCACGTCGACCATCGCGAGCCGCCGGGCCATCGTCCTACCTCTGCCTCCGCAGCCCGTCGAGCCCCCGGCGCGGGAACGCGTCCTTCGGGCACCTGCACCCGGACGGCAGGAAGTTGAAGACGTAGTCCCCGCCGCGGATCTGGCCGCCGACGAGCGTGTCGCAACCAGTCCACCCCATCTTGCGGCACAGGGCGACGGCCGCCTTGCGGTGCACGTCCTCGCCGCTCAACTCGTGCGGGTACGAGATGGAGAGGCGGTGTCCCGCCTCCGTCTCCGCGCCGATGCGCGAGCCGCGGATATTGGTCGGGCCGTGGTACTTCGTTCGGATGGACTGCATCGAACTACCTCCGTCCCCGCCGCAGCCCCTGGAACGCCGTCGACGGGCACTTGCACGACGGCGGCAGGGACACGAAGACGCTCTCCTCGTTCGTCAGGCCGGCGCGGATCATCTGGTTGCATCCGCTCCAGCCGAGCTTCCGGCACAGGGCGACGGCCGCCCGACGCTCGTCCGCCTCGACGTCCTTCGCGTAGTCGCGCGAGACCGTCTCGCTCAGCCCGGATGCTGAAATCGCCTTGACGCGCGCGCCACGGGTGTTCGTCTGCCCGAGGTATCTCGTCCTGATCGCCTGCATGGTCCTTCTCCTCTCACCTTCCCCCGGCGATGCACTTGCGCCACTTCGCCGGGTCTCCTGCCGCTTCGAAGTCCTCGTGGGTCGGGATTCTCGTCGGCTCGTCTCCTGGTTTCCAGGTCTGCGGCCTCCACATCTTCCCGTTGTACGAGATCCGCGCGAGCGGCTGGCCGTCCACGGTCACCTGGCCCTCGCCGGCGTTGCCGCCGCCGAGCCCGTGCTCGCGGATCCACCCGAGGTAGACGCGCACGGCGCACGGAGCATCGCGCACCGCCACGTCGAGGTCCGGGCCGCGCGGCTCGCGCTCGTCGAAGTCGGGGTTCGCGTAGGACTTCGCCCGGAGGCGGAAGCCGTCGTCGAACCGCTGCGTCTTCCTGCGCTTCGCCATCATCGCCTCCCGCATCGGCATCCGAGGCCGAGGAGCGATCCCTGCTCCTCCTCGTCCACGGCGCACGGCGACGTCCGGTCGGTGTCGCAGATCGACCGCAGGCAGCGTTCCGACGACCAGCCCGCCCCGGCGAGGAACGCCTTCCGCTCGGCCTCCGTCTCGAACGACGGCAACTTCTTTTCGATCTGCTTCTTGGCGATCCGCTGCGCGACCTGGCATGCGGTGTCGATGGCGTCGCCGACGTCCAGAACCGTCTCGAAGGCCTTCTCGTCCATGCCCTCCGGCACCAGAGAGAACGCGGACTGCGCGGCGGTCCGTCCAGCGCGCTCGCCCTGGAGTTGCGCATTGATGAGCCGCTGCTTCATCTGGATCTCGGACGTCGGACGCTCCTCGTGGCCGTGGGTCGGGATGATCGGCCCGAATCCTGGTCCTCCGACGTACTTGGGTGTCCGCTTCCTGGCCATGGTCATCTCCTCCGCTTCCCGAGCCCGAACAGCCCCTCCTGCTCCTCGGCGACTTCCGGCTGGCAGATCGGCGCGAGCCGCCGCTTGATGGACCACCAGGCACCGCGCAGGAAGGCCCGGCGCTCGAGGTCGTCTGCGGGCTCCCGCATGCCGACGTACTCGCTCGGCATGCGGCGCATCTGCTCCTTCGCTGTCCGCAGGGCCTCGCGCTGCGCCGAAAGGCACGACCTTCGGATGCACGCCGCCTGCTCCTCGTCCGGCCAGAACTCCACGGCCGCCTTCGCGCCGATCCGCTCTCCGAGCAGTTGGGCCTCGGCGGCGCGCGTCTTCGGGGAGCGCGCCATGTGGATGGCCGTCTTCCGCTCCTCGGCCTCGCGGGCCGCGCGCTCCCGGACCGCGTACTCGGCCTGCGCCTTCGACCGCTCACGCATATCGCGCTCCCTCCGCTCCTGCCAGAACTGATGGGCCTCGGCCTTGGACTCCCGCGTGCTTCGCTTCCTGGCCATGTCAGCGCCCTCCGCATCGGCCGACCGCGTCCTCGGCCCGGTGGACGTCCCCGATCATCTTGGCGACCAGACGTCTTCCCGCCTCGCGCGACATGAAGCCGCCGATCTCGGCGCAGTGGAAGACCTCCGACGTGGCCTCGCCAAGGTACTGCCCGGCGAGCCGCAGGCTGTTCGCGGCGGCCGGGCAGTTGCCGCGGCCGACGTGGTACTCTGCCTCGTTCGCCAGCTCGCGGATCTGCCGCGCCTCCATCATCGACACGGAGCGGCACCCCGCCTGGCTGATCCATCCCCTGCGGCTCTTGACGAGTCGGCGCTGCGAGATGATGGCCGGAAAGTCGAAGCCACTGTCTTTCTTGCCCATGACCGTCCTCCTCACACCGGGCAACCGCACGCCCGCGACCTGATCCTGGCCTCCGGGTCCTCGCGCCCCATATCCGACATCGACTGGACCAGCCGCATGCAGATAGAAGGCAACGACCCAGGCGACTTGCGCGCGGCCCACTGGGCGCGCCGGCACAGCGCGCGGGGGTCCTCGCGCAGCACCCGGCTGCGGTACGTGATTCCAAGACCTCGGTTCCGTCGTGCCGTCATCAACTCCACCTCGCCTCGAACCACTCGCAAACGAACCTCGCGACCTCCGACGGCATCGCGCCCTTGCGGATCGAGATCCACGAGAGTTTCAGCATCTTCAGGACCATCGCGACGTCGGCGTCGTCGCACGCGTAGGACTCCTTCATGCTCTGCGCGATGCGATCCATGTTGGGCTCCTCGCGCCACAGGCGCCAGCGGCAGGCGATGCCTGCGCGGTAACAGACCATCTCGAAGTACGCCCGCCTCGTCGAGTTGGTGGCGTAGCTGAATTCGTACTCCAAGTTCGGGTCCGGTCCGGCGAGCAGGTCCTGCACCCGGTGCTCGTTCTCGTGGACCAGCACCTCGACCTGCGACCGCAGGCTCCAGATCGGCGTGACGGTGCCCGGCGTGAACGGCACGTAGATGCGGCTGCCGAGCGTCGTGACGAACCGCGTCATGAAGTCGGCGTCCGGCACGATGCCCATCGCGTCGAGGATCTTGCCGATCAGTTTCTGGTCCTCGGCGGTCCGCTTGTCGACGACCGTCGTCCCGTACTTGGCGCACGTCACGCGCCACGCCTCGCGAACGTCGGCGGGCGACGGCTCGGACGGACGTACGCGGCGCAGTTGGAACAGCGGGATGCGGTCGAGGATCTTGAGCATCTTGCCGCTCATCGTCCTCTCCCTCTGATCTGTTCCTCAAAGCACGCCTCACGCGCCGCAGCAGCCAACCGACGCAGCACCGCAACCGCCCTCCTCTTCGTGTCCTCTTCGCCGACGATTTCGGTGTGCGAGAATCCGAACCTCCCCTCACGAACCGTCCAGTCGCGGGACCGCTCCTTCCGAATCGAATAGACCTTCTCGCATGGATACTTCATCGCACACACTCCTCGTCGCCTTCCGGGAGACACGTGCAACCGGAAGATGTCCTGCAGCAGGCCCATCCCGTCGTCCCGAGGTCGTCGCAGTCCAACAGCGTCAACCACTCGCCGTCTGCCGAGCAGATTTCCGCGACGTTGCGGTCCTGCGGGCAGCGCGTGGTGTTCGGCATACAGGGGTCCGTCGGGCATCCGGTCGCGAGCAGGAAGAGGATGATCGACAAGATCCTCATGGTCCCTCCGCCTCGAAACAGACGCAACCGCCTTCGGGGTAGCAGCAGGCCCACGCCGCGCCTCCGTCCTCCGCGCAGTCGATCATCTCCAGCGACCCGCCGCTGTCGGCGCACGACTGCTCCATGGCCGGCGTCGGCGGGCAGTCCCCACCCGGCAGGCACGGCGGCGGAAGCGGGCAGCCCGACAGCGCCAGTATCAGAACGACGAGTCCGCGGGTCAGCACACGCACACCCCTTCCCGGCGCAGACGCACGTAGTTGATGCCGTTGAACACGGATGTCGAGACGCCGGACGCGACGAGGGCCGCGCGAGCCCACGGCGGCATGTCCTTCGCCGCGACCCCGAACCAGACCATCAGAGGTCCGAGTAGGAAGACGTCCACGAGGCGGACCCACTGCACGTTCATCGGCGTCGGCATCGGCTACCTCCCCTCCCCTGCGGCCTTCAGCACCGCGTCGATCCTGCCGCAAATCTCGCGCCGCGGCTCTCCGTGATCCCTGCCGAGCCAGTACGCGCACACCTTCTGCGAGACGCGCGACGGTGCCGACCCCGTCCCGACGCCCTGGATGACGATCTCGCCGCCCGGGATCTCGCGGACGTAGCCCGTCACGTTGCCGCCGAGCTGCTCGAGGCGGAAGCCGTGCTGCCTCATCATGTGCCGGACTCGGACGGTCATCGGCTAGAACCTCCTCCGCGCCTTCCGCGCGAGGCATGCCTTCTCCATCATCGCTCTCGCCTCGCGCCCGGACCGCTCCACGGCCTCGAGCAGCCTGTGGCCGATGATGGACGTCGGCCTGTCGCCCGAGAACGCATGCGCATGCGCCAGCCCGTAGTTCAGGTCGCCGTGGCCCAGCTGGTTCAGGGCGCGCGAGCAGTTGCCGAAGTCCACGGCCTTCTTGGCGTCCGCATAGGCGTCGGCGGCGGTCTGGAGGTGGACTCGCGCGAGCATCTCGTGCCGGGGCTGTAGACTTCCGAACGACATCGTCATCTCCTCGCGCAGCGGTCTGCCGCGTCGAACAACTCCAGCGTCGTGCCAACGGACGCCCAGTCTTTCGAACCGCCGCCCATGCGCCGCGCGACCACGTAGCGGTGGCGGTACTCCCGGTCGGCGGCCTGCACCTTGACCTCGAACGGCTCGGAGATCATGAGCATTCCGTCCTTCGTCGCCCATTTCTGCAAGCGCAGAGCACGGGCGGCACGCTCCTCGATGACCTGGAGCGCGCACATCTGGTGCGCCTGATACCACCCGATGGGGCGGCTGCCGAACCGCACGCCGATGCCAGTCCGCGCGAGCCAGCGGAACTTGTCCCCCCGATCCTTGTCGCTCTCCGGTCCCGGCTTGAACAGCGGCATCGCTACCTCCTCCTCGCCTCGAGCCACCCGACGACCCACCCCGCCGCGTCCCCCTGAATCTCGCCCCTGCGGATCGCGGGTGCCGTGGCCTCCATCAGCCGGGCCCCGGCGTCGACGTCGGCCGCCGTGCAGCCGTAGATGTAGAGCTCGGCGGCCGCACGGTCCGGGTCCGGCAGCGTCCGGCGGTACCGGAAGTCCACCGAGGACGCCGCGATCATCGCCCGCGCCTCGACCATCCCGCGCTTCGCGTGGTTCGAGTAGTAGTTCCACTGGAAGCCAGGGAACCCCGACTCCATCGCCTGCAGCACCACCTCGTGGGCCCTGGCGCACGCCAGGACCTGCCGCCACGATGTCCAGTCCTTCGTCGCGGCACCCGGAGAGAACGGCAGGTAGACGGCGTCCGCCACGGCCAGGGTACACCGCTCGAGGAACGTCCGGCGGTCGGCGACCCCGAGCAGCACGAGCGCCTCGCCCACATGCTTCATGTCCTTGGGGTCCGACGGGTCGAGGACGCGGGTCGCGAAGTGGGCGCAGGCGGCAGTCCACAGATCCCGCACGTCATCGGCAGAAAACCTCGGCGCGACGAACCGACGGACGAGCGGGATGCGGGACAGGATGCCGGCCACAACTCCTCCTACATGTACGACCTGAAGGCGTCCGGCTTGCCGCAGCGGCGCTCGAACGCGTAGTTCAGGTTGCGGATGCGCCGCCACTCGGCCCGGATCTCGGGCAGCAGATCGGTGCGCCCGCTGCCCACGGCGGCCGCCGTCGCCTTCCCGATCTCGTACGCTGCGTCCAGGGCGCTCGCGTACCGGCAGCGACCGCGCGCAAGGTACCCCGCGCCATCGCGCCGCAGGATCTTCGCGTCGCGCAGCGCGGTCTCCGCTCGTTGTCCACGGATGGTCGAGAACGCCATCGTCCTACCTCCGTCCACTGTTCCGGGCCAACACGGCAAGACCTCGTCGGTACGACCAACTCTTCCGGGACCCGCATGCCTCGCGCCGCATCTTCCGCAGTTCGATCTCCGACAGCATCCGGCGCGCGGTCGTCCCGCTGACCTTCCTGCTGCCGAGCGTGAGCCGGACGCCGCCTCCGTCCCGGGAAGGGATGTTGTGCGGTGGGTCCGGTGACTTCCAGTACAGGTATTGGCACGCCATCGTCTACCTCCCTCTCCTCGGGCACATCGCCGCCGACTCCTGCGCCCACTCGCAGCCCTTGCGCCGCGCCATCGCGATGGCCTTCTGCTCGAGGCCGCAGCGGACGCCCGTGAGGATCGTCCGGCGGCGAGCCGCCAGGAGGCCGTCGCACGTCGGCCGCCGGGGCCCGCGCTCGGGGCAGATCACGTACTTCCGGTTCGCCGGGTCGAGGAAGCACTTCGACGGGAGGTTCTCCCGCTGCCCCTTCGTCGCTCGCCACCATGCTCCGAACATCGCGCATCTCCTCCAGGTCAGCCCTGATACTCGTCGACCACGACCCATCGGCCGCCGCGCAGCTTCTCGACGCTGACCTTGTCGTCGTACGGCTCGCCGTCTGCGCGGGTGCATCTCGAGAGCCAGACGCGCGTGCCGCCCGTGTCGACCTTGAGGTCGTCGCACTGGCCCGTGGACAGCGTCTTCCGCCGCTCGAGTTCGGCGGCGGTGTACCGCTTCGTTCCGCGACCGGCCCCGAACCCTCCGCGCATGCATCCGCAGCCCATAGCTACTTCCTCCTCGCGCCGCACCCGCATCCGCGCAGGCCGGCAGCTCCAGGACGGCGCCACTTCGGCGCGCGGCAGTTGCTCCAGCAGTGCCGCCGCATGTCCGACTTGACGCGCTCGGGAATCACCTCTGGCGTGTCGAAGCCGATCATGCCGTCGGGGTAGCAGATGAACTGCTGCGCATCGCCCCTCGGGCTCTCCAACCACCCGGAGCAGTTTCCCTTCCTGTACTCCACGGTCCACTTGCCCGCCATCTTCAGCCCTCCGCCCCGATCCCCATCCCGAGCAGCCCGCGCCGCACCAGCCGCCGCCGCTTCCGCTCGACGACCTGCTCCCGCGCCGCCGCCGCCGACCATCGGTCCATGACGATCCGCACCAGCGTCGAGAGCTCAATTTCGGCGACCGTGCGGTGACGGGACTCCCAGACGCGGACCAGACCGGTGCAGCGGTTGATCTCCATGTTGTAGCGCACCGTCCCGCCGCCGGTGGGAAAGCGGGACGCCTCGATGTTGCGGAAGATGGCCTTGCAGCGCATCGTCTACCTCCGCCTCCGGCGCAGTCCCTCGAGCACCTCGGCCTTGCGGTACGCCGGAGCACGGCAGTCCTTCAGCCATCCTGCCATGATGGTTCGGATCCTCTCGGGCCGGCCCGTGATCTCCTTGCAGCGGCCCGGAAAGCAGAGGAAGGATCTCGCCTGGCCCGACACGACATCGCGCCACGCGGATCCGTGGTGCCTTCCGAAGCCGAACCCGCCATGCCCCTTGGCAATCTCGCACAAGGCATCCGCGCGCTGCGCCCAAGTCCCCGTGGACCTGACCGACCAGAGGAACTGCCCGTCGCACCCCTCCAGGTACTTCCGATCATGGACGATCAGGTCGTCCTTGTAGTGCTCGGGCAATCCGAGGCGATCGGCGATCTTCTTGACCGTTTCGTATGCCTTGCCCATCTGCCAGCCTCCCTACCTCTTCCTCCGGCGCATGCCGCCGAGCGACCGCTGCCCGCGCGGCCAATCGATCTCCTCGCCCCCGATGCGGATCGGAGGCGACTTCTCGAACTCGTCCCGCGGCAGGGGACCGTGCCGGCCGACGCCACGAGCGGCCGACTCCCGCATCACGGATGCGGTCGCCTTGAGGGCGCGCTGGTCGGCCTCCATGTGCCAACCCTCCGTCTCCAGGCGAAGGTCGGCGCGGGGGTACGGGCGGCGGAAGACGTGGCCGCCGTAGAACATGGTCCTCCGCTCGCCCGCCTTGTCGTCCCACAGGTGCAGGCTGAAGGACTCGCTGTCCTGCTCGTTCCCGCGACCGGTGTAGCCCCGCTTGCCTGTCCACTCGATACGGCTGTTCCACTGGCCTGAGTTGTCGCGTCCGCGCGTGACGCCATCCGGCGGCCGCAGGCCCGCGATCCTCTTGCGCTCGGGCTCGGTCGGGATCGGATCTGCCTCGCGGACGTGCTGCGGGCACTCCGGGAAGTAGGCCGTGCAGCGCCGCTGCTCGCCCTCCCCCTTGCACCGCACCTGGATGTGTGCGGGGAGTTCGTATTCCCTCGCGGTCTCGGTGTGCGTCTTCCCGCTCTTGGGAGGCCACTCGACTACGCGGTACGCCGTGCAGCGGATGCGCCCCTTGATTGAGACCTGGTCGCCGTCGGACATCGCCTACTCCCTGCCGTACTTCACGACGTTGATCGCGCCCGGGGCCGGGCACGAGGCGTCGGTCCGGATGCAGGCGGCCGCGGCACCGGCCCAGCGGATGCCGTTCACGTAGTCGCCCATCGCGAGGCAAGTGCGTCCACGGGCCCTCTGCTCGTCGCCCTCCCGCAGAAAGAACTTGGCCCCGCCATGTAGATGCTTGCACCTCGGGGCCTGGCGGGGACCCGTCTCCTTGTTGAGGTCGGCGATGTACTGCACAAGGCCGGTGCGGACGGCGTGCGCCGCGTCCTGCTTCGTGTCGCACCACGTCCTGTCATGCCCCCTGACCAATGGGGAGTACAACGGAAGACGTCCCGTCTTTTTCCACTCCATCAGTTCGAACCGCCTCGTGAGCGGGATCTTCCTCTTCATGGCACCCTCCTCAGCCCGACCCCTCGTACGGCAGCGCGCGCCGGCGCAGGACGTCGGCCATCGCCCGCAACGCCCGCACGTCCTTCGACCGGCGCACCGCGTGCGGCCCCAAGGCGACGGCGCGGTGCTCGCGCCGCAGTTCCAGGGACGCCTCGTACAGCACGCGCTTCGGCACGCAGTGCCCGGCGAAGCCCGTCGAGCCGGCGGCGTAGAGCATCGATCCCTGGCCCCCGTGCCAATCCAACAGCCTCAGCGCGAGTCCGCGTCCGATTCGGGTGCTTCCAGCGGGGCAGCGTTCCATCTTCGACCTCCTCCTGATTCTCGCACGCCGCTGGATCCTCGTCCAGCGACTACCTCCGCGGGCCCCGTACGCCGAGGAACCCGCGGCCCCACCCCTTGAACCGCTTCCTGATCACCGGGGCAGGCGGACCGACGAGGTTCCAGAGCACCGAGCGCAGCACCTGCTCGATGAACGGGGACATCGGCGGGCGGGGAGGCTCGGACTGCCCGAACACGGGCTCGGGATCCATGTGCACGTAGCGCCCCACGCCATCCTCCTCTCCCGACCGTCTACCCGGACGTCCCCTGCATGCTTCTGGCCGCGCCAGCGCCGAGCAGGCCGGCCACCGCCACGCCTGCTGCGGAGAACGGACGGCCCTTCACGACGAGGACGACCGTGCCGAGGCCGCCGACGACCAGCGCGCCGATCTTGATGTTGCGCCACATCCGGGCCTTCGACGCGGTGGCTGACTCGACTTGGCCGAACACGGGCACCGGGTTCTGGTACGCGTACATCGATCACCTTCCTTACGGGCCCAACATGGCCCTGGCAAGGGGCCGCAAAGCCAGGACGCCTAGGAGTGCGACGCCCGTCACGACACCAGCGGCGATTGCTCCCTTTCGGTGCCCGGTCGAGAAAAGCCCGATCGTCGCCACGGCCGGGACGGCGACGACAACGGCTTTGATGATCAAGAGCCGTCTCTCGCCCAACGCCACAATTGCCGGACCTCCGATGCAGATCCCGCTGGAGTCCCGGGCTTGGCCCGGGGGACAGGGCTGAGACGATTCTGGCGCAGTCGCATCGCCGAGTCCGTCGAGCACCGGGACGGGTTCCTGGTACGTGTACATCGGCTACCTCCTCCTCGTCGCCGCAACGACGACCACCCCGGCGAGCAGCACGCCTCCAGCCGCCAACCACGTCGATGGCCTGCGGTACCACGCCTTCGGCACCACCGGCCGCACGTCCACCGTCGCCGGCGTTGACACGCAGATCCCCGAGGCGTCCATGCGCTCGCCGATGGGGCATCCAACTGCCGCCACGGACGACTCGGCGGCCAGGATGGCGTCGCGCGCCGCGACCTGCACCGCCACGATCTTCGCCTCGTCGCGCTTCGCCACCAGCCGCAGATCCGCGTAGTCGCCGGCCGGCAGATCGAACGACTGGAGCATGCGGGCCGGTTCGTCAGGGATCGGTCCCGACAGCGGGCCCGTGGCGAGGTCGTCGAAGATCCCCCAGACGTAGGCGTAGGCCGCCGGGTCGCGCGATGCGCCCCACGCCGGCAGCGCGGCCAACTTCTTGCCGACGAGGAACGCGGACGCCGCGTCGTGGGTCGCACGATCCCATGCGCCGGTCTGCGGCACGCCAAGGAACCCCTGCCAGCCGCGAAAGAACGCGGCAACGGGATCCGCCAGATCGTAGTAGCGAGGTGCCGCCGAAGCGGCACCGAAGCCGGCGAGAGCGGGATGCGGATCCTCGTACGCGTACATCGATCAGCCCTTCCTCACGGCGGCCACCACGATCACGCCGAGCAGCAGGATGCCTCCGGCGACGACGTAGGTAGAGCCGCGCTTGTACCAGGGGACAGCCTTCGACGTAGCGACGACTTCTCCTCCTGTTGGTAGACATGATCCATCGGCCTGCATGATCGATCCAGGCGCGCACGTACAGGTCCCGTCCGGATTCTGGATGGCAGTCGCGTGGCAGGTTCGAGGAGGATTGCACATTGCAGGAAGCCCCACGTCGCCGCCGTGCATCCCGGCCGGAACGAACGTCCATCCGGCCGGGCAGTCGTCTTGGCTTCGCGGATCCGGGCGGCGCTGGAACACCACCTTCGTCCCGCCGGGAACGTCGACCACCTCTCCTGGCTTGGTAGCGACTCCCTCAATTCTTGCGGGGGCTTCCATGGCGGTGTTGTACGCAAGCGTGGCCTCGGCACCCAACGAGACGAGATCACGCCCTTCGACGTCACCCGTCACGGCCGCCGGCCCAACGAGAACCAGAGATGTTCGGTTAGACAGCACCCTCGATGTCGGAAGCGCCCTGGACGCCGGGTCGTAGATCAACACGGTCGTCCCCTTGGGCACTATCACCGTCGAGCCGGCAGGAATTGTCCCCGTCTGCGCCGCTCCGAACCCGCCGAGCACCGGAACCTGGTCCTCGTGGATGTACATCGGCTACCCCTTCCTTGCCGCCGCGATCAGCAGGCCGCCCACCAGCAGCACGCCGCCCGCGATGAGCCACGTCGATCCGCGTTTGTACCAGACCTTGGCCACGACCGGCCGCACCACGACGGTCGGCGGGATGTCCACGCACTCGCCTGCCGCGTTCTTGTACTTGCCGGCCGGGCAGTCGGCCACTGGGACGATGGTCACCGCCGCCGTCTCCTGCGCCAGCATGTGGGCCTCGATGGCGGCTCCGATGGTCTCCTTGTTGAGCAGCCACTGCGAGTCGTTCGCCATCGCCTGCTCGGACGCGAAGCCCAGGGCCTGGATTATCACCGGGGTCTTCTCCGCGTAGACGTCCATGTTCTCCATGAAGCCCTGCGCCGTGTCCTGCGGATTCTCGCCCCACGCCGGGATCGGCGTCTGGTAGCCGGGCGCCCCCTGCGCCTGCTCCTGCGGGATCTCCATGGTCAACTCGTAGTTGTGGAACCAGACGCCGAGCGCCTCGTGCGTCGCGCGATCCCAGTTGCCGGTGACCGGCACGCCGAGCGTCCGCTGCAGCGCCTTCATGAACGCGGCCACCGGGTCGGCCGCCAGGTAGAACGGCTGCTGCTTGGCGCCGGTCGCCGCGGCCTCGCCCTTTCCGAACTGCTCGAACATGACGAAGTCCTGCTGGTCCAGCGCCGCCAGGCTGGCCTGCAACGGGTGGAGTTCCTCATTCGTGTACGTCATCTTCCTCTCCCTTTCCTCAGCCGCCCTTGGTGCCGAGCGTCAAGGTCGCCGCGAACAACCCAATCACCGTGATCGCCGTGGCGGTCGCGATGATCCAGCCCACCTTCCGAATCTTCGTGCCGGGGTCGATGGAGACGCAGGTTCCGGCAGGCGTCAGCGTCTGGCCCGCGGGGCACGGATCGGACTGCCCGAGCGTCTTCGACACCCGCGTCTTGCAGTTGGGGCAACCCGGGGCGCGACTGGTCTTCGGCTGCCCGAAATCCCCGAGGCCACCGAACGTCCCCATCTGCAGCAGCGGCCAGTACGGCGCGCCCCGGCGCTCTGCCTCCTGCGCCGAGTGTACGGACGGGTCGTCGGTGAACACGAGGTACGACATCGTCAGCCCTCCAACTTCCGCTCCAGGTTCTCGAACTCGTCAGCGACCACGACGAGGCGCCTCAGCACACCTCGGTCGTCCTGGATGGTTCGCATGATCGTGCAGCCGCGCGTCCTTCCGATCGCGCGGCGCAGCATCTCGTGCGCGAACTTGTAGTCGCCCTTGGCCGCTGATCGGTTGCCGAGGCGGAACTCGCGGTCGCCGTGCCGCACGGACCGCTCGGCGAAGTGGAGGTCGGACAGCACCCGCTCCTCGCAGTCGGTCATGGGCGCCCGTCCTTTCTCTTCCTCGTGGCGAGCCATACGCCGAGTGCCGTCAGGCCGCCCACCACGACCAGACCTCCGCCGATGTACGCGACGCGCATCGACGGCGCGATGGCGGTCGTCCCGCCCGCCTGCACGATGGCCGTCGACGGGGGCTTGGGCGATCTCACCACGACACGCGACCCACCCTGGTTCGGGGTCGCCGCTGCGGTGGCTGCGGCGGCAGCCTCGGCCTCCTCCTTGGGGTACGTCACGACGATCTCGCCCGATGGCCCGAGCGACACGCCGTCGCCGATTTCCTCCGTAGCCCCGGACTCCGGGACGTCGGCCGGGGTTTCCGCGGCGAGAGCCGCGGGGTTCGCCGCGAGCCACAGGTCGCGGGTGATCAGCGTGCCGAACGCCTTGGCGTCGACGAAGTTGGCCGACGGGCGCAGGGGCACCACGTCGCCCATCTCTGAGGCGCGGCCCGCAGCCATCGGAACGGCCCTGACGAACGCGCCCTCGGACTTCGGCCCCCACAGGCCGTCGATGCGCCCGTCGTACCAGCCGAGACCCTTGGCCCACGTCTGGAACTCCTTGACGTAGGTCTTGCGCAGGGAGGTCTGGCGCACCAATGCGTCGTACGCCGCGAGAATCTCGGGTCCGCCGACGCTAGCCTCGTCGCGTAGCGCGCCGAGCCCCGCAAACTCCTGGCCGAGCCGACCCTTCCACGCCTCGATGCTCGGGGACTCCTGGGCCAAGACCGACGCGTTCAGCGCCTCGAGTGTGCCACCGGAGATCAGCGAGGCCACGGCCGTCGACAGGATGCGGTTCTTTTCGGTGCGGACGTCGGACGACCCGACGGCCTCCCAGAAACGCTGCAGCGTCAGGAGCAACTTCGGCGACGTCTTGCCCGGGTCGTCGACGTCGGACGGATGGTCGAACGAGAACCGCGCCATCTCCGCCATGAGGTTGTTGCGTCGGTCGAGGGCCCGCACGACGAGGGCCGCGGCGCGGTAGGCCGCCGCTTCACCCATGCCGCCGTTTCTCAGGTGGTCCGCGATGCCCCAGGTGATCGTGCGTTCCCAGAGCGGGCGCATCGTCTCACCGTCCTCCGGACGGCAGGAGGCGTTGCGCCTGATACTCGAGCAGGCGCTCCGATCCCCAGATGAGTCCGCCGACAAGCAGCGCGGCCAGCGCCCCGGCACCGGACTTCGTCACCAGACCCGTGAAGATCGCGGCTGCGGCACCGGCGGCCGCCGGCGCATGGCGGTGCAACTGCGAGCCGATGGGCGCCGCAAGGCGACCGGCAACCGTCAGCGCGGCAGTGAGCCCGCCGCCGATGGCCACCGGCACGACCTGCTCCGTGGCGATGCCGAGCCCGAGCGTCCCGAAGTCGATGCCGTCCATCCCGCTCTCCTTCCCGCCGTCCCCGTTTACCACGAGGACTTCCTGGCGGCAGTCCAGGCCGCAAGCCTGCGCTGCAGTCAGGAGGCGAAAGGGCCGCCCCCCTCGACGAGCGGCGGCCCCTTCGCTGCCCATGGAGGCCCGACGCGCGCCTAGCGGCGCTTGCGCGAACGCGCGGCCTTGCGGCCGGCGCGCTGGCGCTTGCAGCTCACGCGCTTCCCGGTCGACTTGCTCGTGCAGACCTTCTTGTGCTTCTTGGCCACGATTTCTCCTCTTCTTGCCCGCCGGTCCTTCCGGCGTCCTCTATCCGCCCGTCAGCCCCGAGCACCAGTGCCGGGACCTCCGGCGGGAATCCCTACTTTCCGCAGCCGCAGGACACGTTCCGTTCGGCCGGGCGCAGCCCGCACTTTTCGTTCGGCAGGAACCTCAGCCTGCCGTGCGAGCAGACCTGGGCGCAGCGCGTCCCGGCCTTCGTGCTCTTCCTCTGCGGCTTCCCGCACCCGAACCACTTCATCGCCCGCCTCCGTGCCCTACCGGATCGGCTTCAGCATCTCGGCGCAGAACGAGCCCTTCATGTGCTTCGCGTTCTCGCGCGAGACGAACTTCTTCATCGGCGACCCGGGGCACTGGATCGCGGGCTGCGACCCGCCGCCCTTCCGCCGCACCGACGTCAGATGGCACCCGCAGATCCGCTCCATCTTCCGGCTTCCGCGCTTCCTCATCGATCCCTTCCTTCCTCCCCCATCGAACGTCAGCATTTCGAACGGCATGATCACCTCCATCAACCGCAATCGCAGCCGAAGCCGCCCTTGCGGTTTCTCGAGCCGACGAACTCCGTCTTCGGCTCGTCCTTCTTGAACGCCTTCCACGCCAGGGCGCCCGCGAGCAGCGCGGCCAGCGTGATGCCGATGCCCAGCGCGATCTTCTTGCCGCGGCTCATCCCGGTCGTCGTCGCCAGAGCGACCGCGGCGCCGTTCGGCGGCGGAGCGGCGGCGGTCGGCGCCGGGGCCGTGGGCGCCGCCGGGCCCTGCACCTGCGGCGGCGGTGGCGTCGTGCCCGAGGCCACCGTCTGGTTCACGGGCGGCGGCGCGGTCGCCGCCTGGAGCGGCCGGCTCTCGGCCGTACCGACCGCCTCGGCCACCGCCTTCAGCGCGTTCGTGATGGCCTCGGCCTCCTCCTCGGACCGGTTCTCGACCCACGCCACGGCATCGTTGAAGCTCAGCATCGGGAAGCCGAGGTCCAGGAGCAGCGGGCGCAGGGCCGCATACATCTCCTCGGTGATCTCGTCGTCGTTGACGAGTCCGACGACGTACTCCGCGGTCTTCGCGGGCTCCGAGCCCCACGCGACCTTCGCCGAGACCTCCGGGTTGAACTTGTTCGCCAGGACGTAGAGCGCCTGGTGGCTCGGCAGATCCCATACGCCCGTCGACGGGATGCCTGCGGACTTCTGCAGCGCCGCGATGTACGCGCGAGCCGGTTCCTTGGATTGCCAGAACGGAGTGCCCATCGTCGTCTACCTCCCGTCGCCCAGGCCGCCCCACGCGGCCGCCTCGTCGAGCATGCGCTGCTTCTCTTCCTCGCACTCGCCGCACCCGGGCTCGCCAGCGGGCACGCCGCCAGCCATGCGCGTCAGTTCGTCAGCCTCCGAGTTCCTGGCCCTGCGGTGGGCCACGACGGCCGACACGCCGCGCGCCGCGAGCGCCCCGAGTTGGAACAGGCCGCGGATCGTCTTGCCGTCGACGTACATCGCCTACCTCCCAGAGCCCCGAGGCTCCGCGATGATCGAAATCTCGAGGTCGTCGCCGGGATTCGCGTCGATCACCCGCATCCACAGGTCCTGGAGCGGAAACAGGGGAATCGGGATTCCGTTGACCTGCACGTCCACGATGTCCGGGTCGTTGAACAAGGGATCGTAGCTCGCCTGGAGACCACCCGCGCCGCGGCTCAGGATCCAGACGGCGCGCCGGAAGTCCCTGACCATCGGCACGACCTTCACCGCATTGCCCTCCGTCGCCGGTGCGACAGCCGCGGGAAGCGTGTACCGCTTCATCATGGGCACGGGGTTCGAAGGGCGCGGCTTGACGTCCTCGGGGTCCGTCGGCGTCGCCGCCTCGATCGAGATCGGGGTCTCGGCCTGCGGCAGGTCGAAGGACTCGGACTCGGCCCCGGTCGAAGTCGTCGGGGAAATGCCGATCGGGTCGGCCGCGTGGTCGAACTCGTAACGGCCTTCGTCAATCTGTCCCACGGCCCACGCTCCCTACAGCGCGCTCCCCAATTCGGGGGCGATACGTCCGATGAGTGCCACCTGGATGTTGGTCGTCACCGCCGAGTTGTTGACGATGTCGAACGCGATCTTCCGGCCAGCCTCCAGGGCGATCGGCCCGCCTTCGGGCTTGTGATACGCGACGCGGTACGGAGGGCTCATGTCCACTCCGTAGAAGATCAGCGGCACTTGCACGCGGGACCAGCCGTCCCCGACGCTCGGCACCACGCGCATGCGGAAGTGGTTCAGCAGGCGGATGTCGGCGTTCCACGCGCCGCCACCGCCCTGCCGATTCGGGAACGACACACTCATGTCGGTCATGAAGATGGGATCCGTGCCGATGTTGTTCGCGCGTTGGTTGTCGCTGAACGTCCCGGGCAGCGGCGCTGCTCCACCCAGCGCCTGCGGGACGTTGATGCCCTGGACCTCACTGTCCCTCCGCAACCCCGTCTTCTGCCCCACGCCGCTGAACGACACGCGAAGCGGCTCGGCCGCAGCCTGCGCGATGCCCGCGGGCATCGCCGGGCGCAGGAAGTCGATCGTCAGGTTGTCGATCGGGTTGTAGATCCAGGGCTCCGAGTGCTTCCACCGCAGCCCGCCCCACGCCGCGAAGCGGTTCGCGAAATTCATGATGCCGGCGGCCGACCGGTCGCCGGGGTGGTTGTGGAACAGTTCGATGCGCCCGAAGTTGTTGCCGGGCAGCCACTTCGACCCCTCGGCAACTCCCCAGTTCACGTCGAGCATGTGGAGATACGTCTGGCCGAGGCCGACGACCAGATTGTTCGTGGAGAACGAGTCCTCGCTGATCGCCAGGTAGTCGATGATCATGTCGCGGCTGGCCGATAGCGCGTCCTGGTTGATCTCGATCTGGGCACCCGGCGCCACAACCTGCTCCGCGAACAGGATCAGGGGCGTCCTGAACGCCCTGACGATCTCCTGCGGCAACCGCTTCTGGCCCACGGTACGCCCCCCTATTCGACGCTGCCCACCCCGGGGTAGATGCGTCCGATGAGCGCCACCTGGATGTTCGTCGTCACCGGCGAGTTGTTGACGATGTCGAACGTCAGCGATCGGCCGGCCTCCAGCATGATCGGCCCGCCCTCCGGCTTGTGGTACGCGACGCGGTACGGCGGGCTCTGATCCACGCCGTAGAACGCCAAGGGGATCGGCACGTGCGACCAGGAGTCCCCGATGCTCGGCACCACGCGCATCCTGAAGTGGTTCAGCAGGCGGAGGTCGATGTTCCATCCCGGAGCCGCCGCCTGGCGGTTCGTGAACTCGATGCTCGTGTCCGTCATGTAGAACGGCTCGGCGCCGGGGTTGTTTGCCCGCTGGTTGTCACCGAACGTCTGCGCCCACTGCACCGCGGGGATTGCCCCGGACGCCGCGATGTTGATACCCTGGATGTCGTAGTTCCGGCGCAGGCCGGTACGTCGGCCGACGCCAGCGAACGACACGCGGATCGGCTCGATCGCGGTCGCCGCAATGCCGGCGGGAATCGCGGGACGCACCATGTCGACGTTCAGCGTGTCGATCGGGTTGTAGATCCAGGGCTCCGAGTGCTTCCACCGCAGCCCGCCCCACGCCACCAGGACGTTGGCGAAGTTCATGATGCCGCCGGAACTGCGGTCGGCCACGTAGTTGTGGAACGTCTCGATGTTCCCGAAACTGTTGCCCGGCAACCACCGCGCGCCCTCGACGATCCCCCAGTTCACGTCGAGGTAGTGGAGGTACGTCTGGCCAGCACCCGCAAGAACGACGCCCGAGGACAGCGACTCCTCGCTGATCGCGATGTAGTCGATGATCATGTCTCGACTGGTCTTCAGCGCCTCCTGCGTGATCGCGACCTGCTGGCCGGCGGTGGCGACGCGCTCCGCGAAAAGCACAAGGGGGTGAACGAAGCCCTTGTAGGCTTCCCGCGCCGACTTCTTGGCTTCGGTCATCGGATCCTCCCTACGCCGCGGCGCGCAGCGCGCGCTCGCCGTCGAGGTACAGTTCCGGGATCTCCCCGATCTGTTCGTCCGTGAGAATCCTCGGAGGTGCCATCTCTCTCCCCGACCGCCTCACTGCGCGCCGCGAGTTGTTGTCCCTCGTGGCGCGCCGTCAGACGGGGATCCCGGACCGTCGACCGATCCGAGATCCCGTGTTCATCCGACCTTGCGCCCGCAGCTCAGCTCACGCCGCGAGCCCGAACCCCGACCTTGCGCCCGCAGCTCAGCTCACGCCGCGAGCCCGAACCCCGACCAGGCGGACGATGATCCCGACCCGACCCGCGACGCCGGTGGCCTGCGCGAACACGCCGATGACCGGGTTGTTGCCCGGCCACGAGCACTCGCCCCAGAACCGCTCGATGCGGCCGATCGGGAGCTTGTACTCCCACTTCCGCAGCGAGGCGTAGGTCGGGACGTTGTTCGTGAGGAGGGCGCCGGCGCCGGCGCCCATGGAACCCCAGATGCCGCCGGACTCCGCGAACCACGTCACGAGCCCTTCGGCGAAGGGCTTCTCGCCGCCGACCATGAAGCGGAACAGGGTCGTCATCTCGATCTCGGCGTAGTCC
>Ga0315293_10001721_pt1 | contig 21221 bp, 13 predicted proteins | sample YL17G13_20_MG_FD_203071 | JGI IMG/M metagenome (GOLD analysis project Ga0315293, IMG submission 203071) | Sediment microbial communities from Yellowstone Lake, YNP, Wyoming, USA - YL17G13_20 | ecosystem: Environmental > Aquatic > Freshwater > Lake > Sediment | place: USA: Wyoming | collected... | reverse complement strand
CGCGGTTGACAGGCCGTCGAGCGGGCCATAAAATGATCCCCGTGAACGCGAATATCGAATCCTATGCCAGGGAACTGGGCATCTCCCTTTTCGGTGTGGCCGACATCTCCCAATTAAGCGATGAGTTCGCGCTCCCGGAAGGGCTCAGGGACCGGTTCCGCCACGCCGTCTCCATGGGGAAAAGGCTCGTCGGGGACGTTCTCGAGGACATCCAGGACGGCCCGACCCAGCTCTACTTTCATCATTACCGTCAGCTCAACTTCTTTCTCGACCGGGCCGCGCTCCTCGTCTCCTCCTGCATTCAGGAGATGGGGTACCACGCCCTCCCCATCCCGGCGTCCCAGGTGATCGATTGGCCGAAACAACGCGCCCATCTTTCTCATAAGAAGATCGGCCGGTTGGCGGGTCTGGGATGGATCGGCAGGAACAACCTCTTGGTCCACCCGGAGTTTGGCGCCCGATTCCGCCTGGTGACCGTCCTGACCGACATGCCCCTCGAGCCGTCCAAGCCGATGGCGGCGGATTGCGGCGCCTGCCGGAAGTGCCTTTCGACCTGTCCCGCCGACGCCATCAAGGAGCGCCGGGAGGATTTCGATCATCTCGGCTGTTTCGAGAAGCTCAAGGAGTTCCGGAACAGAAGGATCGTCCCACAATTCATCTGCGGTATCTGCGTCAAGGCCTGCTCCGGCCCTTCCACGTCAAGGCCTCCCAATTCTTCAGGCCGTTGAGGTCGGCCCCGTCGGTCTGATCGATGATCATGGGTGTCACCGAGATATATCCGTTTCGGAGCGCCCATATGTCCGCTTTTGTGTCGCCGGCTCCAAGCTCCTTGTAAAGCGGCCAGAAGGTGATCTGTCCCTCGGCGTTCGTCTTTCCCTCGTAGCTCTCCAGCGAAGGACGCTGGTCCAGCCTGGTGACCATCACCCCCTTGATCCTTTCCTTGGGCAGGGCGGGGATGTTGACGTTGAGGTAGGTCCCTCTCCTGAGCCCCCTTTTCTTCACCTCACGGACGATGGAAACGATGAAATCCGCGGCGGCCGTGTAGTCCATCGCCGGCGAAGACTCCAGGGAGAAGGCGATCGAGGGGATCCCCTGAAAAGCGGCCTCCCGGGCGCAGGCGACCGTGGCCGAATAGAAGGCGCCAAGCCCGGTGTTCTCCCCGCGGTTGATCCCGGAGACGACGATGTCCGGCTTTTCCGGGAGGAGCGCTTCGAGGCCCATCCGGACGCAGGTGGCCGGGAGGGCGTCGATGACGTACCAGGTCATCCCTTTTTTCGCCGTCTTTTGGACCAGGATAGGACCGCTGAAAGTCATCCCGTGGCTGACCCCGCCCTTGTTCCGGGAAGGCGCGGCCGCGGTCACGGTCCCGATGCAGGAGAGCGCTTCGGCGAGCGCGGCGATCCCGGGCGCGTCGGCCCCGTCGTCGTTTGAGACGAGGATCCTGAGAGGCGCCTCGGCCCCGGTCGGGCCCGCAACAAGGACGGCGGCGGCGATGAAGAAGGCAGCGGTCAACAAAAAATTATTCTTCCGCGGCATGGATGTCTCCTTTTGAGAAAGAGTGCACATATTGTGTGCTAATCATTAGAACCCGCTCCCTTTCAACTCTTTAGATGCTCAAGTCGTTCACTTTTCCACATACTTATGCACACAAGTTGTGGAAATGTCTTCCTTTCACTTCCGGCCTTTCACGTGGACGTCGAACCATTCGAACATTTCGGCAAGGACGTGAAGGATGGATTCCCTGGCCGCGTAGCCGTGGCTCTCGTGGGGAAGCATGACCAGCCTGGCCGTGGCCCCGAACCCTTTCAGCGCGGCGAAGAGCCTCTCCGACTGGATGGGGAACGTTCCGGAGTTGTTGTCGGCCTCGCCGTGGATAAGCAGAATGGGCTCGTTGATCTTGTCGGCGTGCATGAAGGGAGACATGTGGATGTAAGCATCGGAGGCCTCCCAGAGTGTCCTCCGTTCGCTCTGGAAGCCGAATGGGGTCAGGGTCCGGTTGTAAGCCCCGCTCCTGGCGATGCCCGCGGCGAAAAGGTCGCAGTGGGCCAGAAGGTTGGCCGTCATGAACGCCCCGTAGCTGTGCCCGCCGATGCCGACCCGCCTGGGGTCCCCGACGCCCAGGGCGTCGAGGGCCTGGATGGCCGCCTTGGCGTTGGCGACGATCTGGGGAACGAAAGAGTCGTTCATGGTCTTGGGGTCGCCGATGACGGGCATCTGGGCATCGTCCAGGACGGCATAGCCCTGGGTGACGAAGAAGAGCTGGGAGGCCCCCCTGAAGAACGTGAACCTGTTGGTCGAGCCCCTGACCTGCCCCGCCGTCCCCGGGTCGCTGTATTCGAGGGGATAGGCCCAGACGACGACGGGAAGCCTTTCGCCCTCTTTGTGTCCCGGCGGGAGATAGAGGGTCCCGGAGAGTTCGATCCCGTCATCTCTCTTGTACTTGATCAACCGCTTCGTCATGCCCGTGAGCTGGGGCGCCGGGTCCTTGAAGGCCGTCAAGGGACGTCTCCTGCCCGACTTCATGGCGACGAGCTCGTAGTTCGGGGGTTCCGTTTTCGATTCACGGCTCGTGACGATCGTGTCCCGGGAATTCCCGGCGAACGCGATGAACGTCTCATAGTCCGTTTCCCCGCACCGGAACAGCCGGTTCTTTTGGAGTGTCTTCAGGTTGAATTTGTCGAGGAAGGGGAAGTCGCCTTTCGGAGACGATCCGTCGCCGGAGAGGAAGATCCAGTCCTTGTCCTGGATGGCGATCCGTTCTCCCGCGGGTGTCGTCAGCGTCGCCGGTTCCCCGGGATCGTTGTATTGGTCATTAATGCTCAGGTCGAAGACCTTCGCGGGAACGGCGGCCGGCCGTTCGGTGTCGATGAGATAGGTCGTCCGCCACCTCTTCTTCCAATCGAACTCCGTTGAGAGGACCAGACCCTTCCGTCCGAGCCAGGAGAATCCGATGTGCCGGTCCCTGGACTTCACGACCTCGGCGGCGCCTTCCGTGAAGGGCGCGGACAGGGCCATGATCCTGTCCCGGTAAGGCGCTTCCTTCTCGGGATCTCCGCCGTCGAGGGCCTCCTTCCAGAGGAGCGTCGCGGGTTTGAGGGGTTGCCATTCGAATTCCCGCGGTCCGGTCGGCACCCCGTTCATGGGGACCTCTTCATCGGCCGGAAGGTCGGCAACGACACGGACCAGGGCGCCGGTCCTGTCCCAGACCTCGATGGAACGGGCGAAATCGGAATAGGGGACGCTCGTGGAATAGGGTTTCTTGATCCTGTGCGCCTGGAGGAAGTTCCCGTCCGGAGAGGGCTCCGCGGTGAGATAGATGCCGGGCGAGCCGAGGCTCTGGGACCGGCCCGTGGCGATGTCGATCCTGGTGATCTGGGCTCGTGCGTAGTATTCAAACAGGGCTTCGTCATGGGGCGTTTTCAGGAGGTCCTGATACGTCGAGACTTTGGAGAACTTGCCCGCCGTCTCCTGGATGTTCGGGCCGACGGGGACGTTCGGGGCGGTGGGCGGGTCTTCCCTTTCCGGGACGACGGTGAAAACGAGAAGCGCCGCGCTGCCGGGCATCCAGGCGAAGCCGCTGTTCAACACCGCGTTTAGGACGGGCCCCGTCAAGGGCTTGGCTTCAGCAGTCCCGGCATCCGCGACCCACAGCTCGATCCCGTTGTCGAGATAGCGGGGAAAGGCGATCCGGCGCCCGTCAAAGGACCATCGGGGCATCCCCAACCGGGCGCCGGAAGGGAGCGGGACCTTTTTTTCGGTCCCGTCCTTGATGGATTTGAGCGTGAGCGCCGTGATGAACATCGTTTGCTGGCGGCCGTTCCAGGCCGGCGTGATCCTCAAGCCGGCCAGCCTGAGCATCGGCCGGGCAAGGTCGGCGATGGACGGCATGGGAAGATACTCGGCCAGGAGCATCATGTCGCCGCCTGGGCTCAGCGAGACGCGCGGCAGGGGAGGTGTCGCCAGGATGTCGATGACTTCTTTGGGCGGCAGCTTGTAAGGCTGCTCGGCGAAAACGGGCGCGCCCAAGAAGAACGCCGCGACGAGAGCGATAACGAAGAAAATTTTTTTCATGAGGTCTCCTCCAAGTGCATGATGGCAGGAAGACCTTTTATATCCCAAATCATAAAACGATTTCAAATCGCGGCCGGAGCCCCGCTCCTCAGATCTTCACGGCCTTGATCCGGCCGGAGATCGCCAGGGTGATCCGATAAGCGCCGCGGGAGTTGGAGATCAGGATCGTGGCCAGACCGGTCACGGTCCCCGTCGGATGGAAAATGGGGCTGTTGTTGGCCTCGATCCGGACCCCTTCCAGGAATTCCGTCTGCACGGTCCTCCAGGTTTTTTCTTCTTCATTGTATGATTCCAGCGCGATGGCGGCGGAACTGAACCTGACGCGGACGGGAACTCCCTCCCAGACGGAACGGATGCGGGCCTGGTTCAGCCTCGATCGGACCTCCCAAACGGCGCGCTGCAGTTGGTATCGCGGCGCGAGTCCGGATATCGACCCCGACCCGGCAAGGATGAGGAGCGAAACGAGGGCCAGGATGATGACCGCCTCGACGAGTGTGAACCCCTTTTTGTCCATTCAATATTCCTTCCATTCGCGGACCCTGAAGGAGGAGATGTAGAGCATCGGCACGGTCGAAAGCGGCGCGTTCCCGGGAAGGGACCGGCCTTCCGCGAGCCCCCTGTCCGGCGAGATCCTGAGCGTGTTCCCCTCCGAGGTGTAATCGACGGCCTGGATGCCGCCCAGCACCTCGATGTCCTTCCCTTCCCCTTGGACGGCGAAGCCCGTCCCGCCGGCTATGAGCGAGGCTTGGATGGTCAGGTTAGCCGGGGCGCCCTCGGCGATGGAGATCCCGCCTTCCTCGGTTGTCCCCTCCAGAAAATCTTTCCCGGTAGAATAGATGATGACCTGGGAGCTGTCGTCCTTGACGTAGGGGACCCCGTCCTGCCAGCGGACCCCTTGGGATATAAGGTGGGTTGATATCGTGACTCCTTCCGAGGAGAGGATGGTCAGGATGACCCCGGCGAGGATGGACGGCACCGCCTCTTCTTCGGCCAAGACGACCCGGCCGGATGCGTCCATCGTGCCGCCTCCGAGGGCGCCGATCTTTCCGTTGACGGCGATGATCCCCTCCGGGACGAGATCGTAGGACCGTGACGCGTCTGGCGATGTAAAAAACGTTTGGCGCAGGGAGGGGCTAAACCGGAGGACCCATTCTCCGGCCTCCGAGCGGAAGCAGATCACCTGGAACGGCCCGTCGATGGCCGTGACGAGCTCTTCGATATCCCCCTGAACGAAGACGCCGCCAAGTCCGAGATCGTCCTGGATGAGATAGACACCGTCGGGCACGGGATCGTTCGATGGTTCGAGCCCCACGGCCCGCCGCACGGCGGCGGCGTCGAGGTCCTCCGGGCGGAAGAGGCGGAGCCGGAGGGCTTTGTCCAGAAGCGGCGTCGCGTCGGTCGGGATGACCGGCGTCTCTACGACCTCAAGGCTGGCGGCCGGGCCGCCGCCGGGCGCGGTCCGGAAAGATATTCCCTTCGAGCTCAGGAAATCGTTCTCCGTCCCGGCATCCATCTTCTTATTCACTAGAAGGGGAACGCAGGGGAGGGGCAGCCTGCCGGCCAGAACGTTCAGGGAAGCGTCGCACCGGGAGGCCCGTTTCGGCTTGAAATTCACGAGCTTGCCTTCGGAATCGATCCGGAACCGGTAACTGACCGATAGGAAATCCTCCCGGTCCTCGGTCCTTTCCGGATCGCAGGCCGTGGCGCTTTCCCAGCTCATGTCCTCCCAGGTCTCCCGGATCAGGCGGGGGAGGGACCAGTCGAAAAGTTCCTCCACGATCTTTGTCCCCCCCAGAAGAGCGTCAGATCGAAGCTCGGACATCCGGCCGGGCGTGACCTCGATGAGAGTCGCCCTCGACGCCAGGGCGCCGTCGATGTCTTCCAGAGCGCGCTTGATGCCGTTCTCCGCCGCGTAGTCCAGGAGGGCGGAGTTTTTCCTGGCGGCGCCGGCCTTGAGATGGACCTGGGACAAGAGGAGCATGCCCATTCCAAGGACCGTGAAGACGAGGAACATGAGGGTCACGGTCACACTGATCGATCCTTTCCGGCCTCCCCGCGCTCCATCAACGGACAGAGGAAAGGCCGGCGTTCTTTGGGAAGATGCAAAGCTCATAGGTTTTCTCCTTGTGAGAAGCGAGCGTAAAAGCGATCCCGGCAAGGTTCCTGGGCCGGTCGTAAGAGAATAGGAAGGTCCCGGCGTCCTCAAGCAGGGGTTGGGCGGGGCTGGAATTGACCTGGCGCCGGATGACCGCGTCCTCGCGGTCGAGGAAGAACGATGTTCTTTCAACGGCGAGGAGGCCGGCCGTTTCTCTCGAGTAGGGATGTTCGAGCGGCGTCGAAAAGGTCAGGCACGCGCCTTCGACCGAAAGGACGCGCCGGACCTCGCCCTTGTCCGGGTCGAAGATGCAGATCTCCGACCCCTTTTTCAGGCCGTCCGCGGACAGAAGGACCGCCCGCGTTCCGCCCTGGGTCAAGTCCTCCCGGAGTCCGTAAGAGCTTTCCGAGCTCAGGACGGTCAGCCTCTCCGGGTCGGCGCGGACCGCCTCGAGGAGTCCCATCCCGATCGGGACGGCGAGGCCCCGGCCGCCGCGGGCGAGATCGATCCTTATCTTGTCCAGGGCGGCAAGAGCGGCCTCTTCGCTCTCCTCGGCCTCTTTGAGCTTGAAAAAGAGGGCCCGGGCCTGCCCGAAGAACTCGAAGCCGGCCAGGACGATGATGAGCAGGAGCGATAAACTGATCAGGAACTCGATGAGCGTGAATCCTTTTCGGTTCATGGCCGGAACCCCAGCTTTTCCGAGACCAGAAGGACGGCCTTCGCGGTCGCGCGCGCCCGGCCGCGGGAGGAAACGCAGATCCCGATCCGCTTCATGCCGCCGGATAGGTCTTCGATATTCCACTCCACGAGATAAAACGGGTCCGCTCCCCGCGCCGCGATCCCCTCTTCGTATCGGCCCGCCCTGAGTTCCGGGTGATCGAAGGGAAGGGACCGCAGGCCTTCGAGCTTATCCGTGAGATGATGGATGACCCCGGCGTGGGCCTCGGCCTTCCTCTTGGCGAGCAGGGAGAGGCTGATGAGCTCCCCGGTCCCGGCGATAAGAAAGGTGACCAGGGACAGGGTCACCAGGAGCTCGATCAGGGTGAATCCGCGCTTGTTCATGGCTGCCTCACCCGGTATCCCTAAGCCGGAGACGTGCCAACCCGGGCCGATATAAAATAAGGGGGGATTCGCCCGGGATGACCCAGACCCGTTAACGGGAGTTCATCATCCTGTTGAAATGAAAGGGGATAGGGCCAACTTCCGTTGACATTTTTTGCTCCCTGAAAAAATATTCAAGAGCATCTTGACAAGCATGGGGAAAACTCCTATAGTTATGGAGCCTTCAGTCTGACAACCTTTACTGGTTGACAACTTGAAATTATTGTTTTTAAAAGGCATTTCTTTCTCGGGACAGAAAGAAGGCAGTTCTTTGAAAAATAAAGCGGAGCGACCAGATCGATCTTAATTGCCACTTACAAACTCGTCGAGAACCCGCAAGGGTTCTTATAATTGAAGAGTTTGATCCTGGCTCAGAGTAAACGCTGGCGGCGTGCCTAACACATGCAAGTCGAGCGATTTCCGGGTAGCAATACCTGGGAATAGCGGCGAACGGGTGAGTAACACGTGGGTAATCTCCCCTCGAGTGAGGAATAAGCCCTCGAAAGGGGGTCTAATACCGCATGAAACTCCGGGACTTATGTCTTCGGAGTCAAAGCCGAAAGGCGCTTGAGGATGAGCCTGCGTCCTATTAGCTAGTTGGTAGGGTAATGGCCTACCAAGGTTATGATGGGTAGCCGGCCTGAGAGGGTGTACGGCCACACTGGGACTGCGACACGGCCCAGACTCCTACGGGAGGCAGCAGTGAGGAATTTTGCGCAATGGGGGAAACCCTGACGCAGCGACGCCGCGTGGAGGATGACGGCCTTCGGGTTGTAAACTCCTGTCAGAAGTGAAGAATGCCCGCAAGGGTTTGACGGTAACTTCAGAGGAAGCCCCGGCTAACTACGTGCCAGCAGCCGCGGTAATACGTAGGGGGCGAGCGTTGCTCGGAATTACTGGGCGTAAAGGGTGTGTAGGTGGCTGGATAAGTCAAAGATGAAATCCCGAGGCTCAACTTCGGAATTGTCTTTGATACTGTTCAGCTTGAGGTTAGTTGAGGAGAGCGGAATTCCCGGTGGAGCGGTGAAATGCGTAGATATCGGGAGGAACACCTGAGGCGTAGGCGGTTCTCTATACTATTCCTGACACTGAGACACGAAAGCTAGGGGAGCAAACGGGATTAGATACCCCGGTAGTCCTAGCTGTAAACGATGGACGCTAGATGTTCCTGCGTTTATGTGGGAGTGTCGTAGCTAACGCGTTAAGCGTCCCGCCTGGGGAGTACGGTCGCAAGGCTGAAACTCAAAGGAATTGACGGGGGCCCGCACAAGCGGTGGAGCATGTGGTTTAATTCGACGCAACGCGAAGAACCTTACCTGGGCTTGAACTGCTGGTGGTAAAACCCCGAAAGGGGAATGATCCTGGTTTCCAGGAAGCCAGTAGAGGTGCTGCATGGCTGTCGTCAGCTCGTGTCGTGAGATGTTGGGTTAAGTCCCGCAACGAGCGCAACCCTTGCATTTAGTTGCCAGCGAGTCATGTCGGGCACTCTAAGTGGACTGCCTCGGATAACGGGGAGGAAGGTGGGGATGACGTCAAGTCAGCATGGCCTTTATGTCCAGGGCTACACACGTGCTACAATGGACGGTACAGAGGGCTGCAAAGCCGCGAGGTGGAGCTAATCCCTAAAACCGTTCTCAGTTCGGATCGCAGGCTGCAATTCGCCTGCGTGAAGCCGGAATCGCTAGTAATCGCGGATCAGCTACGCCGCGGTGAATACGTTCTCGGGCCTTGTACACACCGCCCGTCACATCACGAAAGTTGGTCGTGCCCGAAGTCACTGAGCTAACCCGCAAGGGAGGCAGGTGCCTAAGGTATGGTCGATGATTGGGGTGAAGTCGTAACAAGGTAGCCGTACGGGAACGTGCGGCTGGATCACCTCCTTTCAAGAGATCGCAATGAGGAAAGATTTGAGTTGCTCCGCTTTTTTTATTATGATGAGTCGAATTTTGGCTGAATTTCAGGGCCTATAGCTCAGTTGGTTAGAGCGCCCGCCTGATAAGCGTGAGGTCAGTGGTTCAAGTCCACTTAGGCCCACCACACTTTTTTGTTTTTGGCGAGCGGAGGGAGCCGGGGGCTCTCCGGCGGATCGCTTTTCCGTGACGATTGGGGCTGTAGCTCAATTGGGAGAGCGCCGGTTTTGCAAGCCGGAGGTAGCCGGTTCGATCCCGGTCAGCTCCACCAACTTTCTCGGCTCATCCCAACGCAATCCTCCCCCAGGTCGTGGGGGAAGATGATAGATCAGTTCTTTGACAATTGAATAGCGGCATTTTTTGTCTTGACTAAACTTTATGGTCAAGTTACTAAGAGCATACAGGGGATGCCTAGGCGCGGAAAGGCGATGAAGGACGCGGCCAGCTGCGATAAGCCCCGGGGAGTCGTTCAACAGACTTTGATCCGGGGATCTCCGAATGGGGAAACCCAGCCTGACGAACTCAGGTTATCCTCATCTGAATCCATAGGGTGAGGAAGCGAACCCAGGGAAGTGAACCATCTCAGTACCTGGAGGAAAAGAAAACAACCGTGATTCCCTCAGTAGCGGCGAGCGAACGGGGAACAGCCCAAACCGTGTACATGTAAGCTTGTGCGCGTTGTGTACGCGGGGTCGTGGGGCCTGGCGTGGCTCCTGCACAAAGGAGCCGGAGAGTCAAAAAGAACGATCTTAGCCGAATACCTTGGGAAGGGTAACCATAGAAGGTGACAGTCCTGTAGGCGAAAAGTTCGTTCCTCTCAGCCGGGTCCCCAAGTACCACGGGACACGAGGAATCCTGTGGGAATTCGGGAGGACCATCTTCCAAGGCTAAAGACTCATCTGCGACCGATAGTGAACTAGTACCGTGAGGGAAAGGTGAAAAGAACCCCTGTTAGGGGAGTGAAATAGTACCTGAAACTGTATGCTTACAAGCACTCGGAGCTCCGCGCAAGCGGGGTGACGGGGTGCCTTTTGCATAATGAGCCGGCTAGTCATTTTGCGCGGCAAGGTTAATCTTGGGAACAAGAGGAGCCGCAGCGAAAGCGAGTCTGAATAGGGCGTTTAGTCGCGCGAAATGGACGCGAAGCTGAGTGATCTACCCTTGGCCAGGATGAACTTCGGGTAACACCGGAGGGAGGTCCGAACCAGTGTTGGTTGAAAACAGCTTGGATGAGCTGAGGGTAGGGGTGAAAGGCTAATCAAACTCAGGGATAGCTCGTTCTCTCCGAAATAGCTTTAGGGCTAGCCTCGCATGAATGGTAAAGGCGGTAGAGCACTGGATGGCCTAGGGGTTCGAAAGTTCTACCAAATCCAACCAAACTCCGAATTCCTTTAACCAATGTGCGGGAGTCAGACTGTGGGCACTAAGGTTCATAGTCAAAAGGGAAACAGCCCAGATCGTCAGCTAAGGTCCCTAAATGCAAGCTAAGTGGGCAAGGATGTGAGGATACTATGACAACCAGGATGTTGGCTTAGAAGCAGCCATCATTTAAAGAAAGCGTAACAGCTCACTGGTCAAGCGTCTTTGCGCCGACAATGTAACGGGGCTCAAGCTTGCTACCGAAGCTGCGAACTGTCATCGTCTTCGGACGATGGCTTTGGTAGGAGAGCATTCTCAGGCGAGTGAAGCGGCAATGCGAGTTGTCGTGGACGGCTGAGAAGAGACCCTGCCGGCATGAGTAGCGATAACTGCTGTAGAAACCAGCAGCGCCGAAAATCTAAGGTTTCCTGGGGAAGGTCAGTCCGCCCAGGGTTAGTCGGTCCCTAAGGCGAGGCCGAAGGGCGTAGCCGATGGACAGCAGGTCAACATTCCTGCACCACCTGAGAGACGTTATTACGATGGGGGGACGCAGACGGATATGCATACACACGATTGGAAATGTGTGGCCGCCAAGTAGAGGGAGCTTCCAGGCAAATCCGGAGGCTCTTAACCTCGAGTACGGCGGGGAAGTTCGGCTTCGGCCTTACCAACTTGCTGAATCCATGCTGCCAAGAAAATCCTCTAAGGAGTGTCTCAGGTGACCGTACCGCAAACCGACACAGGTAGATGAGGAGAGAATCCTAAGGCGCACGTGTGAGCCCTCTTTTAGGAACTAGGCAATTTAGCCCCGTAACTTAGGGAAAAGGGGCGCCTCGGTAGCGTCAGCCTGTATCCACAGGCGAAGCGCGAAGAGGCCGCAGAGAAATGGCTCTTGCGACTGTTTAATAAAAACACAGGACTCTGCAAAGACATAAAATCGATGTATAGGGTCTGACGCCTGCCCGGTGCTGGAAGGTTAAGGAGAGAGGTCAGCGCAAGCGAAGCTTTGAACCGAAGCCCCAGTAAACGGCGGCCGTAACTATAACGGTCCTAAGGTAGCGAAATTCCTTGTCGGGTAAGTTCCGACCCGCACGAAAGGCGTAACGACATGAGCGCTGTCTCAAAGAGGGGCACGGCGAAATTGTGGTACCGGTGAAGACGCCGGTTACCTGCCGCTGGACGGAAAGACCCCGGCACCTTAACTGCAGCCTAGCATTGGATTTCGGGATATTATGCGCAGGATAGGTGGGAGACTTTGAAGTTCCGCCTTCGGGCGGGGTGGAGTCAACGGTGAGATACCACTCTTAATATTCTGAGATTCTAACCTCCACCCCTGATCGGGGTGAGGGACAGTGTTAGGTGGGTAGTTTGACTGGGGCGGTCGCCTCCCAAAATGTAACGGAGGCGCCCTAAGGTTCCCTCAGGTTGTTTGGAAATCAACCGTAGAGTGTAAAGGCATAAGGGAGCTTGACTGTGAGACCGACGGGTCGAGCAGGTGGGAAACCAGGGCTTAGTGATCCGGTGGTCCTGTATGGAAGGGCCATCGCTCAACGGATAAAAGGTACGCCGGGGATAACAGGCTAATAGTCTCCAAGAGCTCACATCGACGAGACTGTTTGGCACCTCGATGTCGGCTCATCGCATCCTGGGGCTGAAGCAGGTCCCAAGGGTCCGGCTGTTCGCCGGTTAAAGCGGTACGTGAGCTGGGTTTAGAACGTCGCGAGACAGTTCGGTCCCTATCCACGGTAGGCGCAGGAGATTTGAGGGGGCTTGTCCTTAGTACGAAAGGGCCAGGATGAACGGACCTCTAGTGTACCAGTTGTCCCGCCAGGGGCATCGCTGGGTAGCTACGTTCGGACGAGATAACCGCTGAAAGCATATAAGCGGGAAGCTCTCCCCAAGATAATATCTCCCCCTCCGCAAGGAGCTGAAGGTCACTCGAAGACTACGAGTTTGATAGGCTGGGTGTGTAAGTCCAGTAATGGATTCAGCTAACCAGTACTAATAGACCGTGAGGCTTGACCATAAAGTTTATCAAGACAAAAAAGAACGCATTCAAAGACAACCAGGAATCAAATCCCGGCAATCATAACGAAGGGGAGACACCCGTTCCCATTCCGAACACGGAAGTTAAGCCCTTCGGTGCCGATGGTACTGCCGAGGTCACTCGGTGGGAGAGTAGGTCATTGCCGGGTTTATTATATTTTGCGCGCATCGTCTTCAATGAACGGATAAAGGAAGGGGCACGGGCCCTTGTCGGTCATACTCCTCTCCTTTATTACGGTCAAATTTTACAAAGGAGTAGAGTATGAACATCTACGTCGGAAATCTTTCACGTGACCTGACCGAGAGCGAGCTTCGCGAGGCCTTCGCGGCCTTCGGCGAAGTGACCTCGGCCTCGATCATCAAGGACAAGTTCAGCGGCGAGACCCGCGGATTCGGCTTCGTTGAGATGCCGAACAAGGACGAGGCCGATAAGGCCATCGCCACGCTGAACGGCAAGGACCTCAAGGGCCGGACGGCCACGGTCAACGAAGCTCGTCCCCGGACGGACAAGCCCAGGACCGGCGGCGGTTTCGGCGGCGGCGCCGGTCGCGGCGGAAGCCGTGGCGGCTTCGGCGGCGGCAGCAAGCGGTTTTGATCGCTGATTTAACCTAGCGGTCAACTTTTTTTCGCAAGCAAGGGCGGATGCCCGGGAAGGGCAGTCCGCCCTTTTTTCTTGACATCAATCCCTCCTCCTAACCAGAGTGAAATCAGGAGCTTGGCCCGGCCCGGCTCGAAGTTAGATGAGAGACGCTGAGCATTCCTGATCTCAGGGAAACAATTTGCGCAGAAAGACCTTCCCCCCGTTGATGACCAGAATGGGTTTGCGCAGGGCGGCCAAGTCCTTGACCGGATTGTCTGCATAGACGACCAAGTCGGCGTCCAAACCCGGTTTGAGCGCGCCCTTATAACAGCTCATTTCCCGCCGAAGCGGACTTTGGTTCCACAGGCGGGCCAGCTCGACCGACCCGTTTTCCCCTATTCCTCAAAATGCTCCCATTCGTATTTGACCCGCTCCATGAGCATCTTGAAGCGTTCTTCGCCGCGGACGTTCTCGAGGAAGGAGTCGTGTTGATTGAGAAAAGGGTAATTGATAAACCCAAGACGGACCGCGTTCTCCAGCCAGTCCAAGGCTTCTTTCTTTTCATTAAGAAGAGCGAAGGCAACAGCGACATAATATGACCAATCAAGATCCCGTTGACACGTTTTTTTGAAATCAGGATCCATGATCTGGAAAGCCTTCTCTTTGTCCTTCAGCAGACCATATTTAAACAAAAGCCCGATCTTGCTCAGGGCGTTGTTTGGGGTCGCGTTGGTGCTCCGGTCAATGATAGACAACGCTTCGTCAAACTTCCTGTTGTAGGCCAGCATCAGGGCGTAGATAAGTCCCTTGGCGGGGTTTTCGGGATCCGATTGATACCATTTACGAAGAGGATCAAGGGCGAGGCTGAATTGACCTTGATTTATATAGCTAGTTGCTTGAACATTATCTATGTCCGGGTCCAGAGGGTTGGACTTTTTGAGTCTCTCTATCAAGGGCAGGGCCGAAGAGTCCTTCCCGACATCTAGATAGAGCATCGCAAGCCCGCGCAAGGCCCTCGGTTCATTCGGGTCCTCCGTCAACGCCTTCTTGAAATAGCGGATCCCAGTCAGCAGACCTCCCGACCACATAGAGAGATGCCCCATCACATAGTTGGCTTGTGGGAAATTGGGATCCAGGGCCAGGGCCCTCTTGGCGTATTCTTCGGCTTTCGTAATGTATTCTTCCTGCCGGAGGCCGATATTGACATATTGCGCATAAGCTTCGGCCATGGCCGATAGAAGAAGCGGGTTGTCGCCGATAATATCAAGGCCTTTCTGAAGATCCCGGACGGCGCGATCCAGGGCATCCTCTCTGAACCGCCAGATTTCATGATGGGCCCGAAGATAGCACTCATACGCCGCCATATCGTCTATCTCATGCTTCGTTATTCTCGTTTTCTCTTTAGAGGTGAGCTCCAGGCGAAGGGCGTCCACGATCGCCGAGGTGATCTCATCCTGGATGGCGAAGACATCTTCCAGTTCGCGATCGTACTTTTGCGACCAAAGGTGATATCCGTCGGCGATGTTGATGAGCTGGGCCGTGATCCGCAATCGGCTGCCCGATTTCTGGATACTCCCTTCCAACGCCGTCTGGACCTTGAGCTTTTCTCCGACTTCACGGATGTCGGGCGTTTTTCCCTTGAACATGAACGCCGAAGTCCTCGCGGGGACTTTCAGTTCTCGGATGTTGCTTAACCGGTTGATGAGATCTTCCGTCATCCCATCGCAGAAGTACTCCTGATCTTTCTGGGGGCTCATGTCGACGAAGGGGAGAACGGCGATCGAGTTTTTCCAATCGGCGGCGGGGAGGATTTCCGATTCCGTCGTTTTCAAGTGGAGGAGGAGATTGACGTCCAGAAGGACCGTAATGGAGAGCACCAGCGGAACTAAAACGAGTTCCAGCCTGAATTTCCTCGGTTTCTCCCGGCCGGAAAACCAGCGCCAGACCAGGGTGGCGAGAAGAGAGCCCAATAACGTGATAAGGGTGATATCCAGGAGCTTTTCCGGGAGATGAAAATGGGCCACCAGAATCCAGTGGACGATCTCGTACGTAAGCCAGCCGCCGCCGATAAACGCCGCCAGCGTCTCGATAATCCGGCGCTTGCGGAGCTTGGCCAGGAAGGCTTTCAGAGGAGAGCTTGGCGCTCTTTTGGAAGGGCCCTTTTCCTCTTCGGTCTCTCCCATCATCTCCCCCTGGTCGTGCACTTTTTTAATTGAGCCAAGCGTAACAATAAACAAGGGGTCCGTCAAGGGTGCGGAGGTTGAGATTATTCGCCGGCGACGGTCATCTCGCGCCCTGAACGTCCCGGATGCGCGGGGAATTCGCTCCGTAATATCTCTCGCGGAGCTCACGGGCGATGCGCTGGCGTTCTTCCGGATTCAGGTTGATATAGTACTGGATGTCCCAAGCTTCCTGTTCGCTAAAGCTTTTGAATATTTTCACAGCCTTGGGCCTTCGCTTCATACCCATATTGTCTCACACGGAAGCCTTCGAGAAAAGCGTAATAACGTCCAAAATGGGGGATAGGCGATCTGATGGCTAATTTATTTGATTGAAAAAAAACCTACGTTAAGTTATAGTCCAGGCAACGCTTAAGACTTAGACTTTCTGAGTAGAAAAGGGGTATCGGGAATGCCGGAAGGCGAGGGGAAAACACCTCCGAAGATCGCTGAAGAACCTGTACAGGTGGGAGAGACCGGGTTCAGGACCCTCTTCGCCAAACTGAGAAAACGCCGGATCATCGAAACCCTGGCCGCCTTCATCGGCGGCGGCTGGCTGCTTGTCGAGGTCGTCGAACGGCTCCTCGTTGGGCATTACAAGTTTCCCGAAGAATCGATCGACCTTACTGTCGTCTCGGTCATCGGTGCCTTGCTCTCGACGCTCGTCTGGCGTTGGTTCGGGGGTTCAGAAAAACGGCCGGGAAACGTCAAGGTTGAAGTTCTTATCGTTCCCTTGATTATCCTGGTCGCTCTAGCAATAGATCTAAATCTCATTTTCCAGATAGCAGGCATCCTGGGAAAGAAGCTGTTGATAGGGATCATTGCCTTTCTCCTCGGAATCGCCTGGGTTTTCGTTAAGCTCTATCAATGGGCCGCGAGCACGCCCGACGCAGCGGTTAAGAAATTCGACATCTCAATGCTGGCCGAGATAAAGCCCGAGAAATCCATCGTCGTGCTTCCCTTCACAGACCTGAGCCCGCAGAAAGACCAGGAGTATTTCTGCGATGGAATGACCGAGGAAATCATCGCTGACCTTTCCCATGTCCATGAGCTTCTGGTCATTTCCCGTTCATCCGCGATGACGTTCAAAGGGAGCTCGAAGACGGTTCGTGATATCGCCAAAGAACTGAATATCCGTTATGTCATGGAAGGAAGTGTCCGAAAAGCTGGGAACGACCTCCGGATCACCGCCCAGCTCATCGATGCCGCCAGCGATGCCCACCTGTGGGCAGAAAAGTACAGTGGGACCCTGGACGATATCTTCGCTATCCAAGAGAAAGTCTCCGGTGCCATCGTGGAGGCCTTGAAGCTGACGCTGACCGCTGACGAGAAGAGTCGTCTCGCTGCGCGCATGATCCCCGACGTCAAGGCATTCGATTGCTTCTTACGGGCGCGACAGGAGACGTACCGATTGACCAAAAGCGCGCTCGATCACGCAAGCCAGCTTGTCCGACAGGCTCTTGATATGGTTGGCCCAAACGCCCTTCTCTACTCGTTGCTCGCAGAGATTGAATTCTTCTATCACGACCAGGGCATCCATCCTGATGAGGAGACCCTGCGCCGTGCCGAATCGTGGGCCTCAAAGGCGATGGAGCTCGAACCGGATAGTTCGGCGGGGTTCCGGGCGAGGGGTGTCATCGAGGCACGGCGAGGCGACATGCTCCGTGCCATTCGTGACCTCCGGCGGGCTAACGAACTACAGGTGAGCGGCGACACTCTCTGGCCCCTGGTCTGGATGTGCGCCGAGGTGGGCAAGATGGCCGAGGCACGGCGGTACGCGGCAGAGGCAGTCGCCGTTGATCCCCTCCTTTGGCTTAGCCGGTGGAGCTATGCATGGGTGGCGCTGTTGGACGGAGACTTCGAAGTCGCACTGACACGGATGCGGGATGCGGTCGGTTTGGGCGGCGGTGAGCCCGTTCAGATCCTCCACCTGGCTATCTTTTCGGCGTATGCGGGGCACATGGACGAGGCCTGCGGTCTTTTGGGCCAGGTCGCGGACGCCGGTGAAAGCGCTCTGTCGACCGTATCGGCTGCGATCAGGGCACTGTTTCGCCGAGACACCGACGCGGCTGCTGAGCTCCTGGGCAGTCAAGCCCTCAGGGACCTTGCCAGGCTGGACAAAGAGTTCTCGTGGTGGTTGGCCGCTGCGTGCAGCCACGCTGGCGAGGCGGACGAAGCCCTGCACTGGCTGGCGAATGCAATCGACCTCGGGTTTACGAATCAGCACTTCTTCTCGGCGATTGACCCCTTTCTCGCGCCGCTCCGCGGTAATACGCGCTTTGAAGCGCTGATGGAGCACGCCCGCGAGAAGCAACGAGCCTTTGGGGTATGAGGATGGAATGAACTCCGGAATCAGGTCCTTCTTCTCAAATTTAAGGAAGAAGAGGATCATCGAAATCCTGGCCGCATTCATTGCCAGCGGATGGCTCATTATAGAGGTTGTCCATTTCGTTCTCATCGGACATTATCATTTTCCTGAGAAGACGCTGGATATAACAATCATTACTCTGTTCAGTGTGCTTTTATGCACCTTAATTTGGCGTTGGTTTTCCGGCCAGGAGCAGCCGAGAAAGTTCAAGCTGGAACTGGTCCTCATACCTCTGGTTGTCCTGATCACGGTTCTTCTAGATCTCAATCTCCTTCTCCACCTGAAGGGACCTGAACCTGAGATCATCCCCGCCGCCAAATGGAAAAACTCCATCGCCGTGCTTCCCTTCGTCGATATGAGTCCCCAAAAAGATCAGGACTGGTTCTGCGATGGAATTACCGACGAAATCATCGGACAACTAAGCAATATAAGCGAACTCAAAGTCCCCGCGAGAACATCGGTCTTTTTCTTCAAGGGTAAAGAACAGGATATCCGTGATATCGGGAAAAAGCTGGGGGTAGCAACGGTGCTCGAAGGAAGCATCCAGAAGGTCGAGTCCAGGCTCAGGGCTCGAGTCCAACTCATTAATATCGCGGACGGCTTCCATCTTTGGTCGCAGGAATTCGACCGTGAGATGAAGGATGCTTTTGCCATCCAGGACGAAATCGCTTTGGCGGTTGTGGATAAGCTGAAGCTAACGTTATTAGGCGACGAAAAAGCAAAGATCGCGAAGCATCATGCGATTGACCCCATAGCTTATGAGGCTTACCTCAAAGGACTATATTATTGGTGGCGATGGTCCGAGGAAGACCACCCCAATGCGCTCCGCTACTTTCAGAAGGCCATCGAGATTGAACCTAACTATGCGCCGGCGTATGCGGGTATAGCCCTGGCTTACGTCTTTGCTTCAACTTGGAATTATAGCGGACTCTGGTCCCCCAAAGAGGGGGTGCCCAAAGGCAAGGTGGCTGCGGAAAGGGCCATCGAGTTAGATCCCATGCTCGCCGACGCTTACGTCGCGATGGGCTGCGCCCGAATGAATTTTGATTGGGATTGGCCTGGCGCCGAAAAGGACTTCAAGCGGGCGCTCGAGATGAGCCCTTATTCGCCGTTGGCACTGGACGTCTACGCTAACTTTCTTCTATTGGTTCGCGGCCGGCTCGACGAGGCTATCGCGGTGCTGAACAGGGCATTGGCGTTGGACCCGCTTTCGCCGGCGCTTCACAGCGATTTGGGTGTCTTCTATTACATGTTCGGCCAGTTCGACCGGGCTATTCCCTGTTTTCGCAAGACGCTCGAGCTGGATAACAACTTCTTCTGGGCTCGTCTTAACATCGGCTGGTGTTATCTCTTCACCGGCAGGTCCGCCGAAGCCCTGGTTGTGTTTCAGAACATGGTGCAAGTCGCGCCGGATTCTGCATGCGCGCAACAGGCGCTCGGCTATGCCTACGGCGTCACCGGACACCGCGACGAGGCGCTGGAGGTGCTGGCGAAGTTGGAACAGCTCGCCAAGACGCGCTACGTCCCGCCCTCCGCGAAGGCGTATGTCTATTTGGGCCTGGGCCAAAAGGACGTCGCTCTCGACTACCTGGATAAGGCTTATGCAGAACGCGACACCGAGATGATCTTCCTGAAGATGGACCCTCCGTTCACCACGCTGAGGAACGAACCGCGCTTTCGGGCGCTCCTGAAGAAGATGGGACTCGACAAATGAAGCGTTGCCAGCCACGCTTCAAGAAGCTCATGGAGCGGGTGAAATACGAGTGGGAGCATTTTGAGGTGTGACGGAGAGCAGAGAAAATTGACCTCTCCTGGTGCCTATGCTATAAGCTAGAAAAGGGGAGAAGACGTGCGATTGGACAGCAGGCAGATTGAGTCCGTAGATGAAGCCATGGTTGAAATCTATAAAAAGAAGACTCCCTCGGAACGTTTGCAGATTGCCTTCGGCTTGTGGCGGTCGGCAAAAAGCCTACTCTTTAATAATCTCCGTTCGTTGCATCCCGAGTGGGATGCAAAACGCCTTCAGCGCGAAGTGGCAAGGAGAATTTCTCATGGAGCAACATGAGCTCCTGGGCTATCTTGTTCGATGTCTTGAAAAACTAAACATACCTTATTTTGTTACAGGTGCTGTCGCCTGTATCGCCTATGGAGAGCCGAGGTTTACGAATGACATCGATATAGTGGCAGATGTGACGGACGAGCATATTACCCAACTCAAGGAATGTTTCCCTGAACAAGAATTTTACTTGGATCGAGATGCTGTCCGAGAAGCGATCAAACGCAGACATCAGTTCAATATTATTCATCCTACCTCAGGGTTGAAAATAGATGTCATGATCTCCAAAAGAGACGCCTTCGATAAGAGCCGCTTCAGCAGAATAATAAGAATGCATCCTTTAGAAGACACGGAGGCGAATTTTGCCTCTCCAGAGGATGTGATCATTAAGAAAATGGAATATTACAAAGAGGGTTCATCCGAAAAACACATCCGGGATATCCTGGGGATGCTTAAAATCTCCAGTGAAATGATTGACCCAAAATATATTTCATTATGGGCAAAGAAACTCAATCTAGAAGATATATGGGAAGCTATTCAGGAAAGGCTTTTGAGATAGCGTCTAAGCATAAAAGGTTTGGGAGACAATGAGCTCTCGAAAAGGGGAAACAACTTCTTCCCAGGAAGGGAAGAAGTCCTTCATCCGGACATCCCTTGCTCGGCTCAAAAAACGGCACATCATCGAGACCCTGGCAGCCTTCATCGGCGGCGGCTGGCTCATTATCGAAGTCGTTCACTTCATCCTAATCGGGCACTATCATTTTCCCGAAAAAACTCTGGATATTACAATTGTCACCCTTTTCTGTGCTCTTGCCTGTACCCTAATCTGGCGATGGTTTTCTGGCCGGGAGAAGCCGAGGAAATTCAAGCTGGAACTGGTCCTGATACCTCTCGTTGTCCTGGTCACAGTTCTTCTGGACATCAATCTCCTCCTCCACCTGAGGGGACCTGAACCTGAGACCGTACCCGCCGCCAAATGGAAAAACTCCGTCGCCGTTCTTCCTTTCGTCGATATGAGTCCCCAGAAAGATCAAGAGTATTTCTGCGACGGCATGACAGAGGAACTCATCAACCGGCTGAGCAACATCAAGGAGCTCAAGGTGCCGGCAAGGACCTCAGCCTTTTTCTTCAAAGGGAAAGCCCAGGATATCCAGGAGGTCGGCCAGAAGCTCAAAGTGAATACGGTGCTCGAGGGGAGTGTTCGGAGAGCAGGGAACGAACTCCGGGTCACGGCCCAGCTCATCAACATCGCTGACGGCTATCATCTCTGGTCGGAGACCTATGACCGGGAGCTGCAGGACATCTTTGCCCTCCAGGATGAGATATCGCTTCAGATCATTAATAAGCTGAAAATCGAATTGCTCGGTGAAGTGAGGGACAGAATTGTGAAACGGTATACGGATAATACTGAAGCAT
>Ga0315293_10001720_pt1 | contig 21222 bp, 17 predicted proteins | sample YL17G13_20_MG_FD_203071 | JGI IMG/M metagenome (GOLD analysis project Ga0315293, IMG submission 203071) | Sediment microbial communities from Yellowstone Lake, YNP, Wyoming, USA - YL17G13_20 | ecosystem: Environmental > Aquatic > Freshwater > Lake > Sediment | place: USA: Wyoming | collected... | reverse complement strand
GCTCCATGATCACTCTCGCCTCATCGTAGAGCTTCTTGTCGAGCTTCTGGAGTATGGAGGGGACCGCCTCCGGCGAGACACCGGCATCCCTCAACCTCTTCCTCAATATTCCGATATGTCCGATCCTAATCCGACATTCCTCTAGTCCGGCCTCCTCCATGATGTGTGCTGCAAGCGCGATGACCTCAGCATCCGACTCTGGATTCTGCGCGCCGATCAGTTCCGCTCCGAATTGGTAGAACTCCCTGAAGCGTCCGCTTTGAGGCCTCTCGTATCTGAAGCATGGGCCGATGTAGAAGACCTTCAAAGGGCGTGGAAGATCCGTCAGTTCATTAACGAAGAATCTGATGACCGGCGCGGTCAGCTCGGGTCTGAGCGTGATGTCCCGTCCTCCCTTGTCCTTGAAGGCGTACATCTCATCCAGTATGTTCGGGCCGGATTTGATGGTGAAAAGCTCAGCGTGCTCGAAAATAGGGGTCGCTATCTCCCGGAATCCGAAGATTCCTGCTTGATAGCGCATGAGGCACTCGAGATAGCGCCTCTTATCCATTTCATCAGGACCGAAATCCCTCGTTCCTCTCGGACGCTGAATCATCTGGTCAGAGATAGGACGGCCGTTATTAATTCTTTATGATTGGGCCAGGCAAAGGAACTGACCGTTCCGCACATACAATTGAGAATGGACCTAGCCCAGGGCACTGTCGATGTCATCCTTGAGGTCATCGATATCCTCGATCCCAACCGATAATCGAATGAGTGAGTCCTTGATCCCCAAGCGTGCCCTGTCAGATGACGATAGAGCTGCATGCGAGGAGTTGAGCGGCATACTGGCCAGGGAGTCGACGCCGCCGAGACTGGTGGCCTTCTTTATCAAAGAGAACGATCTCAAAACCTCCTCGGCCGCCTCTCTCCCTCCTGCGACCTCGAAGCTCACCATTCCTCCATACCCGCTCAATAGCTTACTTGCCAGGTCGTGCTGCGGATGGGATCTCAATCCCGGATAGTAGACCCTATCCACCTTGCCATGGCCTTCGAGAAATCTGGCGATTGCGATCCCATTCTCGTTGTGCTTGGACATCCTGACTACTAGGGTCTTCATGCCTCTGATGAGGAGATATGCGCCGATCGGGTCGAGGGATCCACCGAAGACGACACGCTTCTTCCATATGGAGTCGACCATCGCGCTCTTACCCACCACGGCCCCTGCGATAAGATCGGAATGACCGTTCAGATACTTGGTGCAACTGTGGATGACGACATCTACGCCCATTCCTATCGGGTTCTGGTTTACGGGAGTAGCGAAAGTGTTGTCGATGACGACGATTGCTCCGAACTCATGAGCCGCCTTTGCCACCGTCGGTATGTCCACGATCTTCAGCATGGGATTCGTCGGAGACTCGAGATATACGACCTTCGTGTTGCGCGATATCGCGGCGACGATTTCTGACGTGTTCGTGGAGTCTACGAAATCGATCTCGATTCCCAGCTTGACGAGTTCGTTCTTCATCAGGTTGAAGGTGCCACCGTAGACATCCTCGATTGAAACGAGCTGGTCCCCCTTTCCGAGAAGGGTCGAGAGCGTGGCCGCGATCGCGGCCATTCCTGAAGAGAACACCAGACCCTTTTCCGCGCCCTCAAGATAGGCTATCTTGTCTTCCGCCGCCCTGATGGTTGGATTGCCGTACCTCGTGTAGATGTAGGACCCTTCCGGCACCTGCCCTTCCCATGTCTTCGGATCCGTCGTCGGGAAGTAGAAGGTGGATGTCTGGAATATCGGAACGTTGACCGATCCAAAATGCTCGTCCTTCCACTCCCCGGAGTGCACTGCGGCCGTTGACATACCTTTGTATCTCCTCATTCTCAATCACCACCCGACAATCGCCAAATGACGATATGCGATCTTGCATCCTTGAAGTCGATTGGAGCGCTTATCTAATTTGTCATATTGCAGAACATGTGATCGGACAATCAGATAGCCCGACCGCGGCTGACAATTATCGACATCACATCACCATCCCTGAGCACGTGTTCGAGTCCGACCATTTGCCCCGGGAACTTTGCACTCTTGCCCCAGATCAATGCATAACGGAAGCTCCGACGAAAGGTGCGGTGGATCTGATTGCAGACGTCCTCGACAGTGCTACCGTTGCGGATCACCAAAGGTTCCTTCAGATCCGCCTCAGCACCTTGGGGCTTCATGTACACCCTTATCAGATCCAGCTTGTCGAATATCGCCTTTCTCAGATCCTCAAGGCCTACGTCCCTCTCCGCGGAAATGAAAACGGACGAAAAGCCGCGAAGGCTTCTCTTGATCGCATTGAGCCTTTCCTTCTCTGCTAGATCGATCTTGTTCACCACAGCAATCGCTTTCATATAGACTCGGTTTCCGGCGAGAACATCGATCAGCTGATCTTCGGTCACATCCTGCCTGATCACGACATCAGCGTTTATGTGACCATATTCGGAAACTATAGCCTTGGCCATTTCCTCATCGATCTTCGTGAGCCGGACCGTCGCCTGTATATTGATTCCTCCCTTCTCGGTCTTGGCAATGACCACATCTGGCGGTCCCTGGTTCAGACGTATGCCTGCGATTTCGAGCTCCTTCGTGAGCACACCTATGTTGGTCTCAAAAACGTCCAGCATTAGGAGAATCATGTCTGCCGAACGCACGACTGAGAGCACCTCTCTCCCCCTCCCCTTGCCCTTCGAAGCGTCCTTTATCAAACCCGGAAGGTCGAGAACCTGTATCTTTGCGCTTTCCTGGTACATTATTCCCGGGACCACGTCGACGGTCGTGAAGTGATACTCGGCTACCAGGCTGTTCGCACCTGTAAGCTTGTTTAGAAGGGTGGACTTACCGACACTAGGGAAGCCGACAAGAGCAACGGTGGCGTTGCCAGATTTCTTGATGCTGTAGCCCTTGCCAGGAGCCCCCTTCGATCTTCGCTTCTCCAATTCACCCTTCAATCTGGCCAATTTGGCCTTCAGTCTTCCAATGTGCATCTGGGTCGCTTTGTTATAGTCAGTGGAAGAGATCTCTTCCTCGATGGCCTTGATCTGCTCTTCGATGGTCAGCGACATTTATTCCATCCCTATCGTGTAATCTGAGTTCCGGCTCTACCATCAAGAGCATTCTCAAGGAGGTCTGGAGAGGTTATTATGACTCTCTCTCCCCCGTGGCGCAGGAATCTAACGGCAGCCTTGATCTTCGGACCCATCGTTCCCGGCGGGAAATGACCTTCGCTCTCAAAGCGTTCCAGATCTTCAGTGGTTACATTGTGTAGAGGTATCGCATTGTCGGTCCCGTAGTTCAGGTAGACGCAGTCCACATCGGTCAGCAAGATAAGTAGCTTTTCTTGGATGTCACACGCGAGGACGCAAGCCGCTAGGTCCTTATCGATGACGGCCTCGACTCCCTTGCACAAACCATTCTCGACCAAGACAGGGATTCCTCCCCCGCCAGCGGCTATCACGATCTCAGGTTGGAATTCCCCCCCGAAGACCAGCCGTCTTATCGCACTCTTCTCGACGATCGCTACCGGTTCTGGGGAAGGGACGACTCTCCTATAACCGCCCCTTCTCAGATCCTCCACAAGTGTCCATCCCTTCGTCTCTCTGAGTTCGATCGCCTCCTCCTCGGAATAGTAAGGTCCGATGGGTTTCGTCGGACAATCGAAGGCAGGATCGTCCGAGTCGACAATCACCCTTGTCAAGACACATGTGACGACCTTGGCCAAACCTTCGCCCCTGACAGCTTCGGTCATTGCCTGCTGGATCATGTAGCCCATCTGTCCCTGCGATTCCGCCACGCAGACCTCGAGGGGCATTGCCGGCACATCATCCCGGCAAAGCTCGTTTTGAAGAAGTACATTACCCACTTGCGGTCCGTTGCCATGGGTCAGGACCATGTCATATCCGTTCTTTATCATTCTTGCCAGGTGCGCACAGGTCCTTCGCAGATTTGCCATTTGGTTCTCGAGAGTTGCCTCCTCGCCCGCCATGAGAATGGCATTTCCGCCAATTGCAACAACCGCGGTTTTCATCCAATCACGATACCTGGAGACCTTTGAATCCATGTCACTAGTATTTAATTCTTGTCGATTGAACGCGTCATAGCCATATGCACTGGGCTAGTACTCCCCGAACAGCTCATGAAAAGATTTAAACACACCAGAGATATCGGGTTTCGATGGCATCCGCTGGGAATTTCAAGAAGATGTTCGACGACTTCAGGAAAAAGAAGTATGCGATTCCCATCGGACTCGTGATCACAGTTCTCGTTGCCACGTTGCTGATCGTTTTCCTCTGGTACGAGTGCTTTTCACTGATCCTGATCGCGATCCTGGCATACGCCATACCGTATTACTTCGGAATGAAGAACAGAAAGAAACTGGCAGTGTTCGGTGTCGGGCTGTTTTTGTTCCTGGGACTGATATTCACTGTGTCCAGCTTCTATGCTTTCAAGAATCTTGAGGGGTCGACGATAAGCTCTGACAATAACATCCTCATAAATGGTACAGTGAGTCCATATCAGGCCGGTCCATCTACGGTTTACACCTTCTCAGTAGTGCTTATGGGGGACAATGGCAGCGGTCTCGTTTGGGTCAATATTACAAATGCTTGGCCAGGTAATGTCGATGACATTAATAACACAATGAACCCCCTTCGTCCGACCCCAGGTGGATACGTCTTTGTGCTCAACAGAACCCTCCCTGAGGGCATATATCAATATCACTTTGTTGCGAAGAATGATTCCAACTATGTGAGGACTTCGACCTGGGCGATTGGCCCACTGTCAGTCTCAGATGAGGTCCTTTTCCAACAGCTGCTATACAATAGAATGTTGGCCGTGTGGTTGCAGGTCGCCACTCTGTTCTACATGGTCCTCGCACTCACCTGGTGGATGGACAGCTCGAAGAAACGCTCAGAGGAGCTCAGAAAGAGGCTGGGAGAGGACAAGAAGACCAAACCGGTCACAAAGCCGCAGAAGGGAAAAGAGAGCAAGACCGAAGACAAGAAAAAAACGGTGGAGAAACTGGTATGCTCGGAGTGTGGCGCGGAGGTTCCGACCGACGCGAGGAAATGCCCGCAATGCGGGGAACCTTTCGAGGAAGAAAACGAACTGATCTGCACTGAGTGCGGGGCGAAGGTCAAGGAGTCCGACAAGAAGTGCTGGAACTGCGGCAAGGAGTTCGAGAACTGATAGTCCTGGTCGCCTCTCGGCAATCTTTATCTACGCCACAGTAAATATCGCCTTCGGGATGCACCCAGTCGAACCGAGTGTTTGCTGAGATGTTGTTATGACCTCCATAGCTGAGCAGTTGGCAAAAAAGCAGAAGGAGATATCGGTCTCAGAGTTCTTCGAGAGAAATCGTCAGATACTGGGGTTCGACAGCGCCACGAAATCGCTCATCATGGGAGTCAAAGAGGCCGTGGACAACTCGCTCGATGCTTGCGAGGAGGCGTCAATCCCTCCAGAGATCATCGTGAAAATCGATCGCGTCGACCAGAACGAATACATGGTGACAGTCGAGGACAACGGCCCCGGCATCATTCCGCGGGTCGTCCCGAATGTATTTGGCAGACTCCTATATGGTTCAAGATTCCACTCATTGAGGCAATCGAGGGGACAACAGGGCATAGGGATTTCGGCCACGGTAATGTACGGACAGATGACGACCGGGAAGCCTGCCACTGTCGTATCAAAGACAGAGAAGAACGGCGCTGCGGTCAAGATGGACATTATGGTCAACACGAAGAAGAACACACCCGACGTGCTCAAAGAGGACTTTGTGATTTGGGACGAGAAGGAGCATGGCACGAAAATCGAGTTCTATATGAACGGCCGCTATGTCGCCGGCAAACAGTCTGTGCTTGAATACCTGAAGGAGACGGCCATCGTCAATCCCCACGCGACGATCGTTTTCACCGATCCGGATGGCAAGAAATACATATTCGAAAGGGCGACGGACAAGATGCCTCCTCCGACCAAAGAGATAAAACCTCATCCAGAGGGCATCGAACTCGGCGTCCTGATGAACATGACGAAGGTCACGACGGCAAACAAGCTGTCCAAGTTCCTGAGGAACGACTTCAACAGGATAAGTGAAAGGGTCGCGAAGGAGATCTGCGAAAAAGCCTGGCTTTCAGAGGATGCAGAGCCACAGGAACTCACTCTGGAACAGTTCAAACAACTTCTGGGAGCAATGTCCTCAGTCAAGATCATGGCGCCTCAGACCGATTGTCTGTCCCCAATAGGTGAGGTGCTGATTCGAAAGGGGTTGAAGAACGTACTGGGCGAATCAAGGCCGGAGTTCTACGCACCTCCCGTGACCAGAGAACCTAGCGTCTACCAGGGAAACCCGTTCCTCATCGAGGTTGGCATCGTGTACGGCGGGAACCTGCCCAAGGATCAGCCGATCACGATCTTGCGTTTCGCGAATCGCGTCCCTCTGCTCTACCAGCAGGGCGCCTGTGTGATAACAAAAGCGATCGAACGCATGGACTGGCGGAGATACGGGTTGGAGCAGCGCGGAGGAGAGGGCATACCATACGGTCCGGCGATCGTTCTCGTTCATATCGCATCGACCAAGATACCGTTCACGTCCGAGGCAAAGGAAGCCATTGCCAACATTCCAGAGATGCAGGAGGAGGTGGAGTTGGGGCTGAAAGCCTGCGGTAGGAGATTGAAGACCCACCTCAATAAGAAGGAAACGAAAGGAAAGACACAGGCGAAGTTCGAGATCGTACAAGAGATACTGCCTCTCATTGCTGAGAAATCCGCGAAGATCGTCGGAAAAGACGTCCCGTCACTTAACGGGACCATAACGAAGATAATGAACGTCGTCTGGATCGATGATACGATCAAGTTCGAAAAGAAGAAACACAAGATCAAGATCACGGTGTACAACTACACTCCCAAGTCTCAGAGCTTCAGCCTGCATCTGGTCGTTCCACAGGGATCTATTCAAGATAAGAACGTCGATCCAATTCCATCGGAGATAAAGGATGGTCAGAAGGTCACCTGGGAACTCAGACGTCTGTCCTCGACCGCAAAGGCGGAAATCACGCTCGAGCTTACAGGCCTCGAAGCGGAAGCGTATGAGGAGAACGAACTCTATTCGAGTGGAATCAACCCAATCTTCATCATCGGAGCTGACCCGCTGCCAGGAGATTGGGACGTGGAAGCCCTTGCGGTGACAGAGGTTGAGGTCTCAGAGGCACCCGAGGATTTGGAAGAGGAGGAAGTCGACTACGACGAGCAAGCGGAGGTGCTGAACGATGAGCAATGATGATGGCCCCGAAGAAAAGCTTGGCAATGACCCGGTCGCAAGGCTGTACGAAATCGCAAGCTCGATCTACGATCAGCTCTCCGCCGGAAGGATACCAAAAATGGTCATTCCCCTCAGGACGAAAAGCAACATCAGGTTCGACCCGAAGCTTGGCGTCTGGAAGTACGGAAAAGCCTCTGGTGCTCGATCAGCGAAGAAGACCAAGGGAGCTCAGATGCTTCTTCGAACGATGTTCGTCCTTGAGTTCATCGAAGACATGATCGCTCAAAACAAATCCTCCACCTTGAGGGAGATGTACTACATTTCTGAAGGCTGGGGAAAAGGGAAGTTCAGCTCCCAGGATGAATCGAACCTACTCGCTGAGGACCTTGAGATCGTGACCAAATGCGTCAGAGAGGACTTCAAGCTCAGACCGGAGGAGAACGGAGCAAGCGTGATGGGAGACCTCGTCCTCACGGAGACCGATCGTAAGGGAAAGGTGAAGAGGATAAGCTGCCGGGATGATGTGGGAGATTCTGGGTACGGAATACCATATAACGTTGAGAAAGACAAGATAAAGCTCATAGAATCGAACGCGGCCTTCGTATTGGCCATAGAGACCGGCGGTATGTTCGATAGATTGATCGAGAACGGATTCGATGAAAAGGCAGGTGCATTACTGGTCCACCTTAAGGGTCAACCTGCGAGGAGCACAAGGAGATTCATCAAGAGGCTGAACGAGGAGCTGAACCTGCCCGTTGTGGCCTTCACCGACGGAGATCCCTGGTCATTCAGGATCTTTGCCTCCGTTGCGTATGGGGCGATCAAGACGGCGCATATATCGGAGTACCTAGCCACTCCCACAGCTGAGTTCGTCGGGATCACGGCCTCTGACATTGTGAATTATGAACTTCCTTCGGACAAGCTAACGGACATGGACATTCGCGCTTTGAACGCTGAGCTCAAAGACCCCAGATTCAATGATGAGTTCTGGAGGGGAGAGATCGAGACCATGCTTCAATTGAACAAGAAAGCAGAGCAACAAGCACTGGCGAAATACGGTCTTGATTATGTGACCGATAGATACTTGCCAGAGAAACTGACGGAAATCGGCGTCATGCGTTAGGGAATCGTGCGGACCAACATACTCGCTCTGAGGATTAGCTCACTTTCGCGCGGCGTGTTCTATTCGGTCCATGACGAACCCGCGGTCCAAGGTCGATAGGAAATATCCGAGACGAGGACCGGACCGCCTGTTCACGAATATCTGGTAGAGGACCTGGAAGCCCTTTCCAGACCCAAGTCCACTGGATTTTGCGCATTCATGGACCGCCTGATGAATGATGTCTCCTTCCCACTCGATCTTGTTGAGCGATTGTAATAGACAACTCATGAAAGCAATCTCGAGCTCCGTGAGACTTACCTGTGGCATGTCTTTGGCGATGCAGAATTTCACTTCTTCAGGAGCAAAGTGATTCAGCCAATACTTCACGCAATCGGCCCGCTGCTTCATAAGCCCGAGCTCCATCGCATCGACGCTCGCCATATGCTCCGTTCGCTTTAGCACCTCGATTACGCCCTCGAATGTCTCAGTGCACTGAACCACACTAACAAGATGCCTGTAAGGGACCTGGAACGGCATGGTCTTCCTGGGACCGTCGGGCTGAGAAAGCTCGTATGCCCTCAGCAGATCCTCTTCCCTCTCTCCGGCCCCTCCGTGGTAGTACATATTCTCTGCCCGATCGTACTCGTCCACGATGTCGAGAATCCCAAGACCGGGATCGTAGTCAATGTGCCGGTCAGGATTATATCGCAGTATTTCATAGTTGAGAACGGGTGCGGGAGTGATCTTAAGAGCATCGACCCCAGTAACTACCGACCCAGAGGACTTGTGCATCTGCCCTTTCCCTTTGAGCTGCACGAACTCGTAGGGGATCGGATAGGGAGGCTCTATGCCGAAAATGTCCCTGGCGAACCTTACTCCAGTGTCATAGGATCCGCCGGCTGCCGCATGGTCCTTGCCAAAAGGCTCGCATGTGACACCAAGGATCTTCCACTTCGCCGCCCATTCGATGCGCCAGGGCAGCTTGCCATCGTCCTTCCGAACGTCAGCCTTGCCATCGTGACCGCAAGAGCACTTATATGAGACGTATGGGAACTCGTAACCTACTACGGTCACGTCGGAGAATCGTCCGCACTCGGGGCAGCGAGGATTGTATGGAAAGAAGTCGGAAGGGACGTCCCTTCCGGTGACTTGCCTGAGTATACTGGCGACCTTCGCCTTCTCCTTGATGACCGCGTCGATCGCCTCCGCGAGCCTCCCCGTCGAATATAGCTCGTGGGTCCAGTAGACCTCCGGTCTGACGCCAAGCTCACTGATGGCGTCCAGGAACGGCTGGATGAAATGATGAGCGTAGTTCATGTGCTCGCCGCAAGGACAAGGAATGCTGCATAAAGGCTTCCCGACCTCATTCTCGTATGACTCTGGCAGGAAAGCGTACCGCCTGCGAAGAGGATCGAAGGAGTCGACGAGGTAGATCAGCTTTGTATCGGCGCCCTTTGCCAAGATGGCCCTATGTACCGCACCTGCCGTGATCGCCTCGCGCAGACTCCCAACATGGATGAAACCGGATGGACTGATGCCTGTGGATATGAGATGCCTGTTCCCTCGGGAAATGAGAGTATTGGAGATGACGTCAGCCCAATGCATGATATCAGACTGGTCCAAACATCCAGCCGAAATATAAACCTATGTAGCTAGGAACAAGAAGCGTTTGCCGATGATGTCGGCTAACCTGACGTGAGTACCGGAAACGTTTTTATATTTCGATACATGATGGGAGGGGCGGTAAGTGAATGGCGAAAAAGAAGAGCGAAGGATTCCAATCCGCGGCGGGCCTCATAAGGTACTTCGATTCCGAGGATTCGAAAGCGTTCCGGATAAATCCTTGGTTCGTCATCTCAGCGGCAGTCGGACTGATAGTCCTGGTCGAGATCATGAGACAGCTATTCCCCACCTGAATGCTGTTTCCTTTTGCAGACAGAGCTTTTGATGAGGAGCACACTTTACATGAAATCCTCACGAGGAGGGGAGAAGACATCGATTGCTATCGTGTCCTCTAGGACCTCGACACTGTGTTCGATGTTAGGTTCTACCCAATAGCCGTCACCCTGGCCCAGCGTGTGTTCTTTGCCGGCAATCGTGATTTTGAACTTGCCTTTCTCCAAAAAGCCGATCTGCTCATGAGGATGCTTGTGACTAGGTATCCTTGCGCCCTTCGTTAGGCTGAATTCGATGATCTGGCAATGCTTTCCACAAGCGAGCATTCTGCGAAGAATGCCATCCATGGGCTTCGCAACACTTGCATCCTTTACTCGGAATATCAAGTTCACACCAATTGGTGGAAGGGGCTTGATGGATATAAATCACATTTGTCGGGCTCTTTATACTGTCCGAGTCCGAGAATGGGCTTCTCTGGACACTGGCCGCCAACAGATATATACCCGATTCCACGTAAGTCCCCCTACAACCCCCCGTTTCATATGAGCTGATCGCTATGATGAATGGTAAACAGTACCTTGAAAGCCTTAGGAAGATGAGGACCGAGGCGTATGTTTTCGGAGAGAGGATCGACAGCGTCGCTGACCATCCATTCACGTGGGAGCACGCGAACGCGGTGGCCATGACCTATGAGTTGGCGCATGACCCTCAGTATTCGGACCTAATGATAGCCACCTCCCATCTCACCGGGAAGAAGATCAACCGCTTCACCCACATACACCAGAGCGCCGATGACCTCGTTAAGAAGATCAAAATGCTTAGGATGATAGGACGGAAGACCGCCTCCTGCTTTCAGAGATGCGTCGGTTTTGATGCGATGAATGCGGTCTACACGACAACCTTTGAAATGGACCAGAAGCTCGGTACTGGCTATTTCGAGCGGGCCAAGGACTTCGTAAGATCAGTGCAGGAGAACGACCTGATGATCGGAGGTGCGATGACGGACGTGAAGGGAGATAGGAGCCTCAGACCGAGCCAACAGTCAGATCCCGACATGTTCCTGCGCATCGTGGAGAAGAGGGATGACGGGATAGTGGTCAGGGGTGCCAAAGCTCACCAGACTGGCTCCGCGAACTCTCACATGATGTTGGTCATGCCCACCCTGAACATGAGCGCAGACGATGCCAACTACTCTGTGTCGTTCGCGGTCCCTTCGGATGAGAAAGGAGTGATCCACATCCTTGGAAGACAGACCAACGACTCAAGGAAGTACGAGGGGGGAATAGACAGGGGCAATCTGGGCTATGGAATCGTTGGTGGCGAGGCGCTTGTCGTTTTCGATGACGTGTTCGTGCCAAATGAGCGGGTGTTCATGGCGGGTGAGTTCGAGTTCTCCGGCATGCTCGTGGAACGCTTCGCGTCTTATCACCGACAGAACTACGGCGGATGCAAGGCTGGAGTCAGCGACGTGATAATCGGTGCGACCTATGGGCTCGCCCAGGCTCACGGAGTGCAAGATGCTTCTCACGTGAAGGACAAATTGACTGAGATGGTGCACCTGGCAGAGACTCTGTATTGCGGCTCCGTAGCATGCTCGAGCGAGGGAAAAGCGACGAAATCGGGTGCCTACCTGGTCGATCCGCTCTTGGCGAACGTGACGAAGCACAACGTGACGAGATTCATCTATGAGATCGGGAGACTTTCGCAAGACATCTCAGGCGGAATCGTCGCAACGTTGCCATCCCAGAAGGATTTTCAGGATGAGAAGATTGGAAAGTATATTGAGAAATACTGCAAAGGCAAGGAGGGCGTGTCCGCTGAGGAGCGCGCTCGGTTGGTGAGACTCGTGGAGAACATCACGGGAGGGACCGCCTTGATAGAGTCGATGCACGGAGCGGGGTCTCCTCAGGCGCAAAGAGTCATGATCCTCAGGCAGTGCAATCTTCCCGCAAAGGCGGAATTCGCGAAAGTACTGGCGGGGATCAAAGAGGACGAGATGCTCAAGAAGATCCGAGGATAGTACCTATCTGGACCAGCACTCCCACGGATGGATGCAAGTTCGGGCATTTCCGAAACCATTATATCCGAAATATCCAATGGCCGCCCTTATGTGCGCTTTCATGTCTATGCATTTGGAAGATGAAGCGGAGAGGAAGATGGTAGGCTACATCCTCAAGGGAGAAGCCAATGTCGAGATAGTCTCCAAGAAGTGGGGACGCGTACCTGATGCCCACAAGGAATGGCTGTGGGGGAAAATCGAGACTAAGATCCAGGGAGACCCGAATACCACAGCAGAGCAGAAGGCAAGACTCGTAGAGATCAAGAAGGCCCTGAAGATCTAATCGACCGGAAATTCTTCTTTTCTCCGTGGTTTTGAAACCATTTGTCTTCCATTTCATTCAGGCCCACAGGTAGTCGTGGATCAGAGCTGAAGCTGGAATCAACGTGATACTGAAGGGACCCTAGATTCTGGTCCCATCGACTCTTCAGCTTTGTGAAGAGATGCGACGGACCTTTCAACATAACAGCAGTAGAGTGTTTACGATCGATCGGATGAGACAGAGCTGTGAACAAGAGATTCAGAAGAAAAATAAGAAACTAGGTGACTCTAAAGAAGCCACCTTTAGTTATGGTTTGATATCTAAGGTCTGACAGCTATCTTGCCTGGTGAGAGTCTCTTCTCTTGCCTGATGATCTGGTTCGGCAGGTCCTCAAGTGGGTGGATCTCAGCGCAGATGTCGCCGAAGGGTATGCCCATCTTCTTTGCCTTCACCATGACGGCGATTGCGGTCTTGTACTCAAACTTGGAGTATCCCCAGTCACCGAAGCAGTTGACTTCCTTGTTGCAGAAGTGCACGTGTGGGTTGACCGACGTCTCACCGGTGTTGGTGAAGTGGCCCATTTCTACGACGGTGCCGCCACGCCTCACGAGGTTCAAAGCCTCTGTGAACGCTGCGGGGACACCGGTCGCTTCGATCACGACGTCCGCTCCGATACCGTTCGTTAGCTCCATGACCTTCTCGATGCGGTCGTCAGTCGTCGGGTACTCCTTTATGTTGATCAGGTCGCTCGCACCCATCTTCTTGGCCTGTTCGAGCCTGCTTGGAACGATGTCGATGCCGATGATGTTGTTCATCCCATAAACGTTGTTCACAACTGTGTGGCATTGACCAATTGGTCCAAGTCCCTGTATTACGACGGTCTGTGACGGGTCAACTCCCTCCCCAGCGTATGCACAATCCGTCCCTCCAGACTGCGCTCTCTTGAAGGCTCTCGTGGCTACAGCAACCGGCTCTATCAAGACCATTTCTTCCTCAGTGAGGCCTTTCGGGAACTTGAACACCGGTAGGATCTCTGGGATGTAGACGTGTTCGGCGAATGCTCCCCAGAAGTGTGGCGGCTCAGTCGCCTTGTGTGGGCTGATGCCTACGACTTCCAGGTTCTGGCAGAGACTTTCCCTTCCAGGCAAGTTGTGACAGAACCAACACTTACCGCACTTACCGAGGCAGGTAGCGATCAGATCGCCCTCCTCGAGTGGTTTTCCAGTATAGTCTTCTTTGACCCCTTTTCCGAGCTCTCTAATCGTTCCGAACCACTCGTGTCCAAGAAGCTGCGGTATGGGTACTGGCAATCTTCCGTAGATAATGTGGGTGTCCGTGCCGCAAACGCCACAGAGCTTCACATCAGCCACGATTGCGCCAGGCTTAGCCTTGGGTATTGGGTAGTCCATCATTTTCAGACCTTCAGGCCCTCCTGTCTTCATCAAAACAAATGCTTTGGCCATATTATTCCTCCTGACCTCCTAATCCAATTCGACACTTAAGAATGTTTCGACATTACATGATTCGAGTGGTAAATTGGCAGGAAACATCAAGGGAAACAATACTTCTGGATGAGAAAAACGGGAAAGGCACAGAAAGATATGAAAATTGGCCCGAATCTGCAATCTTCTTGACCCTGTTCACTCACCTTTCTTAAGCTTCGAAGCGACATATTCCGCGAAATCCACGACCGGGAGGCACTTCGATGAATCGGAAAGGTTGGTCTTGCAGAACGGACAGGGTGTGACTACGAGCTTTGCTCCGGTGATCTTCGCTTCGCCCATTCTCGTCGCACCGACTCCAATGGCTGTCTCACCATAAGCTGACTTGACTCCTCCACCAGCACCACAACACATCGAGTTCTCTCTGCAATGTTCCATTTCGACAAGAGTAGCGACCTTCCTTAGAACATTCCTCGGAGCGTCGTAAACGCCCATATGCTTGCCGAGATGACAGGGGTCGTGGTATGTCACCCTATCTCTGCTCTTCCTCAACTTCAACTTGCCTTCGTCAATAAGCTTGTCAACATACTGGGTTATGTGTAGGACCTCGATGTCCTCGACGCCGTACTCCTTCTTCATTGCCCTGAAGCATCCTGCGCAAGATGTGACGACCGTCTTCACTCCAGACCTCTTGAACTGCTCAACGTTATGCTCCCTGAGCTTGTCCGCCTCATCTACGAATCCAGTTCTTCTGAGAACGGAACCACAACACCACTCGTCCTCGCCGATGACCTTGTACTTGACACCAGCGGCATCAAGTATGTCCATCGTGGCGATGACCGTGTCCGGACTTCTGAACGGAGCGGTGCATCCCATGAAATACAGGACGTCCGCGCCTTCAGTGTCCCGCCTGAACCTGTTCTTGCCGGCGTTCTTCTCGCCGTACGGGTTGTGCTCCTCCCTGATCCTCTGAAGAATCTTCTTGTGTTTTTCTGAGCTAAGACCCCTGTCCGCGAGCTCGGCCCTCGCAGCCTCGATCGTTTCCACGGTCTTTACGCCTGGGGGACAGTGCAGCTCACAGTCGCCGCAGGTTGTGCATGTGAAAAGCCTCTTAGCAAGACCCTCGTCCGGTTCGATCTCTCCCCTCATCATCGCCTTGATCGCCGTCATCCTGCCGCGCGCCGATGCCGAGTCCCACCCGATCTGCTTGAAGGAAGGGCAGTTCGCCTTGCAGAAACCACATCTTATGCAGTACTCGAGGGGCTCAGAATATTTCTCCAGGTGCTTGTAGGCCGTCATGTTCACGCCTCGAAGATCTTGTCGGGGTTCATGATGCCGTTCGGGTCCAGGGCGGATTTGATCCTTTTCATGATCTCGACGCCGACCAATCCGTGTTCCTTGGAGATCAACTTCTTCTTCTCAAGTCCGATGCCATGCTCTCCGGTGATCGTTCCGCTGAGCTGCATGGCCATCTCGTTGATCTCGTCATGAGCCTTGTGAGCTCTCTCTGACTCTCCAGGGATACGATGGTCCGCAAGTAGCAGTGAATGAAGATTCCCATCTCCAGCGTGACCGTAGGTCGAGATCTTTATCTCGTTCCTGTTGCCGATATCCTGGATCGCCTTGAGGGCAGCTGGGATTCCAGAGAGAGGGACGACTATGTCCGTAGCTATCGGGGAGGGTTTGAGCCTTGTGAAGGTCGCGAACAGTCTCTTTCGGGCCATCCACATCGTCTCGAATTCGGTCGGACCTTTCGCAACATCGATGCCATCACAGCCCTCCTCCAAGGCTATTCTAGTGAATCGTTTCAGCGCTCTGTTCACCTCGGATCTGTCATCGCCGTCGAACTCAAGAAACAGCATCGCCTCGGCGGGTGGGAGGTCGACATGCGCTTCTTCCCTCATTACCTGAAGAGCGATTGAGTCCAGTAGTTCGATGGCTGCGGGAACGACGCCGGAAGCGATCGTTCTCGCAACGGTCGAGCCAGCAGCCTGAACACTGCTGTATTTCGCCCTCGCGCCCAGCGTGACGCGGGGCATCGCCTTCAGTTTCAATGTGATTTCCACAATCACACCGAGGGTTCCCTCGGACCGATTGAAGAGATGAACAAGGTCATAGCCTGAGGCGGATTTCCTGGCCTTCGTGCCGACGTCCAGAATCCTTCCATCTGGAAGTACGACCTTAAGACCCAGCAGATAGTCGCCTGTGACCCCATACTTGACAGCCCTCATCCCACTTGCATTGGCAGCGACCATTCCTCCCACGGTGCAAATCTCTCCGCTCGCGGGATCTGGTGGAAAGAACAGGCCGAATTTCCTAAGGTGAGCGTTCAAATCGGCGAACACGACACCGCATTCGGTCGTGACCATGAGGTCCTCCCTGGATACGTTGAGTATCCGGTTCATGCGAGTCACGTCCATGACGATACCCTTTCTTGTCGGGACACAAGCTCCAGTCAGGGATGAGCCGCTCGCCCTTGGGACAACGGGGATCAGGAACTTGTTCGCGATCTTCAGAATGCCGGATACTTCTTCAGCGTTTCCAGGTCTCAACACGATATCTGGCATTACGCCCTTCTTGATGGCATAGCAATCGACCGAGTAGCAGACAAGGTCTACGGGTTCTGTAGATGCGTTCTCCTTGCCTACCACATCGACAAGCTGGTCCAGGATCTCCTTATCCATTTGGGCACACTTCCACGTTCGAACGCAGCGCCCTGATTGGGCATGGCGGTATATCTCATTTGCTGCTTGTCGAAGAGCGGTGTGACTATTGTCTCAGTCGCTGTGATGATTTCAGAATGGAAGAAGAACGTGAGATCTATCGGAGAGAATAAGAAAAAAACAAAAATGGAAAGAAAAACGGTTTGTGAGTCTATCTGCGCATGAACTTGTCGCGGTACGCCCGGCCCAATGCATCGACGGCTTTCAGCGCGTCCACGCACCTGTCTACGGTCATCTCGAATGGCTCGTTGTGGGCATATGGGTGGCCTGGGTTGCAGGTTCCGGCCATGCACATCGGCAGGTCGTCGAATGTGGCACCGATCTCTTCCAGCGTCACAGGCAGTCCGACCGTCAGGCAGAAGTTGATTACTTCCTCGATCAGGGCCTTTGGTCTGTTCTCCATGATCAGCTGGGCCATCGTACCGATTGCGACGAGATCGCCGTGCTCGGGCTTCGGAGCCTTCATTCTTCCCGGGGCTGCGGTCAAACCATCGTGGATGGCGTGCGCGGCACCGAGACCACCGCTCTCGAATCCGAGACCGCTGAGCAATGTGTTAGCCTGCGCGACGTTCTCATAGGCCTCTGTGACAGCTTGCCTCTCGTTGGCCAACTTTGCCTGGAAACCGTAGTTTATCAAGGTCTCATAGCAAAGCTGCGCGAGCCTTGTCGCCGTGAATGTTGGCAATCCGCCGTCAATCAGCGCGTTCCCGGCACGGGCCTCTGCGCATGCCTCAGCTTCGAACCTTGTTGCCAGTGCATCACCCATACCAGCCACTAGCCATTTCGCGGGCGCCTTTACTGAAATGTCCGTCGGGACTATGACCAGTTCTGGGCTCCTGTAGTAGAATAGGACCGCTTCCACAACGTGCTTCGCGTCGTACTGAACGGATAGTGCGCTGCACGGTGCGTCAGTGGATGGGATTGTGTTGATCAAAGCGATCGGCTTGCCAGCACCGTATTCCTTGCTTGCCACTGCCTTGGCAAGGTCCATTATCGAACCTCCACCAACACCAACAACGAAGTCGGCTCCCGTTTGCTTGACCTTCGCGGTCAATCGGTCTATCTCAGGCTTTGTACAGTATCGAACACCCTTTTCCATGTGGACTATCTCGACCCCATGCGTCTCGAAGTCCTCCTTCATTGGCTTCTCAACACTGTTGATGGAGCGCTCTCCACCCATGACCAATGCCTTCGTACCAAGGATTCCCTTGCGCCTGCCTAACTCCTTCACTGCACCCGGACCGATAACGTATCGATTCGGTGCGGCCATTACTCTTATTCTTGTTTTCAACATCGGGTTTCTTATCCCCCCTTACTTGGAAAGTATGAACTCAACGGTTTAATAATTCTTCTTTGAAGCTGAGTCCTTTCGCTAACAAACCTAGCCCGGAGAGAGTATATATATCTTCGGAATCACCCGTGTTCGTATTCAATTCATTCTAAAAGCGACTTTTGCCTATCCAGAAATGATCTGTGAGAAAAGAGAAAAGGGAAGGAGATGCCCGGCTAGCCCGATCAGTGGCTCTCGAGCCAGTACTCGGCAATCTCGATCGGCTTCGCGATCCAAACCTTGCCCTTCTTCTTCATCCTCTTGATCAACCGGCCGAGCATCCTGACCCTCGAGGGACGGCCCATCACCTGCGGATGCATGACGATGGTCATGAGGGCGCCGTCATCGTACAGGCCTTCGAACTCCTCTGACCAGATGTCGAGAACATCCTCCTGGCTGGTGATCCCACTTTGATATTCCAAAGGAGGGAAGAAGTTGAATGCGAAGTATGTCCAATCCATGGTCAGCCAGTTGAATGGTATCTCCACGATCTTCCCCTTCTTCTGCTGGTGGACATAGGGTGTGTCCCACGCCATCTGGTTGCTCTCGTACACGAATCCATTCTCCACGAGCAGATCGAGTGTGCGGTGGCTGATGTCGAAAGCTGGTGCCCTATATCCCTTCGGCCTGGTGCCAAGGACCGCCTCCAAGGCTTCGAGACCTTTCCCCATTTCCTTCCGCTCATCCTCGGCGGACAATCTGAACGGATTGAGGTGCGCATAGCCATGGTGTCCGACCTCGTTCCCCCGCCGTGCGATGTCCTTTACGAGCTCGGAACGTTCCTCGGCCAGTATCCCTGGAACGTAGAAAGCGCCCTTCAGATCCTCGGAATCGAGAAACCTCAAGATCCTAGGTATCGCAACATTGTAATCGTATTGGCCTTGAGAAAGCACGACGGGACTGTAAGGCTCCCCTTCCTTCACCGCCCCGGTCCTCCTCATGATGTTCTTCCAGGAGATGTCGCTGTCGCAATCGAAAGTCAAGCAGACCGCGCATTTCGCGCCGTTCTTCCACATTATCTCACCGGACCGAGATGTTCGATTTGGGTCTTAATCCCTTTGAGCTATGATCACCAGAGACATCCGTTAAATATCAGGAGATGCCTGAAATGAACTGACTCAATGCACCGACTTGGGGTATCTCAATGAAGATGGTATTCACGGAGCTGAAGGAACATGTCGATCTCATAAGGGACGCATTTCCCGACGATGAACTGATCATATTCGACCACCCGCTCGAGGAGGAACAACTGATCGATATTGCCAGAGACGCCGAGGTGATCTCTGTGTTCATATACACCCCGGTGACAGAGAGAGTGATCGATTCCATCCCGAGCTTGAGACTTATAGACACCAGGAGCGTTGGATTTGACCACATCGCTTCGAAACACGCCATCGAGAAGGGCATTACTGTATGCCACGTTCCCGACTACGGGGCGCATGTCGTTGCAGAGCATGTGTTCGCTTTGCTTCTGGCATCTGCTAGAAGGATCCCTTCCGCGGACGCTTTCGTCAAGAACGAAAGGCGATTCGATTTTTCCAATTTCCTCGGCCTTGAGCTGAGAGACAAGACACTAGGGGTCGTGGGAACCGGTAAGATTGGCGCGGCGGTCATTGAGATTGCGAAAGGTTTTGGGATGAGGGTCGTCGCTTACGATGTTTATCAGAACAAGAGCCTGGCGATGAAGTATGGCTTCCCTTATCTGCATTTGGAAGAAGTGCTTGGGAAGAGCGACTTCGTGACTCTCCACACCCCCTTGACTCCAGATACTCATCACTTGATCGATGCGACAGCAATCTCAAGAATGAAGAAGGGCAGCATCTTGATCAATGCCTCGAGGGGCGGAGTGCTAGACAGCAAGGCGTTGAGGGATGCCCTGACTTCGGGTCACCTGTGGGGAGCTGGAATAGACGTTCTCGAGGACGAGGCTCACCCGGAGAGGGACCTGTTGCTCGATTCCCCTAATATAACGATCACCCCTCACTCGGCGTTCTACACGAAGGAGGTCCTCCAGAGGATCTCTCAGCTTACGATAGAAACGGTGAGATCGTACAAGGCAGGCAGCCCAGTGAACAGGGTCCCGTCAGAGTATCTTTAACGTCTGGGGTCAGTACCTGGCAGTCCTGCCCATCTTCCAATTGAATGTGTAAGTCAACAAAAGCGGGGCAACCAGCGTTGTGAGGAGGGACATGAAGACAACGATCGAGAACATGTCGTTCGATATCGAACCGATCGTCAGGCCGACCGATGCGATGATCAGACCGACCTCGCCCCTAGGAGCCATCCCGACACCGACGATGGCCGCTGATTTCACTCCGAGCCTATAGGCGCCAAGTCCGCAACCAATGAACTTCGTGGCGATGGCGACGAAGGTTATCATAAGGGCCAGTATTGCCACACCGCCGAATGCAGAGAGGTCGACCGATATTCCGATGTACAGGAAGAAGAAGGGGACCAGGAACTCGTTTATCGCCTCAAACTGCTCTCCAACCGGGAACAGATCCTTGAACTCAGCGAACACCATCCCTGCAAGGAACGCACCTATGATTGCTGCCAGTCCGAAATATGAAGCCGCGGCGGACAATCCGAAACAGACGATTATGGCAACGGCCAACGGACTGATCTTTCGTCTCATGCTCATCACTGGAGTCGGGGTCCTGAACTCGCGGACCTGCTTCCTTACCTTCGGCAAGAGCCCGGATCCGACGAACACGACAGCGACCACGAATATCACTGCCAGCGCAGCTACCATCACAGTTCCGACGATGTCCATGGCACCGCCGCTCGCGATTCCGCTAATCATGGCTAGAATGACGAGCCCTAGGACGTCGTCGATCACAGCTGCACCGATGATGACCTTAGATTCGATACTGTTCATCATGTTCATGTCCTTGATCACCCTGGCAGTGATGCCGATGCTAGTGGCAGTCATTGCAGCTCCAATGAAGAGAGCCTCGACCTGAGGGAAACCAGAGGAGACTATCAGTAGATAGCCGAACATGAAGGGGAAGATCACACCGAGGATCGCCACAAGAATCGCAGTACCGCCGACTCTCTTTAGATCACTGAAAGGGGTCTCTAGGCCGATAGCGAACAGAAGGAAAATCACGCCTATTTCGGCCAGCACGCTC
>Ga0315293_10001719_pt1 | contig 21229 bp, 22 predicted proteins | sample YL17G13_20_MG_FD_203071 | JGI IMG/M metagenome (GOLD analysis project Ga0315293, IMG submission 203071) | Sediment microbial communities from Yellowstone Lake, YNP, Wyoming, USA - YL17G13_20 | ecosystem: Environmental > Aquatic > Freshwater > Lake > Sediment | place: USA: Wyoming | collected... | reverse complement strand
CTTTTTCCTCGGGGTGTACTACTCATTCACCAACTGGTCGTCCTCCGCGCGCGCGGGAAACGCCCTGAGGCTCGTGGGGCTTGAAAACTACGTGCGGATCTTCAACGATCCGGCGTTCGCCTACTCGTTCATCCTGACCGCGACCTATACCGTCCTCAACATGCTCGTGATCAACGTCGTCGCATTCGCCCTCGCGCTGCTGGTCACCGCGAAGACGAGGCTTCGCCAAGCCTACCGCGCCGGTTTCTTCATCCCGAACCTGATCGGCGGTCTCATCCTGGGCTACATCTGGCAGTTTATCTTCAACAACGCCGTTCCCTCGCTGGGCACCCTGCTCGGGTTCGCCTCGTGGGCGGACCCCGCCAACCTCGTGCTTGCCAGGAACACCAGCGCCCTGGGGGCGCTCATCGTAGCGGGGACATGGCAGTACGCGGGCTACATCATGGTCATCTACGTCGCCGCCATCGAGACCGTCCCCGTGGAGCTGCACGAGGCGGCCCAGATCGACGGCGCCTCGCCCCTGCGCAGGCTGCGCGTCATCACGATCCCGATGGCCTCCCAGGCCTTCACCATCACTCTGTTCCTCACCCTCGTGCAGTCGTTCAAGCAGTTCGACGTCAACGTCTCGCTCACCGGCGGCGGCCCGTCCACCATGTTCATGGGCAAGCCGATCTACGGCACGGAGCTCCTCGCGATGAACATCTACAACACAGCGTTCATCTCGAACGACCTCGCGGGGGGGCAGGCCCGCGCGGTGGTCTTCTTCCTCGTGCTCGCCGTGATCTCCCTCATCCAGGTCTCCGTCAACAAGAAGCGGGAGATCGAGCTGTGAAGCGGGCGAGAGCTTCGACGGTCGCCCTCGAGGTCCTCTCGGCGGTCCTCTTCCTGGTGTTCCTCTTCCCGTTCTTCCTCGTGCTCATCAACTCGGCGAAGGGGTCCTTCGAGATCACCCAGTACCCGATGAGCCTTCCGACGGACTGGATGAACATCTTCAAGAACGCAGCCGCGATCTGGACCAGCGTGAACCTGCATTACCCGTCCTCGTTCCTCTCGTCCATCATCATCACGGCGTCCTCCCTCGTGCTGCTGAACCTGCTCTCGGCGCAGGCTGCATGGGTCCTTGTCAGGACCAAGACGCGGACCTCTGCGGCGATCTTCCTCGTCTTCATCGCCGCGATGGTCATCCCCTTCCAGATCGTCATGTTCCCCCTGCTGACCTGGTTCCGCCAGATCGCGGCCGTGACAGGGATCCGCCTGCTCAGGTCCTACACGGGCATTCTCCTCGCCTACCTCGGCTTCGGGCTGTCCATGTCGATCTTCATGTTCCACGGGTTCATCAAGAGCATCCCCCTCGAGCTGGAGGAGGCCGCAACGATCGACGGCTGCAGGAGACACGAGGTCTTCTACAGGATCATCTTCCCCATCCTGAAGCCCATCCACGCGACCGTCCTCGTGCTGAACGGCATCTGGATCTGGAACGACTTCCTGCTCCCCCTGCTCGTCCTGGGCAAGGGCAACGCGGTCATGACCATCCCGCTCGCCGTCGCCAACTTCGCGGGGGCCTACGTCAAGCAGTGGGACCTCATCCTGACGGCAATCCTCATGGCCATGGTGCCCATCATCATCTTCTTCCTCGCAGCGCAGAAGTTCATCATCAAGGGCATGGTGGCAGGCTCGATCAAGTGAGCGCCTGCGGGGCATGCCCCGCAGGGACGAGAGCCGGAGACCCCGTTGTCACCCCATCCACACGACGCCGTAGGCGCCGAGGACGACAGCGTCACCCTCGATGACGAGCGGCGCGTCGCCGAGAAGATCGCGCGCGGCGCGGAGGTCCACCCCGCGCAGGGACGAGCAGGGGACCTGGCGCCGCTCGAGGGCGAAGTTGGCGAGGACCAGGACAGCCGAACCGGACCCGTCCTTCGGCCTGCGGGAACAGACCAGCACGTTCTCTGCGGGGCTCGGCAGGACATCGAAGAGCGCGTCCTGGGCGAAGGCGGGAATGCCGCGGCGCACCGCGAAGCACCTGCGGATGTGGCTGAAGATCCGCGCCTCGATCGTTCCCTCCGCGTGCCGCCGTTCGGCCACGGCCCAGTCCATGGCCGGCCGGTGCATCCAGCGGTTGTCTTCCGCGAGTTCGGGGTCGTTCTCCCAGGAGTAATCGTTGCGGAGGGCGAGTTCGTCCCCCGAGAACACCATGGGGATGCCGACAAGCGAGGAGATCAGCGCGTAGAGGAGCTCGATTCTCCGGATGGCGAGCTCGAGGGCCAGGGCGTCGCCGGAGGCGAGGGCGGACTCGAGGCCGCACAGCGATGCGCACGTGCCGGAGATCCGCGCCTCGCCTGTGGCGGGATTCTCCATGAAGCGCCGCCCCGTGGCCCAGGAACCCGGGAAGATGCCGGTGTAGAAATCCAGGAGGAAGCGCCTGTGCATGCCGGGGGTGAAGCCCGCCCGTTCTATCTTGCGATCGTCGTACCCGAGGCCGATGTCGTCGTGGCAGCGGGCGTAGCTGAGCCACCCCGTGTTCTCCGGCAGACGGACCTCCTCGCCGAAGGATGCCGCGAGGAGCCCCGTTTTCCGCGTCGCGAGCGCTTCCCAGAGCAGGGCCATGAGCGAGGCGTGGTAGGCGACCTGGCACTCCTCGATCCCGCCCGAGTCGAGGTACTTCACGATCTCCGACGGCTGGACGATGGCCTCGGCGAGGAAGGCGACGCCCGGGGCCACGACGTCCGCGCAGGCTTTGAGGAGCCGGACGATGGCGTGCGCCTGGGGCAGGTTCTGGCAGCTCGTCCCCGCCTCCTTCCAGAGATACGGGACCGCGTCGAGGCGGATGAGGTCGATGCCCATGTTGGCCAGGCCGAGGAGGACGGCGAGCATCTCGAGGAAGAGCTCGGGATTGGACCAATTGAGGTCCCACTGGAAGTCGTGGAACACGGTCATCACCCAGGCGCCCATCTCGGGGACCCAGGTGAAGTTCCCCGGCGCCGTCTCCGGGAAGACCTGCGGCATCGCGGCCTCGAACCGGTCGGGCTCGCGCCGGTCGGGAAACACGTAGTAGTAGCCGCGGCAGCGCTCATCCCCGCTCTTCGCCGCGAGGGCCCAGGGGTGATCGTCCGCGGAGTGATTCAGCGCGAGATCCGCCGCGAGGTACATCCCGCGGTCGTGCAGCTTTTCCGCGATCTCGACGAGCTCCTCGTTCGTCCCGCAGCGAGGGTCGACGCCGAGGTAGTCGCTCACCGCGAAGCCGCCGTCGTTCTTGCCTTCGTGGGTTCTGAAAAAGGGCATGAAGTGGACGAGCCTGACGCCGAGCTCCTCGAGATAGGGGATCCGCTCCCTGAACCCGCGGAGCGTCCCGGCGAAGCAGTCGAGATAGAGCATGTAGGCGGTGAGCCCGGGCTCGAGGTACCAGGGCCCCCGCGAACGGGGGTCGGGACGGGAGCCGCGCCTCTCGCGCTCGAGGTCGATCGCCTTCAGCCGGTCCGGACGCTCGCGGTACTTTTCGAGGAGAAGGGTCTGGAGCCGCTCAAAGAGACCTCCGTCGCCGGCCTTCCCGCTGTAGAGGGTGGAGAAGAGGTCCCGGATGGCGCCGTATCGGTATCCCAGGCGCAGGAAGAAGGCGGCGTCGCCCCCCGGCCTTCCTCCAAGAGCGGCCGCGGACCGCCCGAGCTGCTCGCGCGCGCTCGTTCCCCCGCTGTCTGGGACCGAGACCGCTCCACTCGTCATTCCGTCCTCCTTTGCATCAGCAGATCGGCCTCCTATCGAAAGATGACGGGGATGGGCGCCACCCAGGCAGCAACCGTCGAGGAGATCGAGCGCGAGGTCCTCTCACATCAGGCGATGCCTTGCAGTGCCGTCGGAATTCACCCAATTTCCGGGGGGTAGTATTTCCAGGATTCGCCATCCTGTAAAGGGGAGAAGTCGGACTCGTCCGCTACTCCGTGAACTCCAGCGTCCCCCCGCAGTTCGCCTCGATGTTGAAGTACCGGTCATCGAGGTCTGTCCCGGGGGTGAAGAAGAACTCAACGCAGCTGTCCGTCCAGACATCCCCCTGGCACTCATGCTGCCTTCCCCCTCAGATGTGCGAGTGCTTTCGCAGCAGGAACCCCCTGTGGGCGGGGAAATCCTCCTTAAGGAAGAGCATGAGGAAGTGCAGGTCGCAGGCTTGATGTGCTTCTTCGCTCTACCCCGTGCAGCCAACAGCCGGCCGGCCTCCCGGGCCGAGCGGTGGCAGGCGAGGATGAGATCCAGATTGTGAACGCCCTCCTCGCCGCGCAGGGGTGAGCCGCTTCGCACGGACTCCGCGTGGTGCTCGATGGCAAGTTGGTAGAGATTTCCCGGCGACGGGATCGTGATAGTCTCCTGCGAGGCGAATCTGTCGACCTCCAGCCTCAGCGGAATGGGCTCGCCAGAGTGGCCCGAGAGTTGGCACATGGTCCCGCAGCTCCTGATCACTCCGGAGGAGCCGTACACTTCGAAACCGAGATTCAGAAGGGTGCCCTCGGTGCCGCCCCTCGCGCAATTGAAAGAAACCCTCGCCGATCCCCAGATGTCCCTGTCTGTGACGAACTGGATATAAGCCCCTTCCTCCACCCTCAACCTCAGCCGGGCGGGAGAGTAGGCGCAGCCAATGCGGGTGATCGTCGTGTCGAGAAGGAACTCAGCCATGTACAGACAGTGACTGCCCACGTCGCCGATCGGCCCGCCGAGCTGTTCGGGAACGGCGCAGCGCCAGGTGGCGGCCTCTTGGGGCGTGGAGCCGTAGAGGAACTCCATGTGCAGGCAGATGTCGTTGATCCGCTCGACCGCTCCGGACAGAGCGAGCTCGCGCGCCCGCCGGTTGTATGCGTTGAACTCCATCATGTGGTCGACCGCAAGGCTCAGGTTCTTCTGCGATGCGACTGCCCGCAGCTCTTCCGCATCGGCCTTTTTCGTGGCCATGGGCTTCTCGACGAAGCAGTGCCTGCCGCTGTGCAGCGCGGCAAGCGCGGCGGGGTGATGCGAGCTATCGAAGGGTCGGCGAGGAGCTCGTCAAGCCTCCTGCCTCACTGTCCCTTCAGGCGAGGAACTCCAGAAATCCGAAGAACTCCCTGCGGTGAAAATCCGGGTGCGGCCAGTCGACAGGCGCCCACGTCAGCCAGTGCGGGTGCGAGCTCAGGTCCGCGCACTTGTAGAAGTTTGCGCGCCACACCACGCCGGGCGACGGCGGGACGACACGCGCGTATGCCCGCAGCATCTCCCAAGGCACCTTGTAGGACACCTGCCACGTGAGCGGCTCCGTGATCTCGGGATCGACCCGGGCGGGGAGGGCGGCGGCGATCGCGAGACGCCTCGCGTCGGCCTCGGACACGGGCACGACATCTCTGTCACGGTCCAGCCGATGCGTAAAGAGCAGCGTCCCGCCGCAGTTTGCCTCGATGTTGAAGTAGCCGTCGACGAGGTCCGGGCCGGGGGTGAAGAAGAACTCGACGCAGCTGTCCGTGCAGACATCGCCCGGGTACGAGGAAGTTCCTCGAGTGGCTCGCCACGCCCAAGGCGATCACAATCTGGACGGCCGAGTGCAAGCTCACCTCCTCGTTCAAGGGAGCCGACATGTCGGCCCTCCAGCCGCCGTTCGGCCAACTGATGACGACGGTCGGGAAAAACGGCGCCTACCCGTGGGCCTTCTCCATGTACCCCACGGCGGCGTTCGAGGATGGGGCGAAGAACGGAGCGCAGGGCTACGTCTTCAAGAAGAAGACCCCCGAGGCTGTCATCGCCGACATCGACAGGATGTGGAAGGAAGCGCGGAAGCAGTAGACAGCGCTCCCGGATCGCTCTCTGAGAAACTGGCCGGGGAGGCGGAAGAGCCCCCCCGGCTTTTCTTTTCAGCCGGTCACGGGCCTGCTGGACATCCGGGATACGGTCTCTCGTTGAGCCTTCTGCAGCCGGACGGGGGGAAGGCCGTTCAGGATGAGCCTCACGTCGTCGACGATCATCTGGCCCATCAGTTTGTAGGTCTCTTCGAGACTGCCGGCTCGGTGGGCGGACAGCAGCACGTTGTCCAGGGCGCGAACCGGGTGGTCCGCGGGAAACGGCTCCTGCGGGAACACGTCGATGGCTGCCAGGAGGTCTCCCCGCTGCAGCCGCTCGGTGAGCGCTGGGAAATCCACCAGGGAAGCCCTGCTGGCCAGGATGAAAATCGAGCCTCTTTCCAGCAAGTCGATCTCTTCTTTCCCTATCATGCCTGCGTTCTCTCGCGTCGCTCCGGCCAGCAGGAAGACGATTCTCGAAGATCGCATCAGCTCCTTGAGCGGAACGGGAACGACCCCGTGCTCCAGCAAAGTGTTGTCCGGCAGCCAGGGGTCATGCACGAAAACCTGGCACTCGAAGGGCTTCAGAAGCTTCAACAGGCCCCTGCCGAGGGAGCCGAAGCCGATGATGCCGATGGGTTTCCCGTGGAGGAGAAAGGATGATTGGTTGGACTGCCGGCCGTAGATCTCCGTGCCGGCCCTGAAAAGCCGGTCGGCCCCGACAATTCCGCGGGCCAGGCAGATGGCAAACCCGACCAGCATCTCGGCCACCGCCTCGCTGAAGGCGCCTCCCGTGCTGAGCACCTGGATGCCCCTTTCGAAGCAGCAGCCGTAGTCGATGTTCGGGAGGAAATTGCCTTCGACGTTGATGATCGCTTTCAAGCGCTTCGCTCGTTCCAGCCGATCCCGCGGCAGGTCGGTTTGACCGATCAGGATAGAGGCTCCGGGAAGGTGGAGCTCAAGCGCCTCCGCGGGCATCCTCCCATTCTCCCAGCCGTTGATCGTTGCCAGGCGCTTCAGCTTCGAGAAGTCCTTTTCGTGAAACAGCAGATCGATGGTCCTCGGGTGCGGATCAAGAATGATCTCGGCTTCCATGCGTGGTCCCTTTTTCTCAGGCGATTCCCGCGAGCTCGATCTCCTCCGCGCGATGACAGGCGACGAAATGTCCCGGATCGATCTCGCGGAAAACCGGCATCCGCGTCCGGCACACATCGGAGGCGTGCGCGCATCGCGGGTGGAAGTAACAGCCCGAAGGCGGATTGGCCGGGCTCGGCACCTCTCCCTTGAGCTCGACGTTTCCCGTCTGCACGCGCGGATCCGCCACCGGCACGGCCGCCATCAGCGCGGCGGTGTACGGATGCCTCGGTGAATGGTAGAGCGCGTCGGTCTTCGCCATCTCGACGAGCTTGCCGACGTACATCACGGCGACCCGGTCGCATATGTGCTTCACCACGCCGAGATTATGGGCGACGAAAAGGTAGGTGAGGCTCAGCCTCGTCTGCAAATCGAGCAACAGGTTCAAAATCTGCGCCTGCACCGACACGTCGAGCGCGGAGATCGGCTCATCCGCGACGACCAGGCGCGGGTTGACCGAAAGCGCGCGCGCGATGCCGATGCGCTGGCGCTGACCGCCGCTGAAAGCGTGCGGAAAACGGGGCATGTATTCGGGCCGCAGGCCGACGAGGTGCAGCAATTCCGCGACGCGGTCGGTGCGCTCCTTGCGGCTTCTCATCCCATTGACCAGCAGCGGCTCTCCGACGATCTCGAACAATGTCATGCGCGGATTCAATGAACCGTACGGGTCCTGGAAGATCATCTGCATCTGCTGCCGCAGCGGCCGAATCTCGCTGCGATCCAGCTTGGCCAGGTCGACAACCCGTCCCTCCTTCGTGCGGAAAAGCATCTCGCCGCTTGTCGGAGCCATCGCGCGCAGGATGCAGCGGGAGGTCGTGGTCTTGCCGCAGCCGCTCTCACCGACCAGACCGAGCGTTTCCCCTTCGTTGACGAAGAAACTGATGTCGTCGACCGCTCGGACATTGCCGACGATCTTTTTGAAGGAACCTTTCTGTATCGGAAAATACTTGCAGAGGTTTTTCACCTCGAGAAGCGGCGTTTTATCATTGTTCATGGCACGGCCACCTCGCCGTCGTGATACAGAAAGCAGCTCACCCACTGCCTTTCTCCCACCGCCTGAAGCGCGGGCGTGCGCACGTCGCATGTGCCCGGTATCCGTCTGCCGCAGCGGGGATGGAAAGGACAGCCCGGCGGCTTGTTGAACGGGTGCGGGATCGACCCGCTGATCGTCGGCAGGTCCACCCGCGGCGCCGAGTTGACACTCGGGATGGATCGCAGGAGCGCCTGCGTGTACGGATGCTTCGGCTCATGAAAGATGTCGTCCACCGGTCCCCGCTCCATGACCAGCCCGAGGTACATGACCATGACATACTCCGCTATCTGGGCGATCACCCCGAGATCGTGGGTGATGAAAATGATCGCGGCGTTGCGGTCCTTCTGCAGCTGCCGCAGCAGCCGCAGAACCTGGGCCTGGGTCGTCACGTCGACGGCGGTCGTCGGCTCGTCGGCGATGAGCAGGCGGGGACTGCAGGAGAGGGCCATCGCGATGATGGCGCGTTGGCGCAATCCGCCGCTGAGCTGCCAGGAATATGCCTCCAGGCGCCGCTCGGGCATTGGGATGCCCACGTCCATCAGCAACCGGAGCGCGCTCTTGCGCGCCCCCTTCTTGTCGATGGCCTGGTGCAGCCGGATCGTCTCGATGATCTGATCGCCGATGGTGTGCACAGGGCTGAACGACGCCATCGGCTCCTGCGGGATGAGCGCGATTTCCGCGCCGCGGATCGAACGCATCTCTTTCCCTTTTGGATCGAGCCTGGCCAGGTTCACCGAATCCTCACCGCCAGATCCGTCCCGCCCTTCACGGCTCAAGAGCATCTGTCCGTGGACGATTTTTCCGGGATGCTCGACGATGCGCAGGATCGACTTCATCGTCACGGTTTTCCCGCAGCCGCTTTCACCCACGATGCCGAACACCTGCCCCCGGTAAACGTCGAAGCTCACGCCGTCGACCGCTTTGACGATCCCCTCGTCCATCACAAAATGGGTTTTCAGATCGCGCACGGACAGAAGAGGTCCGGTCTGATTGCTCATCCCCGCCTCCTTCAATGCCCGTACGGGTCGGCGGCGTCGCGCAGGCCGTCCCCGACAAGATTGAACGCCAGCACCGAGACGATGACCACCAAACCGGGGAACATCAGCCACGGCGCGAGCGCCACAGTCTGGATGTTCTGCGCTTCCTGCAGCAGCACGCCCCAGCTGATCGCGGGCGGGCGAATGCCCAGACCCAAAAAGCTCAATGAAGTTTCGCTGATGATCATCACAGGAATCGCCAAGGTGCTCGCGGCGATGATATGGCTCGTGAACGCGGGGACCATGTGCCGAACAATGATGCGCAGATGGCTGCACCCGGCCAGCTCTGCCGCGAGGACGAAGTCCTCCTCGCGCAGGGACAAAAAGCGGCTGCGTACCTCGCGTCCCAGAGTCGTCCAGCCGATGAACGCCAGGATGATGGTGATCGCGAAAAACACCTGGGTCGGGCGCCAGGTCTGGGGCAGCACGGCGGTCATCATGAGCCAGACCGGGATCGTCGGGAGCGATTGCATCAGCTCGATCACCCGCTGGATGATCATATCGAGCCATCCGCCGAAATACCCGGAAATGCCGCCCAGCAGGATGCCGAGGAACACGCTCAGAGCGACCGCAACCAGGCCGACGGTCATCGAGGTGCGCGTCCCGAACATCAAGCGCGACCACTGGTCGCGTCCCAGGCGGTCGGTGCCCAGGAAATACGGCCAATCCTGAGAGCCCGGATCCCGGGGACCTATCAGATGGATGTCGGTCTCGAAAAGCCCGAGCACCCTGTACCTGTACCCGTGGACGAAAAGCCCGATCGGAACCCTCTTTGACCAGTCCGTCACCCATTCCATCCTCAAGGTGACCGCATTGCGCTTGCCGGCGACGGTCGGCGCCGACAGATTGAACCTGCCGCCGTCGCGGAAGGAAATCCTCTGGATGGGGATGAACGCGAGAAACGCTTCCGTTGTTTCCGGATCCTGCGTGCTGAAAAAATCCGGCACCAGGACAACGATATAAAAAATCAGCAGCACGACGGCGCTCGCGACAGCGAGTCGGTTCTTGCGGAAACGCCACCACACCAGCTTCCAGTTCGATGCGACCGAGATACGCTCTTCGGCTTGCGTTGAGAATTGCGCTTCCAGCGGATCTTTGTCCTGAAGGTTTTCCTCCATACCCTACGTCTTCTCCATGCGGATTCGAGGATCGAACAGCGCAAGCAGGATATCCGAGATCAGAGTGCCGACGATGGTCAGGAAGCAGTAGATCAGCAGAATGCTTCCCGCGAGGTACATATCCTGTTGGATCAGCGCCCGCAGGAGCAAAGGCCCGATGTTCGGCAGGTTCATCACGGTCGCCACGATCAGGCTGCCGGAAAACAGCTGCGGCAGGTACCAGCCCACCGTGCCGATGATCGGGTTGAAGGCGAGGCGCACCGGGTACTTGATCACCAGCTTCCATTCCGACATGCCCTTGGCGCGGGCGGTGACGACATAGGGCTTGTCGAGCTCGTCGAGAAGGTTGGCGCGCATGATCCGGGTCAGGCGGGCGGTGCCCGCGATGCCCAGCACGATCGCAGGCAGCCAGATATGCTTGAGCAGATCGATGAACCGCCCCAGGCTCCACGGGGCCTGGATATACTGGGGTGAGAACAGGCCCGTGATCATCAAGCCGAAATTGGAGAAGGCGATCCACATCAGGATGAGCGCCAGCATGAAGTTCGGCGTCGCCACGCCGATGTAATTGAACAGAGCAAAAAAATAATCGAGGATCGTGTTCTTGTGCATCGCGGAATAGATTCCTGCGGGAATCGCCACGATCCAGGTGATGGCAAAGGCGAAGAGCGCGAGCAGCAGCGTGACCAGCAGGCGCTCGCCGATCAGCTCCGAGTTGGGCCTCTGGTATTCGAGGGAAAGGCCAAAATTGCCTCGGATGATGCTGCCCAGCCAGCGCAGATACTGGACGTGGATCGGCTTGTCGAGCCCGAATTGCTGCTTGAGCGCCTCGACCTGCGCGGCATCCATCGAAGAGCCCGAGGAGGCCAGCATCGCCACGTAGCTGGTCAGGAAATCCCCGGGAGGCGCCTGGAGGAGCGCGAAGACGATGACCGTAAACAGCAACAACAGCACCGGCAGCAGCACCAGGCGTTTGATGATGAAACGAATCATGGGAACGCTTTCCTTTACTGACAGGGAGACGCAGAGAACTGAATCCCCTTGCCTCCCTGTCTCACTACGCCATTGTCGAGAATCTGCTACTTGAAGAACCACACTTCCGGACGGCCATTGCCCGGCGTGCGCAGCGGCCAATCCTTCGTGAGCTTGATCGGGACGTTCTGCAGCTTCGCGTTCACCACAGCGACGCCCTGGTCCGTCGCGGTCAGTCCGACCGTGCCGACCTCGAACATGTTGTCGACCCAGATCCTGAAGATCTCCTGAGCGATCTTGACCTTCTCGTCCGGCCCGACCGTTTTCGATCTATCCTGCAGCTCGATGATCTTCTTGGCTTCGGGAGGAGGCTCGACGCCGTCCTTGCCGTTCGTGTCGAACCACGGCTTCCACAGCGGGCCGTAGGTGAGGTTCCCGTACAGGTCCTTTCGGAAGTCGTACTTGGTGGAGCCCGTGAACGGGAAGCCGGCGGTGTCCTGGTTCCAGAGCTCGGCCTGCAGGTCGTTCGCCTGCCGCATCTGGAAGTGCAGCGCGCGCTCGCGGATCTGCATCGTCGCCTTGATGCCGACTCTCTCGAAGTCTCTCGTGATCAGCGTGCCGATGTCGCGGTACGGGCCGAAGACCTCGACGACCGACAACTCGAAGGCGACGCGCCTTCCGCTCGGGAACAGGCGGAATCCCTCTGCGTCCTTCTTGTCCAGCCCGATCGAGTCCAGCAGCCTGCCGGCTTCCTCCGGGTTGTACTGGGTGTACTTGAAGGCGTATTCGTCGCCCGGGTAGTAGGGGTGGCCCTTCTTCGGGACGGACTGGCGCGGCTCGCCGGTGCCGAGGAATGCGGATTCGTTGATCTGGTTGCGATTGATCGCCTGGGACATGGCGATGCGGAAATCCCTGGTCGCGAACAACTTGCCCAGCTCGGGATCCTTGGCGTAGGTCTGGTTGAACACGACGCCCGCGTCCTGGCCGCCGGGGCTCGACCACAGGTAGATCTTGTACTTGCCCAGCTTCTGCTCATTCTCCTTGAGCACCGGGAAGTTCAGCAGGTTGACGTGGCGCTCCTGCTCGTCCAGCTCGCCGGCGATGGCGGCGAGGTTGAGCGCCTGGGCATCGGTGAAGAACTTGAGCTGGACCTCGTCCAGGTACGGCAGCTGGTTGCCCGCCTTGTCTACGCCGACAAAGTACGGGTTGCGCTTGAGAATGAAGATCTGTTCGCTGATGCGGTTCGACGCCACCCATGCGGCCATCCCCGGGCGCTCCGGGTTGTCGAACGGGCTCTGCTTGTTCGCGTACAGCTCCACCCATGTCTTGAACTTGGCCTCCGCCACCATCTTGTCCAGGTCTTCCTTCTTGGCGTAGGCCGCGTGGAACTGTTTCATGTATTTGGAGGGCTGGAAAACGGGATACTGCCTGTCGCCGTAGTCCTTGGTGGTGAGCTCGAGCAGGAAATTGGTGTTGGGGTCCTTGAACGTCCACTTGACGGAGAGGTCGTCCGCTTTTTCCACCAGCCCCGGCGTGCCGTCCTTGTTCTGCATCCAGGAGGGGATCGCAGGCACGAGGTCCTTGTTCAGAAGCACGTCCTTGTACCAGTACATGATGTCGTCGGCGCTGAAGGGCGAGCCGTCCGACCACTTGCTCCCCTTGCGCAGCTTCACGTTCCACGATCTGTAGTCGGCGGAAGGTGTGACGCTCTCCGCCAGCTTCATCTCGATCGTGGCGCCGTCCGGTCCGAAGCGTACGAGCACATCGTAGATCACGCGGTTGACGCCGTTGAAGTCCGATGGCCCGAGGAAGCCGCGGCGCCACACGCCGCCGTACTGGCCGATCTGGTCGCCGGGAACGACGAGCGGATTCTCCGGCAAACGCTGATCGACGGGCGGCAGCTTGCCCGCCTTCACGAGCTCCGCCAGCACAGGCGCCTCTTTGTACTTGGCGACCACAGCCGCCGCGGGCGCCGGTTTGCTCTCAGCCGCCGGCTTGGTTTCGACCGCCTCCGTCTCTTTTGCTCCCCCAGCAAACACCGGAAGCGCGAGGAGCATGCACAGGCTGGCGAGTGCCAGGATTCTCAGCATCTTCTTCATCTCTACCCCCTTCAATAGACATTTGACAGACATTCGACTTCCTTCAGACTCTTCTCCGTGGACGGATCTCGATTCTCACCTCCTTTGCACGCGTGATATGACGCTGCAATGACCACCGGCGCCGGGAGGTTTGCCGACCGTGCTGCGCGCTGCGATGAGCCGGAGAGGATAGGTGATGGTCTTCTGGGCTCTGCCCATATCCTCGGCTTTCAACGTCGCTGTCCTGAAATCGGAACCCCTGAAAAGACGTACAGTTTACTCTATCCTCGTCCCGTGGCGCCGTCAAGAAGCGATTCCGCGGCGATGCCCTTTGCGGCCGCGCTCGCTCTGCTTTCTCTGGACAGTCCCGCCCATTGCTCATACAGTTGGCCCATGATCCGCGGCACCGAGAACGATGGGAGCGCTTTTCCTTTCTCGAACCAGCCCGTCTTTTTCGAACGCAACAGGGTCTCTCGCGTCTACAGGGGCGGGCTGCTGTTCCACGATTTCTTCGGCGATCCCGCAGAGGACGGCTCCTCACCCGAGGAGTGGGTAGCCTCCACTGTCCGGGCGTTCAGCAAGGAGCCGAAGAGCGAGCTCGAGGGGATCTCGATCGTGAAGGGCACGGGGACGCCCTTCAGCACCCTCATGGAAAAGCACCGCGAGGCCCTTGTCGGAGAACGCGGAGGCGTCGAGGACGCTGGTGGCGTCGATGACGCTGTTGGCGTCGAGGTCCTGGTCAAGCTCCTCGACAGCGCCATCCGCCTCCCTGTTCAGGCGCACCCGGACAAGGCGTTCGCCGCGCGCCATCTCAACAGCCCGCACGGGAAGACCGAGATGTGGCTCGTCCTCGCCACCCGTGCGAACGCGCGCATCTTCTACGGGTTCCGCGACGGCGTGCACGCGCGCGATCTCACCAGCGCAATCCGGGCGAGCGAAACGGATCGGTCCGCTCTCCCCTCGCTTCTGAACGAGTTCCCCGCTCGGCCGGGGGACGTGTACCTCATCCCCGCGAGGGTCGCCCACGCAATCGGAGCCGGCTGCCTGATCCTCGAGGTGCAGGAGCCGACCGACTTCACCGTTCGGCCCGAGGCGTGGTGCGGGGAACACCGCCTCAGCGCTTTCGAGATGTTTCTCGGCCTGGGCGAGGCGACAGCCCTGCAATGCTTCGATTTCACGGACCTCGTCGGCGACAGGGCCGTCGCTGCCGGCAGAAAGCAGCCGCGGCGATTCCTCGAGGACGCCCGCGTCACAGGCGAGCACCTGATCTCATACGAGGACACGCCGGACTTCGCCGTGAACCGCTACCGGCTTCACGGCGGTTGCCACGCGCTCGGCAGCGGTCCTGCAGTCTACGTGGTCACCGAGGGAACTGGGAGCATCCAAACGGACGGCTTCAGCAGGAGCGTGCGCAAGGGCGACTACTTCTTTCTCCCCGCATGCGTCGAGCGCCTCTCGCTGGCATCCGCGTCGGAGATGGAGGTCATCGAGTGCCTCCCGCCCCGCGCTCGTCCTCCTCGCGCTCCGTGATGTCGCCCTCCTCCAGGCTGTCATCGCCGGCATCGCCGGGCCGCTCTGCGGCCATCGATACGGCTTTTCGCCAAGGAGCCGCCATGCTGCAGTCGAGGATCAAGGGAGTCCTGTACTTCGCGGCGTTCGTGCTGCCGGCCCTTCTGCTGTACGGCCTGTTCTTCCTCTACCCCTTCGCTCAGGGTATACGGATTTCCTTCACGAACTGGGACGGCCTCACCCCGCGGACTCCCATCAGCATGCCGGAGAGAGAGTTCGAGCAAAAGATACTCGACAAGGCGACCGGCGCGGGGGACAGGGAGTTCCTGCTCGGCATCTATCGGTTCGACCCCGCCGACAGCCTCTACAAGCGCTACTCCATCTCCGGTGCGGCGCGCTACCGGTTGCAGCGAATACTGCGGAAGGCGGGCTACCAGCCCGATACCTACCGCAGCGTCGGCTTCGGCAACTACGCGCAGATCTTCACGGGGAAAGTGGAGCAAAGGTTCTAACCTCACACGTTCGTCAAGACGAACTACAACGAGGACTCGGATCGTCCCGCGAGCATCCCCGCCACTGTGTTGAACGCCGATGAGCGGCGGATAGCGCTCGAGCACTAGGAGCGAACCGAGGACGGCTACGCCCTGAGGCCGCAGTACGACGCGTTCGCCATCGAGGACAGGATCTGGCTCCTCCCCGAGGTGGAGCAGGAGGGGGCCGTTTCCTCCGCCACCGTCGATGCGCTGATCTCCGCGGTCAAGGAGGAAGGGCTCTCGGGGAACGAGGCTGCCCTTGGTCCGACTGTCGACTCGTTCCTGCGCGACAACCCGCTCTTTCCTGCCAGCGCCGCCGAGGTGCGGGCCGCCTCCGAAGAGATTTTCCGCATCGGTGCGCTCAAGAGGCTTCTCGCTGCCGCGTGGGTCGAGCGGAAGTTCGAAATGGGAGTGGTCGGGTTCACGCTTTTCTTCACGTTCTTCAATGTCCTGCTCAGCAATCTTCTGGCGTTCCTGCTCGCCATCGCCCTGGACAGCGGGATCAGGAGCCAGAAGGTGCTGCGCTCCTGTTTTTCCTCCCGAATGTCCTTTCGATGGTCGTCGTCGCCCTCGTGTGGTCCTTCGTGTTCTACCACATGCTGCCCGCCCTGACGGGCATCGACAAGTGGATGGGAGATCCCGGCAAGGCGCCCTGGCTCATCGTTCTCGTCCAGGTCTGGCAGCAGGCAGGCTACCTGATGGTGATCTACCTCGCGGGGCTCTCGAACATCCCGACAGACGTCCTGGAGGCAGCCAGCATCGATGGGGCCAGGTTCGGCGGCCGGCTGCGCCACATCACCCTCCCGCTGCTGGTCCCTGCCTTCACGATCAGCCTCTTCCTGAGCCTCTCCAACTCCCTGAAGAGCTTCGACCTCGTCTACGCCATGGTGGGGCCGTCGGGCTACGCCACGGGGACCGTGCCGTTCGTGATGGACATCTTCTTCGACGCCTTCGCGAAGAAGCAGGCGGGGCTCGCAACGGCGAAGGCAATCCTCCTGTTCCTGATGATCGCGCTCATCACGGGCATCCAGCTCACCGTCAGCAAGAGAAGGGAGGTGCAGCTGTGAGCGCGGCGCGCAGGCGACGGTCGAAGGCGCTGTGGGTGCTGGAGATCGTCATGATCGCGGCGGCGGTGGTGTACATCTACCCGGCCCTCTTCGTCCTGAACAACGCGGTGAAGCCCGAGGCGGACATCAAGCTGCACCCGATCAGCCTGCCGGCGACGATCACCTTCGAGAACTTCGCCAAGGCATGGACGGAGATGAAGTTCCTCTCGACGCTCGCCAATACGGCGATCATCACGGTGTTCGGAGTGGCCGGCATCATCCTGGTGAGCTCGATCGCGGCCTGGAAGCTCGCGCGCACCTTCGGCAGGCTCTCCTGCTTCCTGTACCTCCTCTTCGCCTTTGCGATGGTGATCCCCTTCCAGATCATCATGGTGCCGATCGTGGGACTGTCGACCGATCTCAATCTCGCGAGCATCTGGGGAATCATCCCGATGTACTGGGGGATCGGAGCGCCGCTGGCCGTCTTCATGTACCACGGGTTCGTGAAGGGCGTGCCGCGGGAGCTGGAGGAGGCCGCGTCGATCGACGGCGCCGGGCAGTTCTTCGCGTTCTTCCGGGTCGTCTTCCCGCTGCTCAAGCCGATCACGGCCACGATCCTGATCCTCGACGCGCTGTGGCTGTGAAACGATTTCCTGCTGCCCCTCGTCGTGGTGAGACAGGGAACCCTCCAGCTCGAGCAGCTGCACTTCTACGGCATGTTCCTGCGGGAGTACGGCCCTGCCGCCGCGAGCCTGATCCTCTCGGCAGCGCCGATCATCGTGCTGTACCTGCTCCTGCAGAAGTACATCATCAAGGGGATCGCCGCCGGCGCCGTGAAGGGGTGAGGGGGGCGGAGACGCGTCGCGAGTGGGACGGCGGCCGGCTATGGTTCCTTGCGCCTCTTTGCCTCGGACAAGAGCCGTTCCAACTCTGCTGTGAGTCCCAGCTCTTGGGCCCACCTTTTAAGATATGCCAAGTCGAGGTCATCCCCTTGGGTGCGGGCGACTGCGAGGGCATCCAGGAACTGCCGTTCGGATGCTCCCTCACGCGACCATTCCAGCTTGCTCAGGATGGAATCCTCAGGAGAGACCATGAAAGCTCGCCCGCCAAGAAGGGTGACCTCCCTTCGCCTCCCGAACTCCTGGCGGCTGAATTCGCGATCTTTTCGAACGATGAGATCCAGCTTGTACCCCGAATCGGCGTCGATGATGTTGAAGATGGATCGCCGTGACAACGCTTCCGCGGCATCGTTCGCGTCGACATAGTATCCGCGTTTTTGCACCGCTGCCACAAATGCGCTCAACCGGTTTGCGTCTGCTTCGATGACCAGATCGATATCCTGCGTCGTCCGAGGCCGCCCATAGTAGGTGCTTGCGAGAGAACCTGTGATCATGTAAGGGATGCCAGCGGCCGTGACGAGGGAAAGAATGTCGGTGACAAACTCGTGCTGGCTCTTCACTTCCTTTGCGCATCTCGGACTGGTTGAGGAAGCCTCCAGCCCATGACCCTTTCGAGAAAGACCAGCATGAGCGCCTTCTGCGAATGCGCGGGATACTTCTGTCGGAGGCCTTCGAGGGCGATATCTCGCGCGTTATCGCTCATTTCGACACCCAGGCGGTAGCGTTCCTCGCCCGTCATGGCACGATACGCCCTCTGGTGGACCAGTTCCGCCCGCTCGCGCGTATCCGACTGGAGAACTGACGCCGACTTCATGAATCCCATACCGTGTCCAGATGATACTCCCTTCATGGGTGTCGCGCAACAGAACGGATCGAGATCGGGCCTCTAAGATTGTCCTTCCATTCTTGCAGCTACATATCGAACACCAGGGTGCCGAAGAACTCCTTTTGGTGGAAATCCGGCCGCGGCCAGTCGACCGGCGCCCACGTGAGCCAGTGCGGATGGGAGCTCGCGTCGGCGCACTTGTAGAAGTTCCCCCGCCACCGGACACCGTGAGCAGGGCGTGTGACGGGAGCGTACGCCTCCAGCATCCTCCAGGGAATACGGTAGGCGAGCTGCCAAGTGACAGGATCCGTGATCTCGGGGTCGACCCGCGACGGAAGCGTGTGGGCGATCGAGAGGCTCCGTGCGTCGGTCTCGGTCACCGGAACGACATCCCGGTTCCGTTCCCGCCTGTGCGTGAACAGCAGCGTCCCTCCGCAGTTCGCCTCGATGTTGAAGTACCCGTCATCGAGGTCCACCCCGGGGGTGAAGAAGAACTCCACGCAGCTGTCCGTCCAGACATCCCCCTGGTACTCGCTGACGACCGAGCGGATGAACCGGTCCTCGACGCTGAACAGGACGAAGAGGTGCTCTGCATCGTACTGGAGCTTCACCCTCGTGACAGGTCGGTGCGCGGGCGTCTCGCCCATGTGGTGCGCAAGGCGGATCGAGGGAATTTCCCGCCATGACGGGGCGTCCCATACATCGCCCGAAGCGACGGGGCCTTTGGCGATTGGAACCTTGTGCAGGGAATCGACGGTGCTCATGCCTCATCCTCTCTCAAATGTGCGACAGCTTCCGCAGCAGGAACTCCCTGTGGGCGGGGAAATACTCCTTCAGCGCCTCGAACTGCTCGCTGGTCTCGGAGGCCGCCCCCGAGAGCACGAGGACCTGGTTCCTCCACCTGTACCACAGGTAATGCATGTCGTACGGCTTGATGTGCCTCTGCGTCCGCAGTCTCTCCTGCAGGAGGTTCGCGAGATCATTGTGGTTCGTGTTTCCCGTCAGGGCGACGATGTCATCCTCCGCGATCCCCAGGACGAGCCGGCTGAAGCCCTCCGCGACCGCATCGTCGTGCCGCCAGCCCTCCAGGGCGATGTCCTTCGAACCCAGCCGCAGGTCGTGGCCCTGCGCGCGCAGCAGCTTCCGCAGCGCGACGATGCTCTCCCGAATCTCGTGCACCCGGCCGGGCAGGTTGCGGAAGCGCGAGAGCTGCGCGCGCCAGTCGCGGACCTCCGCCTCGTATTGTTCGAGCAGCCCGATACGGCTCAGGAAGTTGGTCGTGTCGGAGAGCAGGAGCCAAGTGGAGCTGATGGATTCCGCAATGCGGTTGAAGAGCGTCGGCATGGCGATAAGGAGAAAGTAGCGGCGCATGGGCCTGCGGTCAAGCTGGCGCGCCCGCCCGGCCACGCACCCGGGGTGGCAGGGTGCTGCGCGGCCCGCGGAAGAAGGTCTGAGGCGCTCGGGGAGGCGCTGTAGGCAAATCCGCCGCGCTGGAATAGGATGAGGGGAGGGAGGCGATTGTGAGCAGTCAAGAGACCGGGAGGAAACAGGCGAGGATCCTCGCCCTTGATCTGGGAGCGTCCGGAGGCAAGTGCTTTGCCGGGCGTTTCGATGGCAACGGGTTTTCACTCACAGAGATCCACCGATTCAGCCATGAGCCCTCCACGCTTTTCCTTCCCGACAGAACCGGGCGCGTGGAGGAACGCGCCTTCTGGGACGACTTGCTGATCTACTCCCACTTCATCGAAGGGCTGCGCGCCTACCGCCGCGAGGTCGGAGCGGAGCTCGACTCGATCGGCATCGACGCATGGGGCACGGACGGGCAGCTCGTGACCGAGGACGGGGTGCCGCTGGGCAGGATGTACTGCTACCGCGACCACCGTCTGGACGGGATGATCGACGAGGTGAAGGCCCGCATCCCGGCCGAGCGGATCTACGGGATCACCGGCATCCACTTCCAGCCCTTCAACATGTCCAACCAGCTCCTGTGGTTCATGCGCAACCGGGGGAGCCTTGTGAAGAAGGGTGTGCGCTTCCTCCCCGTTCCGACCCTGTTCAACTCCTACCTCGGAGGCGTGACGGCGGTCGACTCGACATGGGCGAGCGTGACCCAGCTCATGGACGCGAAGAAGAGGAAGTGGAGCAGGGAGATCATGAAGTCGCTCGGCATCCCCGCGTGGCTCATGCCTGCGATCGTTGCGCCCGGCACAGTGGTGGGTGAGCTGCGCGCCGAGCTCGCTGCATCACTCGGCCTGAACGCCGCGAAGCTCGTCGCGGTGGGCTCCCACGACACGGCGAGCGCCTACGCGGCCGCGCCCGTCCGCAACGCCGCCAGCGCCCTCATCATCAGCTCGGGCACGTGGTCCCTCGTGGGCAAGCTGATCAGGAAGCCGATCACGACCCCCGAGGCCATGGCGGCGAACCTGAGCAACGAGGGGGGCATCGGCAACGTGCGCTTCCTCAAGAACTGCATGGGCACATGGCTCGTGCAGGAACTGCGCCGGCGCTGGCGGGTCGAGGACGGGCGCGAGATGAGCTGGGAGGAGGCGAACAGGCTCACCGCCCAGGGAACCCCCTTCGCGGCCCTGATCGACCCCGACGATCCCGGATTCTACAACCCCGCGAACATGGAGTCGGCCATCGTGGAGTTCTGCAGGCGCACGGGGCAGCAGGCGCCGAGGGACAGGGGCACGATGCTGCGCGCGGTCTACGAGAGCCTCGCCCTGAAATACCGGATGGTGGGCGAGGCGGTGAGCGCGGCCAGCGGGAAGCCCAACAGGGTCCTGCACATCGTGGGCGGCGGGTCGCGGAACGATCTGCTCAACCAGTTCGCCGCCAATGCGACGGGCCTGAAGGTCGTGGCGGGGCCCGAGGAGGCCACGGCGGTCGGGAACGCCCTTGTCCAGGCCATGGCGCTGGGCATCATCGGGAAACCGTCCGATGCGCAGGCGATGATCCGGCGGGCCTTCCCGATCCGCGAGTTTGCGCCGCGGGACAGGGAAACGTGGGACCGGGCGTACGAGAAGTTCCGCACTATTGCGAAGCAATAGGGGGTCCGAAACGGTGCCGCAGTCGGTCGAGCATCCCTTCGCACGCTTCCTGCCGGGGGTGCAGCCGCCCGCAGGCTCGGAGGGGCCCTCGTTCTGGTTTGTCATTCAGAACGGCAGGATCCTTGTCGCAAAGAGCGGCGAAGCCGTCGATGTGCCCGTCGAGATGCCGGTCGCAGTCGACGCGCGAGACCTCGGGCTGAATGACAAA
>Ga0315293_10001718_pt1 | contig 21234 bp, 17 predicted proteins | sample YL17G13_20_MG_FD_203071 | JGI IMG/M metagenome (GOLD analysis project Ga0315293, IMG submission 203071) | Sediment microbial communities from Yellowstone Lake, YNP, Wyoming, USA - YL17G13_20 | ecosystem: Environmental > Aquatic > Freshwater > Lake > Sediment | place: USA: Wyoming | collected... | reverse complement strand
GGATGTTAGACGACCTTGTTCCTGCTGAACAGCGGGCAGAGGCAGAGATAGGAAATGGAGACTACTCACCTGCCAAGCTAAGTGAAATGGCGAGGGAGCCGTCTTTAGTCAATCTTGTTAATTTGATAATTTTAGAGGCAACCGATTCCCGCGCAAGTGATATACATATTGAACCGTTCGAGCAGGAAGTGAAGATAAAGTACAGAGTTGACGGGATGCTGGTAGAAAGGACGCCTTGCTCGAAGCGGCTTCAGGCGGCGATTACTTCGCGTGTCAAGATTATGGCGAATATGAATATCGCCGAGCGGTTTGTGCCGCAGGATGGGCATATCGAATTTACCGGGAAAAACGGCAAGATTGATATTCGTGTCTCGACGATCCCGACGGTGTTCGGCGAATCTGTTGAGCTGAGACTAATGAACAAGTCGGCATCATTGTTACGGCTTGAAGATTTGGGGATGAACGCTCAGTGCTTGGAGGGTTACAATAAATGTCTGCATAAGACACACGGGATTGTGCTTGCTACGGGGCCAACCGGATGCGGCAAGACAACAACGCTTTACGCTTCGCTGAATAAGATATACTCGCCGGCTGTGAAAATGATAACGATTGAGGACCCCGTAGAGTATCAGCTTGAGGGCGTTAACCAAATACCTGTTAATCCGAAAAGGGGACTGACTTTTGCAACGGGATTGCGACACATATTAAGGCAGGATCCGGACATTATAATGGTTGGAGAAATTCGAGATAAGGAGACGGCTGATATAGCAATTCGTGCAGCGTTGACAGGACACCTTGTTTTCTCGACACTTCATACAAACGATGCAGCGGGGGCGGTTACAAGATTGATTGATATGGGTGTTGAGCCGTTCCTGCTGGCAAGCTCGCTGGAAGCGGTTTTAGCCGAAAGGCTGGTGCGTCAGATTTGCCCTAAGTGCAAGGAGACATATAAGCCGGATGAAAATCTTATAAAGATCCTTAACGGCTCCATAGAAATTAAGCGAAACGCTACCCTGTATCACGGTGCCGGCTGCAATGAGTGTAATCATACCGGAATGAGGGGAAGGATCGGGATATTTGAGCTGCTGAGGATAACCGGGACACTGCGGGAGCTGATAGCGGCTAAACCGACGACTGAGCAGATAATAAAGATGGCGCCGGCAGACCATATAAGCATGGTACATGATGGGATGCAAAAGGCATTAGAGGGCATAACGACTCCTGAGGAAATCTTTAGAGTAGCCAAGAGCATAGGTGACGAATAATGAGAGTGGTAGTTAAAATTCAAAAAGCAAAAATCAAAATGTAAAAATCAAAATTGTGGAACTCCTTAATTTTTATATTTGATTTTTGATATTTGATTTAGGATTCTATGGGCTGGTTTTCTTACAAAGCGGTTGATAAAGGCGGCGGTCACGTCAGCGGGACAATAGAGGCACCTGACCGCAAAAGTGCTGTTGTAGCTTTGACGGACAAGGGACAGTTCGTAATACATCTGGCTGAAAGTCCCCAGGGGAGGGGTGCGAAAGCGGCTGCGCTGGATTTGAGCGGGCTTATTAAGCTGGGTTCACGAAGGGTTAGCAGCAAAGATATTCTGGCAATAACGGCGCAGTTAAGTACGGCTTTGCGGGCGGGACTGCCGCTGCTTAATGCGCTCCAGCTTATTCGAGACCAGCAGGTCAAGGCCGGGGGAAAAGAATTGCTTGACGACCTTGTCAGGTCAGTAAGCTCGGGACAGTCGCTTTCGGAAGCTATGAGCAAGTACCCGAAGGTTTTCAGCCCTTTGTATCTGTCGATGATTAGGGTGGGAGAAACAGGCGGGATTCTCGAACATACCTCGACTCAACTGGCATCTATACTGAGCAGAGATGAGAAGATAAAAACGAGTATGAAAAACGCCTCTGCGTATCCTATCTTTGTTTTGTGTCTGGGGCTGGTGTCGGTGGCTATTGTGCTGACGTGGATACTGCCGAAGATATTGGCTACGATAAGCGGCGGCATGGCGGTGCTGCCGTGGCCGACACAGGTTTTGCTGAAAGTGAGCGGCTTTATGAGAATGCTGTTCACGCGATTCTATGGATGGATTATTATTGTTTTGTTCGTAGGCGGCGTGTATTACCTGCTCAAGTGGACGAAAACCAGAGGCAGACTGAGGTGGGATGCTCTTAAGCTGAGAGTGCCTATATTAGGTTCGGTTCTGCGAACGATAGCGGTCGGCAGATTTGCACGGACGCTCGGAGCATTGACCAAAGGAGGCGTTACTATCTTAGAGGCGCTTGGTGTTGTTCGTGATACGCTCGGTAATGAATTGTTGGGCAGAGAAATTGACAGTGTGGCTGAAAAGGTCAAGCACGGCGAATCACTGGGAGGACCTCTGGGCGAGTCGGGTTATTTTCCGCCCTTGCTTGTCCAGATTGTCTCGATAGGTGAACAAACCGGTAAGCTCGATGAGCTGCTGTTGAATGCTGCTGAGACTTTTGATGATGATGCAGATGCGGCGATAAGCAGATTTATGGCGATATTCCCTGCGATTTTGATACTGCTGTTGGCTTTGATTATAGGTTTTATAATTGCAGCGACGCTGCTGCCAATTGTTGTGATGGAGCTTGGGGCAGGAACGTTTTGAGAGAGCGAATAATTCAAAGTGAAAAATGCAAAACTGTGGATGTGTGTCTATAAGGTTTTAGTTTTTAGGAAAGGTAGCTAAATGGAGCGGACAAGGCAAAAAAGAAAGGCATTTACGCTTGTAGAGTTGCTCGTAGTAATTCTGATTATATCTATGCTTGCTGCATTTGTTGCGCCGCGGATGTTCAGTGGACTTGGCAAGGCCAAGAGAGACATAGCCAGGGCGAAAATGGCGATTATCGAAGATGCGGTTGCGAGGTTCTACATTCACTGCGGGCGGTATCCGGCTGAATCGGAGGGACTTGAGGCATTACTTGTTTCGCCTGCAGACGTTGAGGGCAAGTGGGACGGGCCTTATTTGAAGCGAAGTGAGCTGCTCGACCCCTGGGATAATCCCTATGTCTATATTGAGCAAGGGACAGTCAATCCGAGCAGTTATGATTTGATAAGCTTTGGGGCCGACGGCCTCGAAGGCGGGGAAGGTGACAACGCAGATATAGTCAATGATTAGGGTATAGGGGATAGCGGACAGCGTATAGCGTTTAGATTCGGCGTGGTTTGTGGCAGATATTGTAGTAAATCGAATATTGAATATTGAATATCTAACATCGAAGTCCCTTCTCGATGCTCGATACTCCGCCGTAAGGCGTCCCCAAGCGGAGATACCGGATACTCTGCCGCAAGGCGTCCCCAAGCGGAGAAACTCGAAACGAGCATCGAGAATCGAGCTGCGAGAATCGAGAGGAGGCTTTACGCTGACGGAAGTGCTGCTTGTGGTGCTTATTATTGCGCTGGTAGGGGGTGCGGGCGGTGGGCTTTACGTAAGCACATATAAAAGATTGCAGGTTGACAGGGCAGCGCGTGACTTTCTGCTTACGGCTCAATATGCGAGAATAATGGCCATTGAGCAGCAAGGTCGTTACACGATGCAACTGGATGCAGCAAATAAAAGATTCTGGCTGACTACCGGGCAATTGGACGCAGAAACCGGGCAGACCGCAGAGGTGGAGGTGCAAGATTTTTATTGCAAGCCGGTGGAAATGACCGATGAAGTCGGCTTCGAGGATATCCAAATTGCTCCGATGAGTATGGAATCGCAGGAAGCAAGCGACGAAGAAGATGCAATAGCTTTTTTGCCGAACGGCACAGCCCAGACAGCGGTTGTCCAGATTGGCGACGGCAAAACTCATTACGCGATAAGTATTGATGCAGCTACCGGAAAGGCGACATTGTATTTCGGCACGGCTAAGGACATTAAAGTCAACAGTGTCGATTTGGATGCAGAGTAATGAAGTCAAACAGAAAAAAAGGTTTTACCCTGGTTGAGACAGTTGTTGCAAGCATTATACTTTGCGGGACTGTTCTGGTGGTAGGAGCAATCAGCACGCGGGCTGTGACCGGCACAAGACTTAACAGGCAATATGAAATGGCAGCAATATTAGCCGACAGGCAGCTTAGAATGATTGACTATATCGGTATAGATGAATTCATCGAATTAGGACAGACGGAGGGAGTATTTGAAGAGTTTGGGTCCGGTTATTACTGGGAGGTTACTACCGAATATCAGGATATTGATAGTTTGTACCTTGTAACTATAACAGTCAGGTGGGTAGAAAATAATCGGCCGCACAGTATTTCGGTTCAGACAATGCTTGATGGGATAAGTGTGTATGCTACTACCAGCACGACAACGCAGTGATTGCGAACAGACTCGCTGGGGCGAAGCCCAGCGCAGCCCAGAGCGCCTGGCAAGAGGCGGATTTACCCTGGTGGAGGTTTTAGTAGCTTCGACCATCGGGGCATTTGTTGCGCTGGTGGCGGTTGGGACGCTGCGGGCTGTTATTGCCAGCAACGAGATAGTTGAAAATAACATCTCAGCTACGGCAGAGGTTAGATTTGCGGCGAATATGATTTCAAGAGACCTTATACATCTATACCGCGATAAGAATAAAGGAAATACCAGGTTGGTCGGAATGGTTGTGCAGTCGGGACAGGTCGATTTGAGTTATTTGGTTTTATACACTATCAGCGGCGTAAAAGCCCGGGCCAACCAGCCGGAAGGGGATATATACGAAGTTGAGTATTACCTGGTGAAAGAAGAAGACAGGTCCGTTTTGATGAGGCGATTCTGGCCAAATCCCAATGTGGATTATGAACCTCGCGGAATCCTGACCGTAATTGCAGAGGGCATTGACGTTTTCGAGGTCAGATACTTTGACGGCGAGGAGTGGTCAAATGAGTGGCCGGAAGAGATGCAAACTCTGCCGCAATTGATTGAGGTAAATATTGTAGCTCAGCCGCGTGCCAGAGAAACGCCGATTATGGAATCTTTTATTGTAAATTTTGCCAGGTTTGCCGGTGCAGGAACAGGTGCTTCAGAAGGTAGTTCGGGAGGTGAAGGGACAGCGGAAGGCGGCGGTGAAAGTGGCAGCGGAGCAGGTGGTAGCGAGAGCGGTGACAGTGAAAGCGGAGGCAGTGGCGGCAGCAGCTCAGGACAGTCGCGGTGAGTATATGAAGAAAAATCAAAAATTAAAATGCAAAATGTAAAATTGAGGAAGTTCCACAATTTTGATTTTTGATATTTGATTTTGGATTTGGTTATAAGATGCGTGAAGAAAAATCAAAAATTAAAATGCAAAATGTAAAATTGAGGAGGTATGGCGGGCTTGTGATTGTAGCGGTGCTGTGGGTAGTGGTTGTGCTTATGGCGCTTATTGCGGTTCTTGGTCGCAAGGCCAGGCTGGATATGAAGGTTAGTTTTGCGCGCGTGGAAAGTAGCCGGTGCAAATGGGCGTGTCGCGCAGGAATAGAAAAGGCAATCGGGATTCTAAACGAGGACACCAGAGAAAGCGACGCTCTGGCAGATTTGTGGTCCGACAACGATGAAGACCTTAACGACATTGCATTGGAGGGGTGCTATTTTAGTGTTCGGGTTATTGATGAGGCAAGCAAATTGAACATAAACGCCGCTACGAAGGAGCAGCTTTTATGGCTGCCTAATATGGTTGAGGATATTGCCGATGCGATAATCGACTGGCGGGATAACGATGATATGGCCAGCGGCAGCGGTGTTGAAGGCGGCTATTATGAGAATCTCCCCTTTGGGTATAGGATTCGCAACGGCCCATTCAGGACGGTCCGTGAGCTATTGTTGGTTAAAGGCGTTACAGAAGAGCTTTTTTATGGGGAGGACACCAACTTCAACGGCGAGCTGGATTATAACGAAAGGGATGGCAGCGAAAGTCCGCCGATTGATGACGGTGACGACCAGTTGGATGAAGGATGGGTTGAATACCTTACGTGCTACTCATTCGACAGAAACGTGGATGCCAGCGGGAATCAAAGGATAAATGTTAATTCGGCCAATGAAAATGAGATGGAAAGTTCTCTGGGGATAAAAAGGTCTCAGGCCAGATGGATTGTGCAGAATCGCCGCAGCAGGCAGTACCAGAGTATCGGCGATTTGATAAATGAAAATAGTCCCAGAGAGCCATCGCAAGGTTCCCAGTCGGACCCGAATGCGACTGAACAGGTGGATATGCAGACTTTCTATCAGATAGCAGACAAAATAACGGTATCTGGTGGGCAGACAGTGCAGGGGAAAATAAATATCAACACAGCATCAGAAGAAGTGTTGACGGTTTTGTTGGGTGGAGGCGATGAAGCTGAGCGGATTGCAGAAGAAATAATCACTTATAGAAACAGCTCGGTTTACGGGATGGAAAGCATTGCAGAGCTGTTGAGTAGCGGGACGGTGAACCTTGATACATTTAAGAGGATTGCCAATTCTATAATGACGCGCTCCGACGTCTTCACTATCAGTTGTTTTGCCACAGCCGATAGAAACGGCAATACAGGTGCAACGCTGCGGACGGATGCAGTGGTGGATAGAACTACAATGCCTTGTCAGATACTTTACTGGTATGAAGGGACAAGTAATTGATGAGTGATAGTGTTGTCAAAAAAGATAAAGTTTTGTCGGCGATTGCCATATCGCAAGAGAATGATAAGTTCAAAGCTGTGGAGCTTCGCAGGCAAGATGGGCGTTTTGAACTTCTCTGGGCAAAGAGCAGCGAAGACGATGATAGGCAGTTGGATGTTTTTGCTGCCAGGTCCGGATTGTCTATCGAGCAGGCAGAAACAGACAGCAACAGGATAGGTATAGTTGGCTTTAACTGTGCAGGCGTGGCTTTTTACCGCATCTGGATGCCTGTAGTAAAAGAAAAAGAGCTTGCAGCAATGGTGAAATTACAGACTGAGACTCGACTGCCGCTGCGGGCTGAAGAGGTGGAATTAGCCTGGCGAAAGGGACGAATCAGGGATGAAGAGGTGGCTGTTACCGTAGCGGCCGCAAAAAGGCAGCGCCTGCAGGAGTTCATAGAAGGTGTGCGTAGTGTTAAACCAGCGAAGATATTGCTGGACTCTGAAGGAATCGTGGAGGTTTGGAGAAGGTTCTTTGGCGGTGATGCTGGTAGTGCTGCAGTGGTAAGTATAGGAGCACGAAGCACTCAGGTATGTCTGGCTGAAGATGGGCGGTTGAGCAATGCGGCAATTCTGGATATGGGGACGGAGGACTTTGAGGAAGGGCTGGAAGATGAGCAAACGGAAGCTGCCGGAGGATTTGCCCAGGACATAAGAAGTGTGCTGGAGCTATTTGGTTATGCCGAACCGGCGGAGCTGCCGGTTTTTGTGCTGTCGGACGGCGGCATTGTAGTAGAGAGTATCGTTTCTTTGCTTAAATCGTCCGGGCTGGATGCGAGCATAGCTTTGCCTGAACTCAAAGAATTAACAACGCCGTCAGAGATTAGCGCCGAGGAGTTTTACAATTACCGTGTTCCGATAGGTCTTGCGTTAATAGGGCTTGAAGAGCGAGCAGAAGAGCTGAATCTTTTTGAACGTTTATATCAGCCGCTCAAGGAGGAAAAGAAAAAGCACTGGCTGTATTCGCCAAAGGTTGTGTATGCCATTGCAGCGGTGATGTTGGTGGTGTTGGTTATCGTCTCTTATGCGATTGATGTGGCCAGTCCCGGTGCGATAGAAAAGCGTTTGAAGGCATCAAGCTCAGATACGGATATAAGTCTGCTTGTGCAGCGGCAGAAATTACTCAGAACTGTGGCGTCGGAAAGGGCGAATTTGCTGGAACTTTTAGAATATATTAACTCAAGCGCCGGCAGAGGAATTTTGCTGGATACTTTCCATTTTAAGAAAGGCCAGCCGGTAAGCATAAGCGGGCAGGCGGAGAATCCTGACCTCTTATACAAGTTCCAGGAAAGTTTGCTGACCAAAAAGGACATCAAGAATGTTGAGATACAAAATGCGTCCAAAGACCCCAAAGGCGATAAGTTCAAATTTACAGTAACTTTTCATTACAGGAATTTTACTAAAAAGGCGATTGGCACATAGAGGCGATGCAGGAGAAATATGCTTGAGAGACTGAGTCAAAGAGATAAACGGGCGCTTAAGATTTTCGCTGTTTGTGCGCTTGGTGTCGTGGCGTTTATATTAGGGTCAAAATGGCTTGGGCACTGGGTGCAGGCAAGACGGTCGCTTGCTGAGGTGAAGGCTAAAGTGGAAGCTATCGGCGGGGACAAGGGGTCGGCTGTGGCGTCAATTGTGCCTGTATTTGAAATGCCGCAGAAGGAGGAGACGCAGAAATTTTTGTTTAGAAATAAACTTAACGAGCAATTAAAGAGGGCGGGCATAAACAGCAAGCCTTTGCAGGTTCTTCCTGCCGGAAAGGTTCGGAAGGATGGCTATGGCGTCTTACGTTTGAAATGTAACGCCAAGTGCAAATTCGGGCAATTGCTCGATTTCATCGCAAAATTGAATGAGAATCCTTATCTGCTTGGCGTAGAAGAGCTGCGGATAAGATGCGATGCGAAAAACCGTGAGGATATGGAGATGGATTTAACTGTGTCAACATTTATCAAATAAGAAAGGGCAATTATGAAACTCGATTATCTAAAAAATAAAAAGGGATTAGTTTCGGTTGTGCTGCTTGGGGTTTCGGTGTTTTCAGGACTTGTGGTTTCATATAAGGTTGTGGGTTTTTTCGTAACGGCGGCAAGGGCGGAAAACGCCGTTAAGAAAGCTGTTGCCCAACAAAAGCTGGATGCCAACGATATGCAGAAGGTTTTTGCGGGGGCAGTGTCGATTGCTGATGGATTGAAGAAAAACAATCTATTTGCGCCTACGCCGCCGAAGCAGCACCCTGTTCGTGAAGTATTGGGCATAATGGGTAATGAGGTGCTGATAGGAGAGAACTGGTATAAACTTGGTGACAGGATTGGAGATGCGAAGATTGTTGCGATTGAGCCGACGCAAGTGCGAATCGAATGGGAAGGCAACACGCAGGTCTTTGCCCCGATTAGTTCGAGCGGTGCCGGCGGCCCGGGAGGACCTGGGCGAGGCAGGCCGGATATGAGAGAGATGGCCAAGGGCGGACCTGAAGGGGCTCCGCCGGTTGTTAATATTAATATAACTGCACCCGGAGGTTCTATGCCTGGCGGTTTTGGGGAATTCTCGCCGGACAGGATGAGAGAGGGTTTTGAAGGTATGAGGGCGAGATTTGAAAATATGTCGGAGGAGGAAAGGCAGGCGTTTAGAGAACGAATGCGGAATCGACCGCGTGGCGAAGGTGGGCCTGGCGGTGGGCCTGGGGGCGGCAGACGGCGACCAGATTAAGACAAGGTGAATAAAATGAAACGTTCAGAAATAGTAATATTGGCGGTAGTTGCGGGTGCGGTGTTCATTACTGCTTTGGGGATTAGTCTTTATATCACAGAAGCAAGACACAAAAACAGAGCAGTTGAGTCTAAAACCGTCGCTGATTCTAATGTCGCAGGCGGTCAGAGAAGTCTGATTCCGGGCAGAGCGGACAGAGGAAGGGTTCGCAATCTTTCTGAGGAAGAAAGAACCGGACTGGTGGAGGAAAGAAAGCAAGCTGTTGAAAAGTGGAAGAGTATGTCGGGGGAAGAGAAGCAGCAGTTTAGAACACAACTTCGTGAGAAGTTTAATGCCAGACGGCGGGGGGAAATGGAAAAAACGCGGATTATGACGCCGGAGGAAAAGGCCAAGTTAGACCAGAAATGGCAGACTATGTCTGAGCAGGAGAGAGAAGAGTTTAAGGCTAAAATTCGTGCAGGAGTTAACGTTGTTGGACAGGACCCCAATATTGTACAGCAGGAGCCAAATGCTGTGAGACTGGAACCTAATATTGTTCGATAGAAAGATTTAAGTGAGGTGATTAAAGTGAATCGGTCAAGATTAACAATAGCGGTAATTATAGGTATTGTGGCGGTTTTCGTAGTCTGGAAAGTCGGCTTTAATAAGCCGGCTGCAAAACCAACCGGGAAAATTGCTGAAATAAAGAAATCAGTTTCAGAGCCGAACAAACCTGCAGGCGTGCAAAAGCTGGCAGCAGAAAATCAGCCGATAACTCCTGGTCTTGAGCCGGCAGCACGTGATGCGAACGAGCCGCGGCGGGCAAGGAGGCCGGATGACCCGAACAGGCCTTTTGGTCGCGACAGGTCTTTTGGGCGCGGTATGCCTTTTGACCCCAATAGGCTCGGTATGCGTTTCGACCCAAATAGACCGGGTATGCGTTTTGACCCAAATAGGCCTGGGCCGGCTTTTGCGGAAGGATTTCAACCGCCGTTTGGCCAGATGCCTGGTGAGCCGAATGAGCTTGCCGGAATGCCTATGCCTGACCAGATGCGCGGGGCTCTCGACCCGAATAGACCAGCCGGTCCGAATGAGCCGATGGAGGCTTTGAACCTCAAAGACGTGGAGATGAAAAGTATTATTCAGAAGATTGCTGAGTGGACAGGCAAGGTGATTATTCCGAGCACAGAGGCGATGAATCAGAAGGTAACCATTTATTCTGCCCAGAAGCTGCCAAGAAGCCAGGCGCTTGCCCATATTTATAGTGCGCTGCGAATGAAAGGCTACGTTGCCGAACATGCCGACAATGCTATTTATATTACGCCGATGAAGGATGCGAAGCTGGGCTTTGTGCCGACTATACAGGCCGGTCAGCCGCTTGCGCTGCTTGAAAACAAGGACCAGATAGTCCAGAAATTTTTCAAGATGGAGAACTATAAGCCCAGCCAGATGAGCGAGGTTGTCCGCCCGCTGGTTGGTGAGCACGGCTACGTCAGCGCCGACGAGACTACCAGAACTCTGCTGGTGATTGACACTGTTTCCAATCTGATGCGCATCGAGCGGATTATCTCAGAGTTTGATGTGCCGGAGGCCGAACAAACCGTAACGAAGGTTTTCACACTAGAAAATGGTGACCCTGCGGAGATTGTGCAGTTATTGAGGATATTATTAGGTGTTACAGAAACGCGGAGCAGTAGAGGTAGTAGTGGCGGTAGAGGGGGTGGGCAGGATGGTAGGTCTATGGAGTCGCGTGAAATGGTACGACCGGCTTCCAGTGAGGGAGGACAAAAAAGGCCTGATTCAGGCAGCGGCATGGCAACATCGGTTGTGATAGGGCAGGCGCAAGGCACGGTCGTACTTATTCCTGAGACGAGGCGCAAATGGATAATCGCAAGGGCGTCAGCGGAAGCCATAAAGCAAATCGGTGAGTGGATAGATAGGCTCGATATGAAAGAGCCGGTAGAATCGGAATACGAGGTAGTTCAACTTAGATATGCTGACCCGGAAGAAGTAGATCGAAGCATCGAGGAGGGGTTCAGGGACTTGCCGGGAATGGAATTTATGCCGAGCATTCTTATTAAGCCACTATCTGAATCAAAGCAGGTTATGGTTTTCGGCAGGAAAGACCTGCGAGACATGGTTAAGAAGATGATTGAGGAGATAGATGTTCCACCTGGGATGTTCCAGACGGAGCATATCAGGTTAAAATATGCCGACCCTGACCAGATAAAGACAAATATAGAAGATCTGTATAGCGACGAGACTATGAGCAGCAGCAGCAGGTATGGTTATGGATTTGGTGGGTATAATCCATACGGTCGCAGGAGTTCGCAGACCACAGATATGAACAAGGTGAAGGTGATTTCATACATTTCACTCAAGCAGGTTACGATAATTGCTTCACCGGAGAACATGGCAAAAATAAAACTTCAGATAGCAGAATGGGATAAACCCATCGATGTCAATGAGGTAAGGCCTCGAATAATTACGCTTCGCAATTCCGACCCGGTTGAAATGGCTGATTTGCTTAAAACGCTTTTCAGCGAGAGCACATCAGGCAGCAGGATGTCGTTTTTTGAGCTTATGTTCGGCAGCAGCCAGAGCCAGCAAAAGATAGTCGGGGCGCTTTACGGACAGTTGACGTTTGAAGAAGTGCCCGGAACAAAGAAAATAATCGTAATAAGCAAGATTGCAGAGGCATACGATGTTGTTGAGGCCCTGATTCGCGACCTTGATAAGGAGGAGATGGCGGAGGTGCCCAAGGTTATAACGCTCAAATACGCCGACCCGGAAGACCTCAGTGAGCGGCTGAATGCAATGTTCAACGAGCCGGGCAGCGCCGCCAGGATTCGGCTCAGTTCGCGTGGACTCAGTGAGTTTTCAACGGGGGAGACGCAGACGAGTGGCAGCAGCAGCGGCGGCAGCAGCTCCAGCGGAAGTAACACAAGCAGCACAAGCGCCACTAACCAGTACACGCCGTGGTGGGCAGGTTCAGGTGCCCGGTCAAATGTTAGCACAGAAATGCCGATAAGTAACGTCATAGGGAAGATTCGCTTTGTTCCCGACCCTCGCAGTAAATCCATTCTAACCCTCGCTCCTCCGGAGTTTATTGCAAGTATCGAAAAAATGATAAATGAACTTGATGTACCTGGCAAGCAGGTGTTGATAAAAGCGGTCATCGTGGAAGTTGACCACAGCAACATGACGTCCCTTGGTCTGCAATTATCTTCGGACCCAACTTCGTTTGGTACTTTGGGAGAAAATGCGGTCAAAGCTCTTAGCCAGCTCACATATCTTGAAACCGGCCGCTCTGCAACAGCTAATCGAAGCCAAACAACGGGACTTGGGCCAGGAGTAGTGGGAACAGGTGAAGGAACGGTCATCGGAACAGGAACAGATATATATGCAATGATCGATTTCCTGGTCAAGAAGACTAATGCAAAGATTCTTAATCAACAGACACTTTGGACGAAAGACAACGAAGAGGCGATGTTCTTCAAGGGTCAGACAGTTGCATTCCTTGCTGGTTCAACAGCTGCGGCGTCGGTTGGGGTCACACAGAATGTCGATTTTCAGGATGTAGGTATGACATTGCAGGCCCGGCCGAGCATAACTCCTGAAAAGAATGTAGATATGAGGGTAAGGGTGGTTCTCTCGCAGATTACATCGGAGCTTGTAAATAACCAGCCGGTAAGAAGCCGGATGAACACTGAAAGCAATATGATAATTCAGGACGGGCAGACGATTATGCTCAGTGGGATATTGTTCCAAAAAGACAGCGTTATCGAGCGAAAAATTCCGTTGTTCGGTGATGCGCCTTTGATTGGCGGTTTGTTCCGTCATAATGAAACAATAGAATCGAACAACGAGCTGATTGTATTTATTACGCCGTTTGTGATAGATGAGCCGAACAATATGCTTCCGGAGACGAAGGAGGAGATTGAACGACCAAAGGAATTGCTAAAAGATGTGCAGGAGCAATTGAAAAACACAATGGAAGGCCTTAAAGAAGAGCTTGAAGAAGATTAGATAAATCCTGCAGTAACCCCCGATTACGACATTCGGGGGCAGGATTGCAGGGCTAAATATAGCGATTGCCACGCCCCCGCTCCAGTCTTCCGACAGGAAGACGCGGGGGCTCGCAATGACAACACTTCAAATAAAAATTACTCGGTGATGATTTCGCCTTTTGTCGGTGAGTAGTTTGTCTTTGGCTCTTTTTTGCCATCCTTTATTAAAGTTACATTCTGAAAGTTGCACTTAGTTCCTGTGCCATCCTGGATTATGGGCGTATTCTGCAAATGGTAGTGCAGATGCGGCTCTGAAGAGTTCCCTGAGTTTCCGCAAAGTCCGATTATCTGCCCTCTCTTGACTTTGTCGCCGACCTTTACTTTTATGCTGTCAAGTTTCAGGTGGGCGAGGACCGAAACCTCGTATTCGCGGTGCTCAATAAATACAACGTTGCCCAGCGCTGAATATGGATTCATAGAGCCGGGGACATTGTCCCTGACCCCGTTAATGACATCGGTTACTATTCCATCTGCGGGGGCAAGTATTTCCCTGCCGAATGCGAAGTAGTTTTCGTTGGCCAGGCCGTCGCCTTTTCGGGTTTTGCCCTCGTCATCGGCGCCGAGGAAATCAAAGGCAAATCTTTGGTTGGGGGTATCGTAGTGCTGATTAAGCTCCTTTGTGTCTCCACCCCAGAATACCAGCCACTGTCCCTTAAAGGGTAAGTCGAGATTCGTCTGGTGCTTATCGGGGATGGGTATTGTTGCGGTGTGTGGCAGAAACCATAAGCCGATGATTTTGTCTTGATTGTCGAGAACTACTTTGATGTCGAGTATGCCGCGTTCGAACCGGGCGGGAAAAATTGCCTGGTCAGGGGGAATAAATCGCGGATTCTGGAGTTTCTGGATTTTGCCATATTCGGCTGATAAATTCTTAAAGAATGGTTCGGACTTTTCGAGCGGAAGTGCTTCGAGCATTACTTTGCTAAAATCTCGCTGAATGCCGGGGTAATCTGCATTGTTAATGGCTTCGACCATTTTATTAACTACATTCTGGAATCTTTCTGTTGGGGATTGTTTGTCAGATTTTGAGGCGGCTTTATCTTGTGCTTGAAGGGCGGCAATTGCCATCGCTACAGAAAGCAGCAGGATGGATGTTTTTAGGTTTAAGTTTTGCATAAAGGTTCCTTTGAAAAAAATTGCCTTTTATATGGACTATTTTTCAGCATCACTCAAAAGCGATACACAATGTTGCGACCAATACGGTTGATAATTTACGCTTGATTAACTCTTGTGTCAATTCTGGATAACTAATTGCGGATTAGAAATGGCTGAATTGTAATTGGCGCTATCTTACAGCGGCCAATATGCCGATATATTGATATAGGTCTTTGTAGTTGATATGCGGAATGCGAACCTGTATGGATATACCGAATCTGCTTTAGCCTGATAATTATAGCGGGGATTTTTATGGATGCTTGTTGTATAAGACCGCAAGACATGCCTGATTTGAACATAGAAAAACTCGGGCCTGCGGCGATAGATTCTCCTTTGTTGCAAAGGGGGAGTCGTTTTATTGATGATAGCGAGAAAATTCTTTTGTATTCGCATACTGAAGACCTGAAGGACCACGAGAATTCCGGCAAAAAGCCCCCGATGCTGGAGGTGGCTGGACCCCGGCGAAAGATTTTCTTTGACCCCAGGAACTTGAACTGCGGGATAGTAACGTGTGGGGGGCTATGTCCCGGCCTGAATGATGTGATACGGACAATTACCCTGAGTCTTATCTGGCAGTATGGCGCCAGGATTGTTCTGGGATTTCGGTATGGATATGCAGGCTTATCATCGAAAGCTCCGGCACCGCCTGCGGTATTGTCGCCGGAGGAGGTGGATGAAATCCATCTTAAGGGAGGGGATATTTTGTCATCCTCGCGCGGGCCGCAGGAACCCGAAGATATAGTGAACAATTTGCAAAAAAGAGAGATTGGGATATTGTTTGTAATTGGCGGCGATGGGACACTAAAGGGGGCGTGCCAGATAATCAGGATAATAAAGAAAAGAGGATTAAAAATATCGGTAATTGGAATTCCAAAAACAATCGACAATGACATCTGCGGTATAGAAAGGTCTTTCGGCTTCTCGACGGCTGTCGAAGCATCGCGTTCGGCGATTCTTAGCGCGCACGCAGAGGCAAAAGGCGCCTGGAACGGCGTGGGATTAGTTCAACTGATGGGCAGAGAATCGGGTTTTATTGCCGCTTATGCGACATTAGCCAACAGCGATGTGAATTTCTGTTTTATTCCGGAGGCGCCGCTTGTTCTTAAAGGCGAGGATGGATTTTTGCGTGCACTTGAGCGGCGGCTGGACAAAAAACACCACGCAGTGATTGTGGTAGCTGAGGGTGTGGGTGAGACACTTGAAAATGGCAAAGAGCCTGTAACAGATGCTTCCGGCAATGTTATGCGGGATGATATCGGCATTTTTTTGAAGGATAGAATTACGCAGTATTTTAAGGAAAAGGATAAGCCGATTTCGCTAAAATATATCGACCCCAGTTATATGATTCGCAGCCTGCCCGCCGATTCCAATGATTCTGCATTTTGTTTGATGTTAGGGCAAAATGCCGTGCACGCAGGGATGTCGGGCCGAACAAATATGGTGATTGGCTACTGGAACCAATACTTCGTTCATGTCCCAATATCACTTGCGATTCTCAAACGCAAGAAGGTTGACCCGAATGGCCATCTGTGGCAGACCGTTCTGGATACAACCGGCCAGGGCCGAGCTGCAGGCTAAAATTCGAAGCACCCTGCTTTCGCAGGGGTAAACTTGTCCCCGTGAAAACGCGGATCCGAAACAAATCCCAATGACCAAAGCACAAAGTTCAAAACAGGATTTTTGGCAACACAATTGGGGATTTAGATTGTAGGTCGGGCTGGCTGCCTTACCTGTAAGGAATTGTTCAAAAATCCTCTTGTATTCTTCCCAAATAACTGCAAAATGTTATAGTGTTCTGTTTGGAAAGCCTTTTTATTGAGGTTTGAAAAGAAAAATAGATATTTTTCAGCAAACAAGAGTTGTCATTCCGGCCCTGAGCCGGAATCCAGTCTTTTTCTTTTGGATTCCCGCTTTCGCGGGAATGACGTGAGATTGTTTTGGGAGATGTTCTAAATCAAGGAGTGAGCTATGAAGAAGATATCGATTGGGTCGTGGGCATATACGATTGGTCCTTATGCGAGTAATCCCGTGCCCTGGGAGGAGGTCATCAAGAAACTAAAAGAGATTGGTTTTGATGGTGTGGAATTAGGCGGATTTCCGCCGCACCCAAATCCCGACAATATGCCGAAGAAGGAACAGCGAGATGCCTGCAAGAAACAACTGGCAAAATTGGGACTTGGCTGGTCGGGTCTGGCGGCGGATTTGTGGAAGCAGCACCTTATCGACACCGACGACAATTCAGCGTATCTGGATTGTTTCCGCAAGAACCTGCAATTCTGCGTTGACCTTGGGATTCCGACAATTCGCGTGGATAGTATTTCGCCGCCGACAATTTTTGACACGGTTGATGCCGACACCGCACACAAGCGGGCAGTGAAGACCTGGAAGGTCTGTGCCGCCGAGGCGGCTGATAAGGGGGTGCGAGTAACGTGGGAGTTTGAGCCGGGTTTTGCATTCAATAAGCCATCCGATGTTCTGCGGATTGTGGATGAAGTCGGCGATGACAATTTTGGGGTATTGTTCGATACCTGTCACGGCTATATGGTGTCAGTTACAGGCGCGAGGCAGCCGGGCAAAAAGGAGAGCTTGCCAGGCGGCGTTGTGGAATTAGCGAGGAAGCTGCGAGGCAAAATCAATCATATTCATTTGATTGATTCGGATGGCACACTGCACGGTGGCGAGACATCAACGCATTCGCCATTTGGCAAGGGCAAGATAAACTTCGATGAGCTGCTGCCGGAGCTTGCGAAAAATGACGTGGATTGGTGGACGATAGATTTGTGCTTCTGGCCCGATGCCTGGGCCGTTACCGCTGAAAGTAAAAAGGCGGTCGATAAGCTTAATAAAAAGTATGGATAGTTGATACTGTTTTGACAGAACGCAAAACAGGGATTGTGAAGCGGATGGGGTTTTGCGCTTTTAATTATCAGGAGTGATTGTTATGAAGAAGAAACTGAATGTCGGGATAATTGGCTACGGGTTTATGGGGCGGACGCACTCGAACGCATACCGCAAGGTCGTCAATTTCTTTGATGTGCCTTATGAGCCGGTCCTGCAGGTTATCTGCGGGCTGGAGGCGGACAAGGCCAAGGCCTTTGCAGACCAGTGGGGCTACAAATCGCACACGACCGACTGGCACAAGGTCATCGATGATAAGACTATCGACGTGGTGGACATCTGCGTTCCGAACAACTTCCACGCGGAGATTGCAATCGCGGCGGCAAAGGCAGGCAAGGCGATTGTCTGCGAGAAGCCGCTGGCGCTCAATGGCGCGCAGGGCAAAGAAATGGTCGATGCCATCGAAAAGGCCGGCGTAGCGAACTTAGTGTCGTTCAATTATCGGCGGGTTCCCGCGGTAACACTGGCCAAGCAGCTTATAGACGAGGGTCGGCTGGGAAAGATATTCCACTATCGGGCGAATTTTCTGCAGGATTGGACCATCTCGGCGAAGGTGCCGCAGGGGGGAATGGCGACGTGGCGGCTGGATGTCAAGGCCGCCGGCTCGGGAGTAACGGGCGACCTGTTGGCGCACTGCATCGACACCGCTATGTGGCACAATGGGCCAATTACAACCGTCTGCGCGATGACAGAGACATTCATAAAGGAGCGGATGAACGTTGATACGGGTAAGGTCGAGCCGGTTGGTATAGATGATGCGTGCACGTTCTTGTGCCGGTTTGATAACGGCTCGCTGGGTAACTTTGAGTCAACCCGATACGCCCGAGGGCACAAGGCGCTTTATACCTTCGAGATAAACGGTGAGCATGCCTCGATAGGGTGGGACCTGCATGATTTGCATCGGCTCAACTACTTCGACCATCGCGATGAATCGATTGTCCGCGGCTGGCGGAGCATCCACGTTACCGACTCGGATATGCCGTATATGGGCAAGTGGTGGGTGCCGGGGCTGCAAATTGGTTATGAGCATACGTTTGTGCACCAGACGGCGGACTTTCTGGAGAATCTTGCGAAGGGCAAGCCGACCTCGCCGACCTTCCGGGAGGCACTTGCAACGCAGTATGTCTGCGATGCGGTATTGGCTTCTGCGAAAAACCTGAAATGGGAGACAGTTAAAAAAGCACAATCGTAAAAGTAGAAAATCGTAAATGGTCCATTTTTTGTGTAATTTAAGAGAGAGATTGTATTCGCTTACGAGTTAAGGAGGATTTATGTCAGCTAAAACTATTGCAACAAGCGCACTTGAACAGGGGAAGGGGATTGTAAGGCTTGCGCCGAACTGGGTGCCGCGCTCATTTTGTGTGCCTGGCCGACGAATAAAATTGCACCCGGATGACTATTATGCGCTGGGCAGCGAGCGGGGGGGCATAGATGAGCGTTGGTTTGCATCGACTACGCCGGCGGATAACGGGCCTTTGACGGCGCCGAACGAAGGCTTGAGTTTCATTGTGTTAGAGCATAACGGAAAGATAGAGAAAGTTCTGCTGCGGGATGCGATTGAGGAGCTTAAAGGCGAGCTTATCGGCGACAGGTTGTGGAAGGAACATAAACGTTGGCCGATGTATTCAAAGTTCTTTGACAACAAGGGAGCCTTGCCGCATCATATTCATCATCGCGATGAGCACGCAAAATTGACGGGGCAGTTGGGTAAGCCTGAGGCCTATTATTTTCCGCCTCAGGCGAACAATCACGGGGGCGATTTCCCTTATACCTTCTTTGGTCTAAAGCCCGGCACCACAAAGGAGCAGGTGCGGCAGTGTCTGGCCGACTTTACAAAGGGCGACAATAAAATCACCGACCTTTCTATTGCGTATCGGCTGGATGTCGGAACAGGCTGGGATGTGCCGCCGGGTGTTTTGCACGCCCCTGGAAGTTTATGCACGTATGAGCCGCAAAAGGCTTCGGATGTTTTTGCGATGTATGAATCACTTCCCCACAATCAGGTTGTTCCTAAGGAGCTTCTCTGGAAGGACACGCCCAAGAACAAAATAGGCGACGTTGACTTTTTACTTTTGGTGATTGACTGGGAGCTGAATGTTGACCCGAATTTTGCAAGGAACCGGTTTATGCGGCCTATACCTGTTCGGCCTATTAAGAAAATGCAGGCCGATGGTTACATTGAAAACTGGATATGCTACAAGTCAAGGACCTTCAGCGCCAAGGAGCTTACGGTTCTGCCGGGTCGAACGGTGACTATAAAGGATAACGCAGCGTATGGGTTCATAATGATGCAGGGACACGGCAAGATGGGAGTGTGGGACATAGAGACACCTTCGCTTATAAGGTATGGACAGTTGACCAGCGATGAGTTTTTTGTCAGCGAAGAAGCGGCTAAAAAGGGAGTTACTATCACAAATCCATCAAAGACCGACCCGATTGTTATGCTGAAGCACTTCGGGCCTGATAATCCGGATTTGGACGTGCAATAACCATTGTTTTCCAGCAAGATTTTATCGGAATAGAGTTTTCTACACGTCACAAAGGGCAACGGCTTCGGCGAGACCCTGTAGTGGGTTGCCGGTCGGAATAAATTCCTGGCCGACATAACCTGTATAGCCGGTCATGGCTATCTGTTCCATAATAGGCCTGTAGTTTATCTCCTGTTTGTTGTCAAGCTCATTTCGGCCGGGGTTGCCGGCGGTATGGTAGTGCCCGATATAATCCTTGTCTTGTTGGATGCGGGAGATGATATCGCCATCCATAATCTGCACATGGTATATATCGAATAGCAGCTTCATCCGGGGTGAGCCGACCTGCTTAACAATCTCCATGCAGTAGTCGGTGTGGTCGCCCTGATAGCCGGGGTGGCCCTTCATCTCGATGTCCACACGGCTGTTAAGAATCTCAAGGCATAGGTTGACTTTCTTTTTCTCGGCATAGCCGATGATTTTCTTATAACCATTGATGCAGTTCTTGATGCCGACATCATCCGGGATATCTTCGCGAAAACCGGTAAAGGTGATTACGCTGGGAAAGCCGGCTTCGGCGCAGGCGTCGATAGAGTCGCGGAGTTGCTGCAGACAGGTGTCTTGGTACCTGGGGTTGTTCATTCCTTTGTCGAATCCGTGGCTGCCGGCAATGGCGCAGACAAGACCGTATTTTTTGAGGACAGTCCAGTGTTTCGGCTCGACCAGTTCGACACTCTTGCAACCGAGCTTTCTTGCTATCTGACAGGTATTCTCGATGTCCCAATACTTTTCAAAACACCAGTAAACGATGGATTGGTTAATGCGGCCTTTGGTTATGGTCCTTTGTGCGCATTTGTTCACAGCGGCACAAGACGGAAGGGTCAAGGCCGCAGCGTCGGCTACCCCTATTTTAGCGGCGATTTGGAGCATACCACGACGGCTGATATGCTTGTGCATTGGCTCGTTTGATTGACTCTTTTCGCTCATCTCGATTTCCTTTCTGTATGATAACCTTGAATCTATCCTTGTTACATTAGCTGCTTCAATAAAAATTGTAGGTTCTTTAATAGTAAGGTCAAAGAAAAAAACGATTCTTAAGGGCATAAAACGTAGTCCTACTGCTTAAAATGAAATTTGACAGGCGATGGCAGAGGTGTTATGATACAATAGCACTAATAGGTGCTTTGCAGGAGTTTGTTAGAAAGTTGTGCAATGAGCAAAAACTTGAACAGACGTGATTTTTTGAAAGCCGTAGGTATAGGGACAACGGCAGCAGTTGGGGCGCCCGTTCTGTCGGCGTGGTCACAGGAAGCCACTGATAAGGGAAAGTGGCGGATGCGGCTATCGACCTCGTC
>Ga0315293_10001716_pt1 | contig 21254 bp, 15 predicted proteins | sample YL17G13_20_MG_FD_203071 | JGI IMG/M metagenome (GOLD analysis project Ga0315293, IMG submission 203071) | Sediment microbial communities from Yellowstone Lake, YNP, Wyoming, USA - YL17G13_20 | ecosystem: Environmental > Aquatic > Freshwater > Lake > Sediment | place: USA: Wyoming | collected... | reverse complement strand
GATAATTTGCGCCTGTTTGCCTTCGGGGTGGGTTACGACGTGGATACCTTCCTGCTCGATTCGCTGGCACAGGAGCATCACGGTTCCAGCATCTACATCCAGCCCGGTGAGCAACTGGATGAAATCCTGTCTGCCTTCTACGCCAAGATCAGCACGCCGGTGTTGACCGACCTGGAATTAGATTTCAACGGTATTACAACCTATGACATCTACCCCTCCCCGTTGCCCGACCTGTTCTCCGGCTCGCAGATCATTGTCGTAGGCCGTTACCGCGTTGGTGGAACCGCTACTGTAACGCTCACCGGCATGGTCAATGGTGAAAAGCAGACTTTCCGCTATCCCGAACAAGCCTTTACCCGGCAATCTACAATCCTCGATCAGCAATCTGCAATTCTCCGCCTGTGGGCAACGCGCAAGATTGGCCATTTGCTTAACCAGATCCGCCTGAGCGGCCCTGACCAGGAGACGATTGACCAGATCGTGAAACTGAGCATCCGCTATGGCATCGTCACCCCCTACACTTCATATCTCGTTACAGAAAATATGCCATTGGGCGCGGCCGAACAGCAACGTATCGCCAATGAACAGTATTCCCAAATGGCAACTGCTCCCGCCGCGCCCGCTTACGGTGCAACTGCGGTACAAAAAGCCTCTGATCAGGGCGCGATGGCTGGAGCTGAATCCGCCGCGGCGCCCTCTGCCGAGGTTGCCGACCTGGTGAAAATCGTCAGCGCGCGGACATTCGTCCTGAGCGAAGGCGTCTGGATGGATACTGCCTTCGATCCCGATACAATGCAGACCACGAAAGTTGCCTTCCTCTCGGATGACTACTTCGTCCTGGCAAATTCCCGTCCCGAACTGGCGGCCGCCTTCGCCCTCGGCTCGCGCGTAATTGCCCTGGCGGACGGCGTGGCCTATGAGGTCGTAGATAGCGATACCTCCACCGGGCCGATCCAGATCCCGCCTACGTCCACGCCTGAACCTCAAACCACTGCCTCTGAGACACCCGCTTCCTCGTCCCCCACCTTGCCTTGCGCCTCCGCGTTCCTGGCCTTGCTGCCCGTTGGGTTGCTCTTTCTACAAAGGCGAAAGAAGTAATTTCTCACTCAAAGAACCCAAACGTGCGACGCACTGGGCAAATGCGTCGCACGTGATTTTCAAGCACCGAGTCTATTCCACATCGTCATCTTCGCCCAGGGAAGCCAACCTTTCCGCCTCGTCGCTCGTAGCAAGCTCCTCGATGAACTCGTCAATATTGCCCTCCATCACCGAGGCCAGATTATGCACCGACAGGCCAATGCGGTGGTCGGTGATGCGCGACTGGGGATAGTTGTACGTGCGGATCTTTTCCGAGCGCTCCCCACTTCCAACCTGGGAGCGGCGGTCCTCGACCCGTTCAGCCCTACGCTTTTCCTCTTCGATCTCGTATAAACGGGCGCGCAGGATGGACATGGCCCGCAGCCGGTTCTGCAATTGCGAACGCTCGTCCTGGCAGGCGACCACCATCCCGGATGGCAGGTGGGTGATGCGGATGGCAGTAGCATTCTTCTGGACGTTCTGCCCCCCCGCACCGGAAGAACGAAACACATCCACCCTGAGATCGGATTCGGGGATCTGGATGTCCACCTCCTCGACTTCGGCCAGCACCGCCACCGTGGCTGTGGAGGTGTGGATGCGCCCCTGCGCCTCGGTCACCGGCACGCGCTGGACGCGGTGCACACCCGACTCGTATTTTAGCTTCGAGTACGCCCCTTTACCCTTGACAAGGAAGATGATTTCCTTGAACCCGCCGATGCCGGTGTCACTCTGCGACATGACCTCCACCTTCCAACCCTGGCGCTCGCCGTAGCGCGTGTACATGCGGTAAAGGTCGGCGGCGAAGATGGCCGCCTCGTCCCCACCCGTTCCGGCGCGGATTTCCATGATTACGTTCTTATCGTCACGCGGGTCCTTGGGAACCAGCAGCGCCTTGATCTCTTTCTCAAGCTTGGCAATGCGCGCCTCCAGCTCCGCGACCTCAGCTTCGGCCAGGGTGCGCATTTCGACATCTTCTTCACTTTCGAGCATGGATCTGGCATCTTCCAGCCGCTTCAACGACTGACGGTATTCGCGCGCCTTATCGTACAAAGGTTCGAGGTCAATGCGCTCTTTATTTAGTTCCGCGGCGCGCTGATAGTCATCGCCAACTTCAGCCAGCAGGCGGTTGATTTCTTCGTAGCGTTCTTCAATTCCCGTAATTTTTTCGAGCATACAATATCTTTTCTCACCACAAAGGACACAAAGAGCACAAAGTTTTCAGGGTTCCTCCTTTGTGACCTTCGTGTCCCTTGTGTTTGGTCTTAGCGGCATGGTCGTCGCGCCGCGTGATTATACCATCCCAGGCAACGATCTTACTTTGCTATCAGTGACAGCACCCACGAGAGGATCAAAACAACCGAGATGAATATGATCACGATCCGCATGGCACGCGCTTGCCGTGCCCGACGGCTTGTCCTCCCGGATTGTGAAGTCGTCGTTCCTTTGGTGCTCTTCTTTGCCATATTACCTCTTATTCAGGATTGCCATTTCGTGATTCCCTTCAACGCGTCCGGGTCAGTGATAGCAGCTTCTCATTCCAAGAAATCCTGTTCGCTGTTGTACGAAAATGGTGCGGCTATTTTACCAGCCAGCCATGCCTTTTCGAAATCAGCAAATGTCATTTTTTACTTGCTTTCGAACACAGCGATCTTCTCCTGTACCGTGTTTAGCATTTGTGCTTTCGTATTCAAGTAAGTTTTATTCCTTATCTTTGACTACAAGACCAATCAGACTATTCGACCAAATGACTAATCCAAACTCGCCTTTAAATTCTCCGCCAGCGCCTGCGTGATGCCAGGTACGGCGGTCAATTCTACCACCGAAGCCTCCCTAATCTTATCCACAGAACCGAAATGCTTCAAGAGGGATTTTCGCCGCGCCGGGCCGATGCCAGGGATGGAATCCAGCGCCGAGGCCATGCCCTGTTTGGCGCGCCGCTTGCGGTGGGCGGTGATGGCAAAACGGTGCGCCTCGTCGCGGATGCGCTGGATGAGATAGAGTGCCTGCGAATGGCGCGGTAACAACAGCGAATCGGACTTGTCCGGGAAGAACAACTCCTCGTGCTCCTTTGCCAATCCGACAACGGGTACTTTGCCGAACAGGTCTATTTTCTGGAGAACAGCCACAGCGCGGGACAACTGCCCCTTGCCGCCGTCCACGATCAGCAGGTCTGGCAAGAAGGCGAACGACGGATCAAGCTTGGACCCGGGTTGGGCCGCCGTTTCTTGGGATGATTGCCACCTGCGAAAGCGTCGCGTTAAGACTTCTTCCATGCTGGCGAAGTCATCCGGAGCGCCGACCGCGCCCTCGACGTTGAAACGGCGATAGAGCTTTTTATCCGGCACGCCCCGGCTGAAGACCACCATGCTGCCGACGGTCGCCGTCCCTTGTGTGTTAGAGATGTCGTAGCACTCGATGCGGTTGGGCGGCGTGGGCATCTGCAATGCGGATTGCAGCTCGGCCAAAGCTTGCTCTTGACGGTGTGTATCCGCCTGCCATTGCGTACGCAGCGCGTGCAGCGTCTCGGTTGCATTCTCAGCCGCCATCTTGACCAGTTCGCGCGACTGGCCGCCGTGCGGCACGACTATCTTGACTTTGTGGCCGCCGGAGCGTCCGCCCAGCCACTGCTGGATGATCTGGGCTTCCTCGATCTCCTGCGGCAGGAGCACCTGCTGCGGCACGGAGGCGGCTTCGGTGTAGAACTGCTTGACGAATTCGGCTATCACCTCGTTATCGGCAACATCCTCAGTACCTTCCAAGACGAAGTATTCGCGCCCGATTAATTTTCCTGCGCGAATGAAAAAAATCTGCACGCAGGCCTCGTTGTCGGCTCGCGCCATGGCGATCACGTCTGAGTCTTTGTAATCGGAGGCGAAGACTACCTTCTGGCGTTCGATGACGGACTGGAACGCCTTGAGCTGGTCGCGGATGGATGCGGCGCGTTCGAATTTCAGATCCTTAGAGGCCTTCTGCATCTCTGCTTCTAGACGGGTGAGAATGCCCTTCGTCCGCCCGTTTAGGAATTCTTGCAGGTCGGAGATCATTTGGCGGTATCCGGCCTGATCAATGGCGCCGATACAGGGCGCGGTACACAGCTTGATATCATAGTAGAGACACGCCCGTTTATCCTGGCCGGTGATCTCCCGGTCACAGGTCAGGTACGGGAAGATGTGGCGCAGCACGTCCAGCGTCTGGTAGACCGCCCAGGCGGAGGTATATGGCCCGAAATAGCGCGAGCCGTCGTCCAGCATCTGCCGCGTCACCGTGACCTCGGGGAATGGCTCTCCCCAGTGGATTTTGATATAGGGGTAGCGCTTGTCATCCTTCAAGCGGACGTTGTACTTGGGCCGGTGGCGCTTGATCAGGTTCATCTCGAGGATCAGCGCCTCTAGTTCCGAACCGACCATGATCCACTCGATGTCAGCGATTTCGCGCACCAAGCGGTGGGTCTTGTGGTCATGACCGGCGTCGCTGTGGAAGTACGAGCGGACGCGGTTTTTCAGGCTGATGGCTTTTCCAACATAAATGATCGTCCCCTCGGCGTTTTTCATCAGGTAGCAGCCGGGTTTGGTCGGTAGGGTATCTAAAATGCCTTGTAAGTGCTCAGAGAGTTCCATCGGGCGGATTTTATCACGGGTTGCAAGAAGCAGTATAATACCCTCGGCACGCATAGGAACAAACCTTGAAAGAAAACCTTGAAGTTACCATCGGAAAACTGCTGCGCAAAGGCGGCCTCAAACTATCGGTTGCTGAATCCTGCACTGGGGGGCTGCTCTGCGACCGCATCACGGACGTGCCAGGCTCATCGGATTATTTCATTGGGGGCTTCATATCCTACGCCTACGAATCAAAAGTGAAGGCACTCGGCGTAAGTTGGGACACGCTCAAAGCCTACGGCGCGGTCAGCCGCGAGACGGTGCTGGAAATGGCACGTGGCGCGCACAAGGCCCTGGATACCGACATAGGCATTGCGGTCAGCGGGATTGCCGGCCCCGGCGGCGGGATGCCAAAGAAACCGGTCGGCCTGACCTGGATCGGCCTCTCCGCGCAGGATGGCGAGTGGGCACGTGTGTTTACCTGGCAGGGTGACCGCCTGCAGAATAAGGCACAGTCGGCCGAGGCGGCATTACAGTTGCTGGTGGATTATTTGCAGGGGAGTTTGATAGAACGTAAAGCGTAAAACGCAAGAGGTGGAATGAATATTATTGTGCTTATTTCAGCGGACGCTGAATGGCGCGCCGTCAAAGAAATCTTGACCCCTAACGAAATCCACTCCTCCCCACTGGGCGAATGGTTCGAAACAACCTTCAACTCATCGACTTCGCTCAGGATAAACCTCCAACCTGTAACTTTCTACCATGGGGGCTGGGGCAAGATCTCCTCCGCTGCGACGGCCCAATACGTCATAGACCGCTGGTCGCCGGACTTGCTCGTCAACCTGGGCACCTGTGGCGGATTCGAGGGACGCGTGGCGCGCGGGACCGTGATCCTGGTCGAAAAAACGATTGTCTACGACATCCTCGAGCAGATGACCGACCCCGACCAGGCCATCCTCCACTATGTCATTGAGATTGATCTATCCTGGCTGGGGAAGTGTGTTCAGTCATCAGTTATCAGTAATCAGTTCTCTCTTGTACGAGGTCCGCTTGTCTCAGCCGACCGGGATATCGTGGCGAGCGACATCCCCATGCTCGTGAAAAAATATGATGCCATTGCTGCAGATTGGGAATCAGGTGCCATTGCTTGGGTCGCAAAGCAGAACGGCGTGCGTTGTCTCATCCTGCGCGGCGTGACGGACCTGGTCAGCGCGGGCGGCGGGGAGGCGTACGGGGATTACGATCTGTTCCTCCGCCGGACGCAGGAGATCATGCGGCAGCTCATCTTACTGATTACAGATCATGAATGCGCGTGGATCGTCCCCTCTTCATCACTGCAACCCAAACGCCAACGCCGCCCATCACGGGCCAGGAGATCATCGGCCTCAGCCGGCCCCCAGCTTCCTGATGGATAGACTTTCAACGCGGGGGAATTCTCCTTCTCCCAGCCCTGGATGACCGGATCAACAAGCCGCCAGGCAGCCTCGATGGCGTCGCTACGGTTGAAGAGGGTTGCATCACCTTCCAGCGCTTCGAGCAGCAGCCGTTCATAAGCATCCGGCAACGTACTATTGAACGAAGTGCGGTAGTGGAAGTCCATGTCTACCGAGCGCATCTCTTGAGCAGAGTCGGGCACTTTGGCTTCGAAGCGCAAGTGAATCCCTTCGTCGGGCTGGATGCACAACGAAAGGATATTGGGGGTGAAGTCGCTTTCATCCTTCAAATGAAACATCAGATGCGGCGGACGCATGAACTCGATGATGATCTCTGAGGTTTTCTGCGCCAGCGCCTTGCCCGAACGTAGATAGAATGGCACACCTTTCCAACGCCAGTTGTCAATGTATAGCTTGAGTGCCGCTAAGGTCGGCGTTTGCGAGGCAGGCGCGACACCCTCGGCATCACGGTAGCCTGCATATTGCGCGCGCACGGTATCCCCCAGCGCAATCGGCCGTATGCTGGTCAACACCTTGGCTTTCTCATTGCGAATGGCATCCGCCTCGAAGGAGGCCGGTGGCTCCATCGCTACCAGCGACAATAACTGCAAGAGGTGGTTCTGGAACATATCCCGCACCACACCCGCGCGGTCGTAGTAACCGGCGCGATGACCCACGTCCACAATCGCGGCCACGGTGACCTGGATGTTGTCCACGTAACGACGGTTCCACACCGGCTCGAAGATCGTATTGGCAAAGCGGAAGAACAGGATGTTCTGAGCGGTTTCTTTGCCCAGATAATGGTCAATGCGATAGACCTGGCTCTCATCGAAAACGGCGTGTACGGCCCGGTTCAACGCCTGCGCCGAGGCCAGATCTTCTCCAAAAGGCTTTTCGATGACGATGCGACGCCACCCGTCGGCCTGTGCCGCCATTCCAGCCGCCCCCAAATAGCCGACAACGAGGGCATAATGTTCAGGCGCGGTCGCCAGGTAGTACAACCGGTTTGCCGGATCATTCTCGATTTTTTTCAAGTATTCATCTAAACGGACATAATCATCCGCAATGTCCAAGTTGCCCTGGAAGTAGTTCAGCTTCAACGCAAAGGAGTCCCAGGTCGAGGCCTCGAACGTGTCCGGGCTGAAGGTGGTGACTCCTTCCCGCAAATGCTCGCGGAAGGTCTCCTCAGCGATAGGTCGCCGGGCGTACCCAACAATATGTGCACAATCCGAAAGACGTCCCTTTTGGAAATTGTTATACAAAGCCGGTATCAGCTTGCGCCAGGTCAGATCGCCAGAAGCGCCAAAAATGACGAGTGTCGTGGGGAGCGAAGGTCCAAGCATCGGCTATTCCTTTTTCACAGCGTGCCCACCGAACTGGTTGCGCATGGTAGCCAGCAGCTTGGCCGCTTAACTCTCATCCTGGCGGCTGACGAAGCAAGCCTGCAGCGCCAGCGTGATGACCGGCACGGGCACGTCCAGGTCAATGGCTTCGGCGTTGATATCGTATGCGATGACGCGATGACCGCTGCTTAGCAGGCGCGTGACCATGTTGGCACCCATTTTTCCCAAGCCGACCATTGCGATTTTCATGAGATTTCTCCTTAGATTAACTACCTTGTAAGCATCGTGGCCTGGATCGTCACGAGCGAAAGCTTTTGGGTAAATGGACGACAGCCGCCTCGTCAACGAACCACCAGACCTCACCCTCCGCAGGATGGATGCGCTGGGCCGGCCAGCGCAGCGGATCGCGCCTACCTGTCAGCGTGTTTGCGAGCGCCCCGGCTTTTTCCTCGCCTGTAGCCAGGAGAACCACCTTGCGGGCTGCGTTGAACACGTTCGGCGTCAGGCTGACCCGTTCCGCCGGGCGACCCTCATAATCGGCGGTCACACGGATCGCGGCCAGCTTCGCATCAATATCCGCCGGGGAGCCAGGGAAGAGAGAAGCCGTATGGCCATCCCCGCCCAGGCCGAGCAGGACCCAATCCAGGCGGGGCCAGGCCAGAACGCCTTCTGCAAATGCCTTCAACTGTTCCGCGTAGTCTCTGGCAGCAGCCGTTGGATCCAGTTCTCCTTTTATGCGATGCACATTTTCTTCGGGGATGGGGACATGCGCCAGCCAAGCCTGCCAGGCTTGTTTGAAATTACTGTGCGGATCATCCGGCGGGACGCAGAACTCGTCACCCCAAAAGAAAACCATCTGCGACCAGGGCAACTGCTGGCGATAGGGCGGCTCGGCTAAAAGGCGAAATAGAGGCAGCGGGGTGTTCCCACCAGCCAGGGTTGCCAGGAACCGGCCGCGCTTCGTCACCGCATCCGTGACAGTTTCCGCAAAATGCTCGGCTACGGCCAGGCTCAGGGCCGTGCGATCCTTGAAAATTTGGATATACGTGTCAGGCATCCTCTATACCAACTTTCAACCCTTGACAGGCCGCTCCAAAAACCCCGCTTCCGGATTACAGATAACGTGCACCGGAACCTTCGCCAGCATCTCGGAGAAACGCCCTTTCGCCATGAAGGCTTGCATAAAGGAACCCTCCTTCAAGAACGGAAGAATGCGGGGTGGAATGCCTCCGCCGAGATAGACGCCGCCGGTAGCCAACACTTCAAGCGCCAGGTTGCCAGCCTCGCTCCCCAAGATGGAGACGAACAGTCGCAAGGCCTCCACGCAGATTTCCGCTTTACCCGCCTCCGCAGCCTGGGAAATGATCGGCGGGGCATCTTTGGCCCGGGAAAGTTCAATTTTTAACCATTCCGGTTCGGGATAGCGTCTGGTATCCCTGAGAAATTCATAGATGTTCGGCAAACTAAGCCCGGAACACACCCATTCATAACTAACGTGCTCATGGCGAGACATCAAGTAGGAAAGCAATTCCAATTCGGTCAGGTTGGTTGGTGCGAAATCGGTGTGGCCTCCTTCGGAGGCGCAGGGAACGTAGGCATCGCCATTCCAGATCAGGAAGGCCTCCCCAAGCCCCGTGCCTGGCGCGATGACCGCGATTGCGCCGTTGGGTGCAGGCGTACCCTTGTTGAGCGTCGCTAAATCCTGGGCTTCCAGAAAGGGGATGCCCAGGGCGATCGCGGCCAGATCATTTAAAATGGCGACGGGCGTGCCCAGATCCGCCCTCAACGTGCGTTCATCTACAAGCCAGGGCAGGTTGGTAACCTGGACACGCCCATTCACTATCGGCCCGGCGATCCCCAAGCCGGCTCTACAAATGGACCCGCCTTTTCCGGTCAGGAATTGGGCCACCAGCGCCTCCAGAGAGGCAAAATCCGCGCTCTGAAGGGTAGCTTCCGCCAGTGGATGGCGCGGCCCATCTTTCGGGTGGTAGATCGCCAACTTGGCTTTCGTCCCACCGATATCACCTGCCAGCAAATATTTATCCTTTTTCGGCATCCTTATTCCTTCAACGTATGGTTTCAGCCAGGGTATCTTCTCAATAAGTAGGGGAGGATGGGGGTGTGCGGACAGCTTCGTACCCTTCGGGTATGCTTCGCGACCGCCCGCACACCCCCCACTCCCCATTCTATTGAGACGATACCAGCCAGATTATAAATCATCCCAAACGGGGCTGGTATAACCATTTTTTCGCTTTTTTCCAGGCACATACCTGAAACAAATGTGCTATAATTCGACTACCGTCATACCAGGTTTACAGAGGAAATCATGCCGTCGAATGTAATCCGCGTCGTTGGGGCGCGCGAGCATAACCTCAAGAATATCACCGTAGAAATCCCCCGCAATAAGCTGGTCGTCATCACCGGACTATCCGGCTCGGGTAAATCATCTCTTGCCTTCGACACCATTTTTGCCGAAGGCCAGCGGCGCTACGTCGAGTCGCTTTCGGCCTACGCCCGCCAGTTCCTGGGCCAAATGGATAAGCCGGACGTGGATTACATCGAAGGCCTCTCCCCGGCCGTATCCATTGATCAGAAGGGCACCTCCCATAACCCACGCTCGACCGTCGGCACGGTGACAGAGATCTACGATTTCCTGCGCCTGCTTTTTGCCCGCGTCGGCATCCCGCATTGCCCGGTCTGCGGACGCGAGGTCGTCAAACAATCCGCCCAAGAGATCGTGGACGCCATCGAAGCGCTGTCGGAGGGCAGCCGCATCCTGATCCTGGCGCCGGTGGTGCGCGGACGCAAAGGCACATACCTGGCAGTCTTCGAGGAAATTCGCAAGGCCGGTTTCGTGCGCACCCGCGTGGACGGGACGGTCTACAGCTTGGACGAGGAGATCAGCCTCGACCGCTACAAGATCCACACCATCGAGGCGGTGGTGGACCGGTTGGCGGTAGCAGGCCCCGGGTCCGAAGAGGAGCGCAAGTCGGCTCGCACGCGTCTGACGGATTCGGTCGAAACGGCGTTGAAGTTCGGGGATGGGTACTTGACCATTCATATTCTCCCCTTACCCCCATCCCCTTCGCGCAGCACCGCTGAGGGGCTCCCTAAGGGAGAGGGGGAAAGGGGTGAGGGCAACGACTTGCATTTCTCTGAACACCTGGCCTGTCCCGAACACGGCATCAGCATCCCGGAAATCGAGCCGCGCACCTTCTCGTTCAACACCCCGCACGGCGCATGTCCCGACTGCCAGGGGCTGGGCAACAAACTCGAAATTGACCCCGAACGCGTGGTGGACCCTGAGAAATCGCTCGCCGAGGGCGCGCTCATCGCCATGGAGTGGAATAACCTGCGCGAAGACATGGGCGCTTACTGGCAAATCCTGGAAGCCATGGCGCACCATTATCACGTTGAACTGAACGTGCCGTTCAAATCCCTGCCACCGGAAAAGCGGGATTTGGTGCTATATGGGACGAAGGGCGGGAGATTCACCGTCCACTACCGCAACCGTGAAGGCCGCCAGGCTGTCTTCGATACCTCCTTCGAGGGTATTATCGGCAACCTGGAACGCCGTTACCGCGAGACCAACTCGGAGTATATTCGCGAGAAGATCAGCGAATACATGACCGACCGCCCCTGCCCGACCTGCCAGGGCAAGCGTCTGCGCCCGGAGGCCATTGCTGTCACCGTGGGCGATATCAATATCATCGAGGTCACGGCGTGGCCGATCAACCGCACGCTGGAATGGATCGAGAAGCTGGCCGGACCGCAGACCCCCCTCAATAAACGCCAGCAGACCATCGCCGAACGGATCATCAAAGAGATCCGCTCACGCCTGGGTTTCCTGGTGAACGTCGGCCTGGATTATTTGACCCTGAATCGCTCGGCGGGCAGCCTTTCCGGCGGCGAGGCGCAGCGCATCCGCCTGGCCACACAGGTCGGCTCGCGGCTGGTCGGCGTGCTGTACGTGCTGGACGAACCCTCCATCGGCTTGCACCCGCGTGATAATGGCCGTCTGCTCAACACGCTCAGAGGCCTGCGCGACCTGGGCAACACCGTCCTGGTCGTCGAGCACGACGACGACACCATCCGCACCGCAGACTGGATCATTGACCTCGGCCTAGGCGCGGGCGAACACGGCGGGCATATCATCGCCGAAGGCCGGCCCGAAGAGATCATGGCGCACCCCAAGTCGCTCACCGGGGCTTACCTTTCTGGGCGCAAGCGCATTCCCATCCCGAAGAAGCGGCGCACAGGTAACGGCAAGCACCTGACCATCGTCGGGGCGCGGGCGAACAATCTCAAGAATCTGACCATCCGCATCCCGCTCGGCAGGTTCGTCTGCATCACGGGCGTCTCCGGCTCGGGCAAGTCCACGCTGATGGTGGACGTGCTATACCAGGCACTAGCAGCCAGGCTGCACGGCGCGCGCACCCAGCCCGGCGAACACGAGCGCCTCGATGGGCTGGAACACATTGACAAGATCATCAATATTGACCAGTCGCCCATCGGGCGTACGCCGCGCTCCAACCCCGGCACCTATACCAGCCTGTTCGACGAGATCCGCAAGCTCTTCGCCGAACTGCCCGAAAGCAAAGTGCGCGGCTACAAGCCGGGGCGCTTCTCGTTCAACGTCCACGGCGGACGCTGCGAGGCCTGCCAGGGTCAAGGCCAGTTGCGCATCGAGATGCAATTCCTGCCGGATATCTACGTGCCCTGCGACGTCTGCCAAGGGACGCGTTTCAATCGCGAGACGCTGCAAGTCCACTTCAAAGGTCTCTCGATCGCCAAGGTGCTGGATACGACGGTGGAAAAAGGGCTGGAATTCTTCGCTGCCTTCCCGGCCATGGTCAGCAAGTTGAAGACGCTTGCGGAGGTTGGACTGGGTTACATCACGATTGGACAGCCTGCCACCACCCTTTCGGGCGGCGAGGCGCAGCGGGTCAAGCTGGCGCGTGAGCTTTCACGCCGCGCCACCGGCCGGACCCTGTACGTGCTCGACGAACCCTCGGTCGGACTCCACGCTGCGGATGTCCACAAACTGATCGAAGTCCTGCAACGCCTCGTTGACGCGGGCAACTCGGTGCTGATCATCGAGCACAACCCCGACATCGTAAAAGTAGCCGACTGGATCATTGACCTCGGCCCTGAAGGCGGCGACCGCGGCGGGGAACTCGTCGCCGAGGGCACGCCGGAAGAGATCTGCGCCATGCCAGCATCCTATACTGGACAGTTCCTCAAGAGCCATCTGAGGTGAGCAGGGGAAAAAAAAGGGGCACCGGAGCTTCCCCGTGCCCTCGACAGACCTACTCGCTTAATCCTTGAAGTTCAGGTAGAATATCATTATCAAGGCTGAAAAGAATTCAGCAGCCTGCTTCTCTAGTGAGGAGATGGATAATCTATGAGCGGACACCCCCCCCTTGTCGCAACCACCATCGAAGCCTACCGGAAGAGACGGCAAAAAAGGACGCCCGTTATCATTGGAGTCATCGCGATCCTACTGGTGGTGGTTGGAGTGATCATCCTGGTGGTTGGCTTCAGCAATAGAGGCGGTTTCCACTTGTTTTCCACCCAAACACCCACGCCGACCATCACGCCATCGCCAACCAATACTCCCACCCCCACCGAAACACCCACGACCACGTCCACGCCAACCGAGACTCTCACGCCAACACCAGCCGCGCCTTATTCGTACATCGTGCAAGAAGGCGATTACCTGGTTAAGATCATCAAAGCTCACAGCTTAGGCGAGAACGATCTCTTGCTCATTCTCATATTGAATCCTTATCATGATCCTTATCCAGGAGCCGCGCTGGAAAACAGCATTGACCCAATCGCGCAGATCGTCTACGTGGGCCAGAAGATCACCCTGCCTCCACCCGGAATGCTGGTGCCGACGGCGACATCAATCCCTGCCAATGCCCCGCGCGGGTATAAGATCACCTACTTCGTCCTTCCCGGCGACAGTCTTGGGGGCATCGCCAACAAGTGGAACAGCACCGTGAATGAGATTATCAAAGCCAATAAAGAACTTCTAGCAGACGGCGCCGCGACGGTCATCTACCCCGGATGGACGCTGGTCGTCCCGATCAACATAGTTACGCCGCAGCCGACCTCAATGACCGCGCCAACCGCCACAAATACGCCAACTGCGACGAGTACACCGTAAAAATCTCACGAACTTGGTGAGTCAGAGACCCGGTCTCTCCAAGAGGCCGGGTCTCTCTATAAGCCAAACCCCTTTGACATTCTGCTCAGCTACGACTAAAATGAAGCAGAGAGTGATTAGTATCCTACCCGCTAAAGATTGACTTTCCATGTAGCGGAATAGAATCTTACTCTACCACCTCATGCAAAGGAGCATTCGTGAGCAAGTGGCCTGAAAAACACATTATCGGTCTAACCGGGAATATCGCCACCGGCAAGAGCGTGGTGCGCAAGATGCTGGAACACCTGGGCGCATACGGGATTGACGCCGACGCGCTTGCCCATCGCGCCATCGCAAGAGGCGCGCCGGGTTACCAACCTGTTCTGGATATGTTTGGCCGCTGGCTCCTGGATACCAACAAGCAAATTGACCGCGCCAGGCTTGGACGTTTCGTATTCACAGATACAGAAGCGCTGGGGCAGCTAGAAGCCATCATCCACCCGCTCGTCGGCCAGGCGATTGACCTGCTTATCCGGCGCGCCACGCAACCGATCATCGTGATCGAAGCCATAAAGTTGATAGAGAGCAAGCTGGACAGCGCCTGTGATACCGTTTGGGCAACCTTCAGCCCCGAAAACCTCCAGAAAGCCCGGCTGATGGACAAGCGCGGCTTGAACGAGGCGGAAGCTCTGCAGCGCATCCACATGCAGCCGCCGCAAGAGCAAAAGATGGCCGCGGCGGATGTCGTCATCCAGAACACCAGCTCTTTCGAGGATACCTGGAAGCAAGTCGTGGCCGCCTGGAAGGTAATCTCGCCGGTCAGCGATACCAGCCCGGTCATCGTAAAAGAGGCCGCAGCCGGTGAACTGGCCGTCCAGCGCGGCCGGCCGCGCGATTCAGGCACCATCGCCGAACTGATCACCCGCCTCAGCGCGGGTACGCGCCCGACCACCCAGAAGGATGTCATGGCTGCTTTCGGAGAAAAGGCTTACCTGCTGCTCAAGTCCGGCGAGCAGCACGTCGGTCTGATCGGCTGGCAAGTAGAGAACCTGGTGGCGCGCACGACTGAAATCTACATTGACCCATCCATCCCGATCAAAGAGGCCGTGAAAACCTTAGCGACCGAGGTCGAACATGCTTCGAAAGACCTGCAATGCGAGGCCTCGTTGCTCTTCCTGCCTCCGCAAATGGCTTCGCAGGAATCCGTCTGGCGCGAATTGGGTTACGAAGGCCGCACGCCGCATTCGTTGGCTGTGCAGGCCTGGCAGGATGCTGCCATCGAATCCATGCCGCCGAACACCATCATGCTCTTCAAACAACTTCGGCAGGATCGCGTACTGCGGCCAATATAAGTCAGGGTTTCAGGTACTGGAGAATGAGGGTTCAGGCATCCGAGGTTACTTGAAAACTAGTTTCCAATGGTTTCTAATACCGTGTCAGAATTATTGAGTGATCTCTTTTTCCTTTTCCAACGCCTCGACTGGCTCGGGGTGGTTGACATCCTGCTGGTCACACTGATCTTCTTCGGGATACTCTACCTCGTCCGGGATACCCAGGCGATGGTCTTGTTGCGCGGCGTCATCTTGCTGTTGGTGCTAACGTCAGTATTCACCAGCCTGGTCAACCTGCCGGCTTTCTCGTGGTTGCTTCGCACCGCACTGCCAGCGCTTGTTTTTGCCATCCCGGTCATCTTCGCCCCGGAAATCCGCCGCGCCCTGGAACGCATCGGGCGCGCCGGCACCTTCTTGCCAACCACGAAGAAAGGGCCTAACCTGGAAATACAGCGCGCCATCCAGGCAGTGGTCGGCGCAACGGCCCGGCTAGCAGCCCGCCAGCACGGCGCCTTGATCATCCTGCAACGATTGGACAGCCTGGACGAATATATCCGCACCGGCGTGTTGATGCAGGCGCGCGTCACACCCGAACTGCTCCTGCAAGTGTTCTACCCCAACACGCCGCTCCATGACGGCGCGGTGATCGTCGAAAAGGATACCCTGGTCGCGGCGGCCTGCGTCATGCCGCTCTCATCCAGCGGCATTCTGGCCCATTCCCCCGATCACCAGATGGGATTGCGGCACCGCGCCGCCCTAGGCACCTCGGAAGCCACCGACGCGATCGCCGTGGTCGTTTCCGAGGAGACTGGCGCAATATCCATCGCCCACGCCGGGCGCATGATCCGCCGCCTGGACGCGGAACGGCTCGAAAACATCCTGATCGCCTTCTACAACCCGCCGCGTACTGCCAGGAAAGGCAGCTTCTTCAAGCGGCATTTCCCCTACCTGTTCCCCCGAAAGGATGAGTGAAGGCAGTATGTTACGCTGGCTCGCCACCAATGTACGCACATTCATCCTCGGCTTCGCCCTGGCACTGGCCGTGTGGGTCTCGGCAGTGACAGCCGCCGATCCGGATGAGACGCGCACATTCCCGAATTCGATCCCTATCGAGTTCGTCGGCCAGGACCCGGCCTTGATCTTCAAGGGACAGGTGCCGCGCCAGATCCAATTGACGCTGCGCGCGCCCAGCTCGGTATGGGAACAGTTGACCTCCGAAAAAAACGCCGTCTATGCCCTGGTGGACCTCTCCGGCCTCGGGGCCGGGACGTACAGGCTGGATGTCCAGGTGCAGATCCAGGTCCGGCCCGTGCGAATTATATCTCTCTCTCCAAAACAGATTGACCTGACCCTCGAAAAGCTCGTCACATGCTCACTGCCGGTCATACTCTCGCTGACCGGAAGCCCAGCCATTGGTTACCAGGCCGGGGATGCGGCCCTGGATCCAGCTGAAGTGATCGTGTCCGGCCCGGAATCGCTCGTGGAGCAGGTAGCCAGCGTTAGCGTCACATTAGATCTCACGGATTTGCGCCAAAACGTGGACGCCACGCTTGCTCTCCAGGCGCTGGATATCCAAAATGAACCAGTCAGCGGCCTGACCTTAAACCCGGATAGCGTCCAGGTCAGCCTGCCCATCACACAGCAAGGCGGCTACCGTGACCTGGCCGTCAAGGTTGTGACCATCGGGCGGCCTGCCAGCGGCTACCGCCTGACTAACATCGCGCCCATCCCGCCTGTGGTCACCGTGTTCTCATCCAACTTCGACCAGATTGCCGCCCTGCCCGGCTACGTCGAGACCGACCCCCTCGACCTGAATGGCGCCAGCGCCGACATCGAAACGCGCCTGACCCTAAACCTGCCTCTGGGCGTGACGCTGGTCGGTGAGCAGAACGTGCTGGTGCAGGTCGGCATCGCGGCCATCCAGGGCAGCCTGACCCTGACCAACCGGCCGGTGGAGATCAACAATCTCTCGAACGGCTTGGAAGCGCGTCTTTCTCCCGAAAAGGTGGATGTCATCCTCTCCGGCCCATTACCGGTATTGGATACGCTGGCTCCCGCTGATATTCACGTCATCATTGACGTAAAAGACCTGGCCCCTGGAACGTATCACCTCACGCCGACCGTCCAAATGGTCATTGGAGACGTGACGGTCGAGTCCATCCTGCCTGGGACGGTCGAGGTGGTCATCAGCAAGAAGACCACGCCGTAGATTGTTGCTAGAAAATCATTTTCATGCCCAAACCCATTGTCGCTTTAGTTGGACGCCCCAACGTGGGCAAGAGCACCCTTTTCAACCGCCTGGCCGGAGAGCGCCTGGCGATCGTTGACGAAACGCCCGGCACCACACGTGACCGCATTTTCGCCGAGGCGGAATGGAACGGCATCCCCTTCGACATCGTGGATACGGGCGGCATTGATCCGACCTACGGCGGTAAATCCCCGCTCTCGGTCGGCTCAGCAGATTTCATCGAGCAAATCCGCCAGCAAGCATTGGTGGCGGTGCGCGACGCGGACGCGGTGTTGTTCCTCACCGATGGTGCAGACGGCGTCACACCCGCTGACCGCGAGGTGGCCGAAATCCTGCGCCGCTATCAGAAGAACGTGGACGATAAACGCTGGCCGCCCATCTTCCTGGTGGTCAACAAGTGCGAAAGCGCCAACCGCCGCGAGCAGGCCATCCAGTTCTACGAGCTTGGGTTGGGTGACCCGTATCCCATCTCCGGGCTGCACGGCATGGGGACCGGCGACCTGCTCGACGATCTCGTGGCCGCGTTTCCGCCCCCAGCCGAGGAAGAGGAAGACGAGTCGGTCAAGATCGCCATCGTCGGCAAGCCCAACGCCGGGAAGTCCAGCCTGCTGAACAAGCTGGTCGGCGAGGAGCGGGCGATTGTCAGCCCGATACCCGGCACGACGCGTGACGCGATAGATACCAAGATCGAGTTCAACAGCCTGCCCATTACGCTGATTGACACGGCCGGCATCCGCCGGCGCGGCAAGATCGAGCCGGGCGTGGAAAAGTACAGCGTGCTGCGCTCGTTCAAAGCTATCGAGCGCGCCGACGTGGTCTTGCTGCTGATAGATGCCACCACCGGCATTACCGCCCAGGACGCCCATATCGCCGGTTTTATCATAGAAGCCTGGAAAAGCACCGTCGTGCTGGTCAACAAATGGGACGCCATTCCAAAAGACACGTACACGATGGATGAGTATACCCTCTTGGTGCGGAGGGAACTCAACTTCATGGATTATTTTCCCCTCTTGTTCATCTCGGCCAAAACCGGCCAGCGCGTCGAACAGGTGCTGCCGATGGCCTTACGCGTCCAGGAAGAACGCCTGGCGCGCATCATCACCTCCAGGCTGAACCAGGTGCTGCGCAATGCGCAGGATGCCCATCCCGCCCCCTCCCACGCCGGAAGGCAGTTGAAAATCTACTATGGCGCGCAGGTGCGCACCGACCCGCCGACCTTCGTGATCTACGTCAACGAGCCGAAGCTGATGCACTTCTCGTACCTGCGCTTCTTGGAGAACCGCATTCGGGATCAATACGAGTTCCTGGGCACGCCAATCAAGATCGTGACCAAGGGGCACAAAGAATAGCCCCCTCCCCAATCCTTTCGAGAATATACAGGCGGAGAAATTTCACCGCGAAGACGCAAAGAAGAAGATAAATCTTCTCGCCCTTCGCGGCTTCGCGGCTTCGCGGTTCAAGAAACGAAGATTACGCCAGCCTGCCCTGCCTGCACCTTCCTAACGGACAATACGCGGCGCGATCCATAGGGCACGGTCACCAGTCGGCGAGCCGTTGGCCAGGACGGTCAGGATGAACTTGACGCTTTGCCCTGCCAGTGAACTCAGGCTAACGTCCACGCGGTAATACATACCTTCGTAATTCTCGTAGTACGTCTTGAAGACCTGGATCGGCCCGCTCCCGATCTGATAGTTCAAGCGGAAGATGACGTTGCATGAGACCGCGTTGTGCTCGCAGTTGATCAGCGCCTGGAAACGGTCGCCGCTTTGCACAGTGAAGGCCGGGTAAATGCCCTGGATGTAACCGTCGGTCACGTTCTGGGGGAAGGTCAGCAGGCCGGGCGAACCGGTGGTGCCATCCTCCATCACTGGCGCAGCGAGCGTCAGGACAAAGCCATGCGCGTCTGCATCCGTGCCGGGACAAGGCAGGGTACCCCAACCGCTCGTCCAGGTGGCGAGGCAGGCGTTGGTGTAGAAGTCGTATGCCGTAGTATACGCGCTGGACACGTTGATATCCACCCAAAAGGCAGTCGTTCCGCTGGGACCAATGCCGAACTGAACGCCGGAGGCGTTGCGCAGCTTCCAATAGCCACGGTAATGGCCGGTGGTATTCGGAACGGTCATCCCAACCGAAAGGTTGACATACTGCCCCGGCGCGACGGAGGCGGAAAGGTAATTCACAGGAACCGCGCTCATCGCGTCTCCGCTGACGAAAACGAGCGCGTAAGAGGTCGTCCAGGTGCAGGTGCCGTCGTTCCGCAGACGCCAGGTCTTGGTGAAGGGCGTGCCGCCGGTGAAGGTCGTTCCGTCGGGTATGCTGATGTCGGAAATGAACGTGGCGCGGTCACACGCGACAGGGCCGGGAGTGAAGGTGGAGGTCGGTGTGGGCGGCGTGCCTATAACGGTCGGCGTAGAGGTGGGTGATACAGTCCCACCTCGTACAATGCGCGGCGCGCCCCACAGCGCCCGGTCGCCAGTTGGAGAACCGGTCGCCCGGACGGTCAGGATGAACTTGACGCTCTGACCAGCCAGCGAGCTGAGGTCACGATCCGCACGATAATATATGCCCTCGTACTTTTCTTTGAACGACCAGAAGTTGTAGACCGGGCCTGAGCCAATCTGGTAATCCAGCCGGAAGGTGACGTAACAGCTCGTCGCGCCATATTGGCAGTTGACGATGCTTTGAAAATGGTCGCCCGCCTGGACAGTGAAGGCCGGGTAAACGCCCTGGATGAAGCCGTCGGTCACATTTTGGGGGAAGGTCAGCAGGCCGGGCGAGGAATCGGTCACGCCGTTTTCCAACGTTGGGGTATTGAGCTTCAAGACAAAGCCATTGGTGTTGCCGTCCGTGCCGGGACAGGGCAGCACACCCGCGCCGCTCGTCCAGGAGGCCGAGCAGTAATTGGCAACGAAATCGTAGGCAACCGAATAGCTCACAGAGACGTTGATGTCCACCCAGAACGAGCTATTGGCGTAGGTGCCGATTCCAAACAAGACGCCAGATGCGTTGCGCAACTGCCAGTATCCCCGGTAGTGACCGTTGACGGCCGGCGCGGTCATGTTGGCCGACACATCCACTGTTCCTCCGGGCGCTACACTGGTAGGCAGGTTGACCACGCTGGGCGCGCCCATCTGGCTCCCGCTGACGAAGACCAGGGCATACGAGGTCGTCCAAGTGCAGGTGCCGATATTCTTCAAGCGCCAGGTCTTGGTGAACGCCGCGCCGGGCGCGAAGTTGGTGCCATCAGGCACGGTGATATCGGCGACGAACTGCGCCCAGTCGCATCGCGTCACTGCTGCCGCCGGCCGGGAGCCAACCACGGCCACTGGCATGAATTGGACCAGGATGGCTAGGATCAGGATAGCCGGGATGAAAATGCGTCGTGCAATCATAGGTTCCTCCTCCGCAGGTCAGTGGACAAAACGCAGGGGCGAATTGTCGCAGCGCGTGGGAACAACCCCTGCATACCACTTGAAAGACGATCTTTCACAAAAAATGTTCCCACTCACCATTCCTTGCAACTATGATAGCGCATTTTTCATAAAATGGATATACCATTTTTGACCCTTGCAGATATGAACCTTTTGCCCCTGCCCCCCTTTCATCCCCCCATTCGCAAAGTTCCCCGAAAATGGGGGGACAGAGGGGGCAGCGAGTATAATTCCACGATGCCCAAACACGTACGGAGAAGAAAATGGCAGAAGAACAAATATATTAATGCCCCGTAAGATCCTGCACCTCGACCTGGACGCCTTCTTCTGCGCAGTGGAAGAGCTGCACGATCCGGCCCTGCGCGGCAGACCCTTTGCCGTGGGCGGACGGCCGGAGGAACGCGGGGTGGTATCGTCCTGCTCGTACGCGGCACGCAGGCTCGGGGTCCACTCGGCGATGCCGATGAGCCGTGCGCTGCGCCTCTGCCCAGGGCTTCTCGTCGTCCCGCCGCGCCATCACACCTATGGCGATGTCTCAGCCCAGGTGATGGATCGCTTGAGCCAGATCACGCCCTTGCTCGAGCAGGTCTCGATTGACGAAGCCTTCCTGGACGTGAGCGACCTGCCTGAGCCAGGCGAAGCCC
>Ga0315293_10001715_pt1 | contig 21258 bp, 14 predicted proteins | sample YL17G13_20_MG_FD_203071 | JGI IMG/M metagenome (GOLD analysis project Ga0315293, IMG submission 203071) | Sediment microbial communities from Yellowstone Lake, YNP, Wyoming, USA - YL17G13_20 | ecosystem: Environmental > Aquatic > Freshwater > Lake > Sediment | place: USA: Wyoming | collected... | reverse complement strand
TAACAATTCCGCTCGTTTTTTTTGACCCGCACGATGCCCCTAGATAAATTTCAAAACACTCGTTTTTTTTATTTTGCGTGAGCAAACAGATAACAAATCCGCTCGTTTTTTTTGACCCAGTATTTTTGTCCACTACTTATGCAGCGATAGCAATTAATGTTGATTTTCGTCTCACGAATATGCTTTGCATTTTTTTCATTTTTCAAAAAGTCGTTGATTTCAAAATATTCCAAAATATCCTCCTAAAAGAGACATTTCCATATTTGGAAAACTAAAAATGCGTTTTTGGGGGATTCTTTATTTATTAACTTGGATATTTACTATTTACAACAATTTAATAATTAATTAATTAACCAATCTATTTAGAAATATTATATGATTATTGTATACACGACAGGTTCGGGTTTTATATTATAATTATCACTACACAAATGGAAAAAGATAAATATAAACAGTATACGTGTGAATCTTGCTGTTTTTCGTGTATATTTGAGAGTGATTACAAACGACACATGAAAACAAAAAAGCATATGAAAATAAAATTAAAATGTACTGTAGTAGAAAAGCCTGAAAATAAAACCATTAAACTTGAATGTGAATGTGGGAAAATATTTAAAACTCAAAATGGTTTCATGAAACATAAGCAACGTTTGTGTTTGCATTCTGGAAAAGATAATATAATTATAAATTTGATGAGAGACAATTCTGAAATAAAGGAGCTAATGAAGGAGCAGCAGAAATTCATGAGAGAACAGCAGGAGCAATATCATAAACAATTGGTGGATATGATTCCGATGATGTGCGGTAGTACTAATTTAATTACAAATAATAATACACACATTAAACAAAAATTCAACTTGAATGTGTTTTTAAATGAGCAATGCAAGGATGCAATCAACATTGGTGACTTTATAAAATCGTTGCAAATCACATTGGATGATTTAAATGTAACAAGAGAAAAGACGCTGGAAGACAGTGTCGGCAATATTTTTTTAAGAGGATTAAAAGAGTTGGATATTTACAAGCGTCCCATTCATTGCACCGACAACAAGCGAGACATCATGTACATAAAAGATGAAGAGAAATGGGAAAAGGATGAAGGAAACTTGAAAATTAAAGATACAATTGACGCAATCTCTCGAAGACAGATTACAACGTTGAAACAGTGGAAAGATTCAGACCCGGAAGTAGCAAAGACGAGCTCATCTAAGAATGATAATTTTTTAACGACGTTTAATCACATATGCACGCCGATACCGGAGGTCGGTGAAAAGCGCATTATAAAAACGATAGGTAAGGAAGTTCACATTAACGACTAGCTCATTTAATATATATATACTTCGTGGGGTAATTTAACACAAATTCAACACAATATTAAATTTTTATATTATTTATAAAAATTTAATATTAAGGTTTTAAACTTATTCAATACATATAAAATATATTATAAATGAAAGTTTTTTCTTATTGTATTTATGATTACGACTTGAAATATTACTTGGGATTGATAGAAAATATAAAGATAATTAATAAATATTATCCTGATTATTACGTTTACATATACTATGGTACAAATTGTTTAGTTAATCTAATAGAAAAAATAGTGATTACTTTTAAAAATATCAAAGTATTTCCAACAAATCAAAATGGAAGTATCAATATGTTATTAAGATACAATCCAATACTTGACAATGATGTAGAAATTACAATAGTAAGAGATGCTGATAGTGAAGTAAATGAAAGAGATAGATGGTGTATAGATGATTTTTTAAATATAAAAAATCAATTTCATTATAATACGATAAGAGATAACTATTGGCACAAATCTAAATTATCAGGAGGTATGACTTTATGTAAAAATAATATAAATTATCAAAAATTAAGAGATAAATATATCCAAATTATTAATTTAGATAATATTAAAAAAAATTTTGATTATGGAAGTGATGAAAATGTGTTGAATGAGTATTTATATCCAATTATAAAAGATAATTTATTAGTATATACAAATATTTGTGCTTATAATGATGAAAAACATGAAAATATTAATTTTCCTAATAATAATATAAATTTTGTTGGTAATGTTATCGAATACATTATACCTAAAAATTTTGATATTAATAATGTAAATGATTTATCAAATATAAATATTCCAAAAAAATATAAATTTAGATTTAATTCTATCAACATTATGGAACAAATTAATTGGTTAGATAATCAAAAAAGATTAGATGTAATGGCAAACTTTATAAAAGAAATTTTTGAAATACAAAATATTCCATCCGAATATAAAGAATATGATAATATAAATACAATTTTACATTATGAGTTTATAGCAAATTATTATACACATAATATTAATGGTTGTATGAGATTTTTTAATAGATTATATAAACATACAATTACTGATACTTTTAAAAATAATGCAACATATTTTTATGAATTAGCTAAAAAAAATGATTATAAAATAGTTGGAACTTGTAATGTTCATTATGAACCTCAAGAGAATGAAATAGTTATATATTTTGGTAATTATGCTGATGATTATTTATCCTTACCTCAATCAAATAAAATTTATAAAAATATATTATTTTATCAAGATATTAAAATAGATAAATTTATATCAGATGAATGTTGGAATAATATTGATAAAATATATATTATGACGTTGGATATTTGTTATGAAAGACAATATGATGTTTTAACACAGTTATGTTTAATGAATGCTCCGTTGGATAGAGTTTATATGCATAAAGTTCCTAAAGATAAAGAATTAAATGATATTTATATTGGTGTGACTAAAAATCATATTCATTGTTTAGAACACATGAAAACTAATAATTTTAATAACTGTTTATTTTTAGAAGATGATTTTATTTTTTCACAAAATTATGATGATAATAAAGGTAAATTAAAAACTTTTTTTGATAGAAATTATGACTATGATATTTGTTTTTTATCAGCTTCTAAATATCATAAGCGTGAAGATTTTGATGATTTATTGATTATTTCTAAACAAATTTGTACTACAAGTTCCGGTTATTTAGTATCAAACAAAAATATTAATAAAGTTTTTGATATTGTAAAAGAAGGTTTTGATTTATTAAATCAAAATAAAGATAATTCAGATATTTATTGTATTGATAGATATTGGCATAAAATGGCAAATGATAACAAAATGTTTATTTTCAAAAATAAAATTGGTTTTCAAAAACCTTCAATTAGTAAAATATTAAATAAATTGAATATAAATTTAGATTAAAATAAAATTATATAACTTCTATAAATATTTTAATTATTTGAGTGCGTTTGATTTTAGATGTAAATAAATGAATTAATATAGTAATTTATAAATAACCTTTTTTTATTTTTTATTATATTATTATATTGATATACCATATAATAATATAATAATAGTAAAATGTCAACTAATGATGATAAAAATGGTAAAAGAAATATTGTTCCGTCGTATAAGAATAACAAATATGATAAATACAAATACTATGACCCGTTGCTGCATCCTCCGGTTGCAAGGTCGTCCATTACATATCCGCAACAACGCGCAACTGTGTCAGGATTTGTGCCAAAGGTGATAAATCGAATAAATATTGAGGCGGAAGTGGACGATTTGGAAGACTTGATAAATATTGGCAAAAAGGTGGGGACCGAATTTAAATTGGAGCCGAACATTGAGTATAATATTGACCTGGCAATGATAAAGAATTTACTTCCGGAAATGGAGGATTTGAATAATATGATAGGTCAACAAGAATTCAAACGGCAGGTTGTTACATTAATTCTTTATTATAGCATGCGTTTAAATCGCAAAAATGATGATTTATTGCATACGGCAATATATGGCGAACCGGGCATCGGTAAAACTGAGTTTGCGCAAAAATTGGCGAAGATTTATTTAAAATTGGGCGTTTTAAAGAATAATATTTTCAGAAGGGTTCGTCGAGGAGACTTGATTGCAGGTTATTTAGGGCAAACCTCGTTAAAAACGGCAGAAGTTTTGAAGTCTGTGCGCGGCGGTGTTCTTTTTATTGATGAGGCTTATTCAATTGGAAACAGCAGCGGTAAAGACACGCAAGATTCGTACAGCAAGGAGTGTTTGGATTTAATTAATCAAAGCTTGACTGAAATGCGCGAAGATGACGACAAGTATTTTATTTTAATGATTGCAGGATACAAGGATGAATTGAAGCGCAATTTTTTTGGAATGAATGACGGGTTGGAGCGCCGGTTCAGCATTCATTTTACGATGCAGTCATATGTTCCGCAAGAAATGGTGCAAATATTTATTAAAAAATCGCTTGATGGTGGTTGGACTGTTGAAGAAGGTGCAATAACCGACGAATTTATAAAAGAGCATTCTGCGAATTTTAAACATCACGGTGGTGACATGGAGTTGCTTTTTGTGAAATGTAAGATTGCGCATTCTAAAAATTTATTAGCAGGAACCAGTAAAATAAAAAGATGTATATCAAAGATGGATATGAAAGACGGTATTGAATTATTCATAAAAAATTTAAATACGGCAGGTGACAATCCGTTTATCAAAACCATGTACATTTAGTAGGGGAACCCAGGTTCCCCTATGACCCCTCCTTTGTGACTTTTGAAGATGTGCGGCGGGTCACATGTCACCATTTGACATGTGACCCGATTTAAATAAGTAATAATCATAAATTATTAATAATCATAAATTATTAATAATCATAAATTATTATTACTTAAAAATAACAAAATAAAGTTTATAAATAAATAAATATGGTTTTGGAACAACAACAAGAAGTGCAAGAGAAAGAATTTGCACTATGTTTAAACATGATTGTGAAGAATGAGTCTCACATCATAAAAGATAAGTTGACTAAACTGTTGCAAAAAATTAAATTTGATTATTGGGTTGTATCGGATACAGGTTCAACAGATAAAACAATTGAATTAATTACCGATTTTTTCAAAGAAGTCGGGATTCCGGGTGAAATATATGAAGATGACTGGGTTGATTTTTCTCATAATCGGAATAAGGCGTTGGAATATGCATTCGGAAAAAGCAAATACTTGCTAGTATTTGATGCGGATGATGAAATATGCGGCGATTTTGTATTGCCGGAATTAACAAGGGATTCTTATAGTTTGCAATTTGGAAGTTACACACGACCGCAAATTGTGAATAATCATAAGCGGTGGAAATATGTCGGTGTTTTACATGAATACATTTGTTCTAATGATTCTAGAATCAACGACGCAAGTACTGAAATTATAAAAGGACCCTACCATGTTATATCTGGTAGAACTGGAAATAGAAACCTTGACAGTAACAAGTATTTGAAAGATGCAATTATTTTAGAAAAGGCGTACAATGATGCAGTGATTGCAAAGGACGACATGCACATTAGGTATGGGTTTTATTGCGCAAATAGTTATTACGATTGTGGAAAATATGAAAGTGCGATTTCATGGTATAAAAAGACACTTGAAAATGGCGGCTGGGCTCAGGAGAAATACGTGTCTTGTTTGAAACTTTACAACTGCTATAACAACCTGGATAATAAAGAAGCAGGGTTTTTTTATCTTGTCAAGTCGGCCGAGTATGATAGAGAGAGGGCGGAATGTTATTATGAGCTTATAAAATATTATTCTTGCTCAGGTTTACATGATATTGCATATGGATATTATGGCGTATTGCGGGATTTTTACAAAAACTCTTATTTGAATAATGATTTAAATAATAAATTATTTGTAGATACGAGTATATCCGAATTTCATTTGCCTTATTATGTTGTCATTGTTTGTGAAAAAATGCGCGATTATGAGACAGGAATACACATGTATAGAATTCTTTTTACAAAGAAATGCAAAATATTTGACACATGGCTCGTAGGCAATATGTTGTATAATTTACAATTTTTTACTGAACACGTCAAAGAGGAAGATAAAACGGCATTTTATTTATTATTTCAAGAATATGTAGATTTTCTTTTTGCCAATAATTATCCGATTTCCGATGACAAACATGAATTTATGAAGATTTATGAAAAATATTGCATTATTGTCCCATCGCGGCGTTTCGAGTCTGTATCTAAGGAAGACTGTTCAAGAAGTAAAAAAATATTGTTTTATTCTGGATTTGCTCCATTTGCTTGGAATTATACGTACAGCACGCAGCATGCACTGGGTGGTTCTGAAACCGCGCTGGCAAATCTTTCCAAGTTGTTTCCATCAGATTTTGAGATTTATGTTGCCGGTAATGTGTTGGAAGAGAAAATAGAAAATAATGACAACAGTCACAGCAATGTTACATATGTGAACATTCAAAATATCTCCAACTTGGTTAAAACAAATGCTTTTCACACGGTGATTATTTCAAGATATGTTGGATTTTATGATATGTTTCCTGAAACGGCATATTACCAATCATTTATTTGGGGGCACGATGTCGTACTGCTGTCGAGTGGGTCAAACATGGACGTGGAATCCATATTGAGTAAATGGTCTGATAAAATCACGGGTTGTATTTGTCAAACGGAATGGCATAAAAAATTGTTTGCAACGAATTATCCAATGCTTAAAGATAAGATGTTTGTAATCAATAATGGAATTATTTTGGATAAATTTATAAATAAACCGGTAAAAATTCCAAATCGGTTCATCTATACTTCGTGTAGCGAAAGAGGATTAGAACGGTTGCTCAAATTGTGGCCTAAAATAATTGAAAAAATGCCTGATGCTGAATTGTACATCAGTTCGTACAACCAGTTTCCATCGAATGAGTTTGAATTTCGACTGCGCGATGTCATAGATAAACATGAAGGTGTCAAACACCTTGGTTCTTTAAATAAGACGCAACTGTATGAGATGATGGCAAGTGCGGAATACTGGTTGTATCCGACGAGTTTCAGTGAAACATCTTGCATTACGGCAATGGAAATGCTCATGTCAGAAGTGATTTGCATATATTATCCGTTGGCCGGCCTTAATAATACATTAGGAAAATATGGAATTCAGATTATTCCTGGCACCGAAATTAAAAGCATTATGAACTTGAGCGAGGAGAGAAAGGCGGAAATGAAAATAAACGGAAAGAAATATGCAATGTCGTGTTCATGGGAAAACCGGGCAAAAGAGTGGGCTGGTGTGTTGGGATTGGGATTGAATAGTCATAGTCAAGACAAATACAAAGAGGAAAATAATGTGACAAATATGATGAAAATGTCGGGATTAAATCCGATATATCCAGTTTATATTGTAAATCTAAAAAGACGCAGAGACAGAAGAGATAATATGGAACGACAGTTACAAATTTCTGGAATCGATAGTTATGAATTTTTTGAGGCAATTAATGGAAAAGATTTATCTCCTTCGTCTGAATTATTTGCTCTATTTGAAAGAAATGATTTTAATTACAAAAAAGGAGTAATTGGTTGCGCTTTAAGTCATATTCATTTATGGAATAAGTTGATAAATGATAAAGAAAACGATTTTTATATAATATTAGAAGATGATATTACGTTTTGCGACAATTTTAAAAAATACTTGGGTGATGTTTGTAAATTATTTGTTGAACAAAAATTAGAGCATTTGGCATTAGGAGAATATAATACTAGTAAGGGTTTTCCAACAGATAAATTTAAGATTGAGGTTTACTCTAAAGATTTATACAAAGAATGGAATACTTTTTTTGCTTATATTATTAGCAAAGACGCTGCAAAAAAAGCTATTAATTACATAAATAGTTGTTCAATAAAATGCGGTATTGATAATCCTCAAGCTTTTGGATATATACTGAAATATAGCAGTCTAAATGCAAAATTAGTTCATTGTGAAATTGTTAATGAATTTGGAAGCGATATTCAAAATCATAGTATTGATAATAATTTTATTGTTATTCCATCAAAAAATAAAGAAATTCTTACAGTTTCTTTTTGTGACTGGTGGAATTCAGAATACTGTGGTGGATGTTTTGACTTGAATAATAATTTTTTTACAAATTTATTAAGAGAATATGGTAATAATTATGAAATTAAAATTATTAATCCATCTGAAAATCCTGATATTTTATTTTACAGCATTTTTGGTTTTTCACATAAAAATTATACAGCTGGAAGAAAAATTTTCTTTTCAGGAGAACCATATCCACAAAGAGATGACGCTGATTTTAATGTGACATTTGATGAAACTTCTTTTAACAACACAAGAGTTCCATTATGGTTATGTTATTTTGACAAGTCAATACTTGAAGAGTGTAATAAGAGACAAAGTAACCAAAATGTTATCCCCAATAGAGAGAAATTTTGTTCTTTTATTGCAAGCGGTCCAGGATTAGCAAATAATCGTAAAGAATTTATAGAAAAATTATCAAAATATAAACAAGTAGATTGTGGTGGCTCATATTTAAATAATATTGGTTACAATATTCCCCTTGGTTTAAATTGTTCTGGTAAAATTGAACACAATAATAATTATAAATTTGCTATGGCATTTGAAAGCACTTTGTATCCAGGTTATGTCACTGAAAAAATATGTGATGTGTTTAAATCGAATTGTATTCCTATTTATTGGGGTCATTCAGATGTTGTTAAAGATTTTAATCCATCAACATTTATAAATGCAAACGATTTTTTAAACTTTGATGAATTAATTGATTACATTATTAAAGTTGATACAAACGAAGAATTATATAAATCATTTTTTAAACAGCAAATAATGTCACAAGAATGGTTAGATATTTTAAATGACCCAAATAAAATATTTTTTAAAAATTTGGCTGATAAAATAATTGGCAAGAATGAAAATTTAATTGATAAATTCGAAAAAACTGCATCTATAAAAAGCGTTAAAATTATCAATATTTGGCACAATAAACTATTTGATAACTGTTATAAAGATTTGGATGAATATTCATTGAGTAAAATTGTGATGTATGATGTAAATCCAAGTTATCAAAAAATATACAATATTGATAAAAGTTATAAAATTTTAAAAGAATACGAATTAAAAGACTATAATAATTTACTTCAAGCTACAAATTATTGTCAAACATCATGTTTATATCATGTATATAGTAATAAATTATTCCAAAGAGAACATTATATTGGATTTATACAATATGATATGGAACTAGAAGCAAACTTTATTAATGATATTGAAGCAAAAATTAACGAAACTCAAAACGATATTTTTTTCTTTAGCTTAATAGTTGGCAGCAAAGTTGAAGTAACACGTATATGCAATCCTTATAACAACTCAATTTTAGAAAAATACAATAATTATTTTAATACAAACCATACTTATGAATCAATTATAAATCATAAAAGAGCCAAGTACTTTATATGTCTTCATACATTTGTTATTCCAACTATAACATATATGAAAATGATGAGTTGGTATTGTTCAATTTCAGACTGGTTACACGTTAATTATATTAATGGAATCTATATTGAAAGTATATCAGAAGTTACAGAAGAATTATTTGGATTATTTTTGTTATTACAGATTATAGAAAATGATAATATACAAGTAGAAGAATTAAAATTAAAACACAACTGGCCTAATTTACACAATGAAACATCATTTAATAATTACAAAGACCATTCATATTATTTTTCTTTAAGCTCTATTATTAATAATAATTTAACAGATAAAAATTCATATCATAGTTATGTTGACGTATATGAAAATTTGTTTAAAAATAGGCAATTATCTGTTAAAAATGTTCTTGAAATAGGTATTGAAAGAGGGGGTTCACTCAAATTATGGAATGATTATTTTGTAAATGCTACAATTTATGGATTAGACATTAATGACGCTCCGAAATTCTTATCAAAATATAAAAGAATTATAACTCAAAATCGTGATGCTTATTCTAATGATACATTGCAGCACTTTTTAGATAAAAATATTAAATTTGATGTAATTATTGATGATGGACCACATACACTTGACAGCATGATATTTGTTATAGAAAATTATACAAAATTATTAAATAAAGATGGTATATTAATTATTGAAGATGTTCAAAATGTTGATTGGTGTGATAATTTATACAATTTTGTCCCTTCACATTTGAAAGATTTTTCATACAAAATTGATAGAAGGCATATCAAAGGAACATTAGATGACATATTATTTATAGTAGAAAACAAATATGTGATAGAAGAAAACCTGCATAGTGAAAATAAAGATTTGTGGATTTTTTATGTTTTTGAAGGACATAACTACAAAGTTATTGAAGATTACATTAATAGCTTAAAAGAAATTTACAACATAGTTTACACTCAAGATATAGAATACGTTTTGAACTGTAATCCTAAGAAAATTAGCTATATAATGAATATAGTAGATGATAGAATACTTAATAAATTTAAAAATACTGATGTTGAATTGAGTTTTTTGAACACAGAACCATTATCAATTTCATATAACTTGGATTTATTGAAATGTCATATAAATAAATATCCCTATTTAAAAATTTATGACTATAGTTTTTCAAATTTACAAATTATTTTACATAACAATCTCTATGGACAGCTTCTAGAATATCAAATTAATGAAAAAGAAAATATGTTATTAAAAGATTTGTTAATAAATGAGCCAAAAATATACGACTTTGGAATTATAACCTATGGAAAAATGGAAACTAATACTGTCGATAATTCATTATTTCATAAAAAGAAAAATATTGTAAATGAACTTATTAGTAAAGGATTTAAAATCCATATAATTTCAGGTTGGGGATTAGAGAGAGATAAAGAATTAGCTAAATGTAAAGTCATATTAAATATTCATTCAATATTAGGAATTAATGGTCAAATGTATTATAGTAAAACATTTGAAAATATTAGATGTAATCGGTTATTGGATGCAGGATTTAAAATACTGTCAGAAGATTCAATTAATTGTAATAAGTTAGTTAAAAAGTATGGAGAGAATCTTAAATTTATAAATTATGAAAACTTTAAAAATATTGAATACTCTGAAGATTTTTGGGATAAAATTAATAATAAAAATAAAATAAAAAAATACTGCTTTATTCACAGCTGCAATATAGAAAATGTTGGTACATATCGTTTAGATTATTTAGTTAATTCTTTAATTGAAACTGGATGTATAAATATTTTTGATAAAATTTATATTAATAATACTGGGTTACCAATTGACAATAAATACGGAGAAAATTTCGAGGTAATAAATTGTTCTGAAAATACACAACTATTTGAAACGCCTACTATAAATTTAATTAAAGACTTCTCTCAAAAAAATCCAAATTGTTATATTTTATATTTACACACTAAGGGTATCAGCTATTCAAATAATGATGTAAAGGTCAATGATTGGATAAATTATATGTTATATTTCTTAGTAAAACAACATAAGAATTGTATTTCTGTATTAGATAATAATTATGATACTGTTGGTTGTAATTACAGTAATGATTTAGATAAAGAATGTTTTAAATATACTAAACCATTTCCGCCTCCACATTATAATGGTAACTTTTGGTGGGCTAATGCTAATTATTTATGTCATCTACCTAATTTATCTATTGAACAAATTGAAAGAAATGCGCCTAAATTTTGGTTGTTTAAAAATAACCCTTGTTTTTTTAACTTACATTCATCAAATGTTAACCATTATCAATTATCATATTCTGCAAATAGTTATATAAATAAATTATAATATAGCTCCAATATTTTAATAAATATTATAATTTTATCATTTAATTAAAATTATAATTTAGTAATAATTAAATATATAAATTCTATATTATATATTTTCCTAAGCTCATTCCTCTAAAATTTGGATATTCATTATCATATATAATATTTGAAATTGGTAATATTATATTATTTTTAATAGCATCTGTCCAAGCTAATGTAGGGTCATGTGTATGATTTATATCTGTAATTGGAAAATATGTATCGTCCATAATTACAATAGTATCTTCGTGTGCAAATTTTTTACAATTTAATATGTCAGGGTAAGCAACATAATAAGCGTGTCCTCCATCAATAAAAATAATATCAAATTTTCTATTTTCTGGATATTTTGGTACTTCAACTAAACTATCTCCTAGTATAAGTGTATGTCTATTTGGATAAGTTTCATCTATGTATTTCTTTCCAACAAGTGTATAGTCGTGATAACCTAAATCAAAACTAGTTAAATTTATATTTTCATTATTTTCTAAAAATATTTCTGCTGAATGACCAGCGTTAAATCCTATTTCAAGCACATTTTTAATATTATTATTTTTAACAATTTTTTTTAAAAGTACAATTTGTTTAATGCATTGTTGAGAATGACCTTCTGTTATATTACAATTATTTTTATTTAAAAAAATATCTAAAGAACCCGACATATATTTATATTTATTATTTCTTTATATTAAATTCACTCAAAAATATTTAATAAAAGGAATAAAATAATCATAATTATTAAAATTTTGAAATTCTCTAATATAAAAAAAATGTCCTTTGCTGATTTTATTATTACAGTCTTTTAAATGAAAATGTGTTACATGGTCTTCACCATTTAAGAAAATTACTTTTGAAGGTTCATATGTTTTAGATATAATATCATAAAATTGATAATAAATACTTATTTGACTATAAATAATTATATCATACTTTTTGCTGAGTATATCTTGTTCAATAGTATTATCTAATGTATCATCTCTATAATTATCGTCTAACAACAATTTAGAATATGTAAAACCATTTCCATATAATGAATTTGAATTACAACTTTTATATATACTTTGTATTTTTGGATAATCGTGACATTTACTTCCAAATATTGATTTAAAACCGTGTAATGTAAGAGATTTTAAATAATCTTCATCGTTATTTCTAGATAAAAATAAAATATTTAATGGCTTATTGTTAGATGACTCAAGAATATAATTAGCTAAACTTTTTGTGGTAAGATTTTTTTTTGTATGAATCATTAATTTTTGTAAAATATTTGTATATTCATTAATATATTCATAATTTGTTACAAAATCCTCTATAGATAAATCTTTTACCTTTTCATAAAGCTTATTTGATTCTTTTATTAATTCTTTTGGAAAAAAACATAATATATTTTCCGGACATTCATTTAAATCACTAAAATATGGAATACAATTATTAGCTAAAATTTCATAATGTCTCAATGCATCCCACCCGTTTCTTTTGCTTGTATGAGAAAAAAATGATGTTTTTAAATCATTATAATAATCTTCTTCTTTATCATATTTATATGATTGATTTCTATTAATTAATGGTTTTACAAATGCTTCAATTTTTGTCTTAATTGAAATATCAATATTTTTACATATTTTTTCTTCAGGAATAGAAAATGATATTGGTAATAGTTTTTTATTATGATTTTCTATTTTTTTTAAAACAGTTAAACCATTATTATTAATAAAAATTTCGTGTATAACCCATTCATCGTTATCACGTAAAAATTCATCTAACGCAGGCTTCAACCCTTTTGTTAATTCATCATGTGTATAATTTGTAATTTTTGACATTTTTTCTATATTCCAATTTAAACGAATACATTCCCCATAAATTTCATCTATTGTAGTATCGTGTATAATAATATATTTATTTGAAATTTTACTGAATTTTTCTAATTCACGTTTTAATTGTCCATAAACGTGTAATGTATCTATAAATACTAAATCCACATTATTGTCTATTTCTAAATCAAGGTCTGAACACCATTTACATTCTACTTGTAAATTATTTACATTTTTTGTATTGTATAATAATTCATTGATATCACAAACCTCAATATCATTTAATATTAATTTTTTTTTAATATCATTTTTATTATCAATTAATCCATAAGCAAAAGCCCAGCTAGTTACACAACGTCTAACACCGCATTCTAAAACACTATTGCATTCTTTTGCGTATTTATAAAGTGTAGGTAAGTGTTCATTAATGTCAAGAGGTGAAATACATAAATTATTATATTTTTTAACTATATGTTCATAATTTTTTTTTGATAAGAAACTATCTTCTGATATTAAAAATTTATTAACAAGTTTTTCCTGTAAATTAATATGATACATATCAATAAAAATATTTTTATCAGCATTATTCCTTACATATAAAAAATAACTAAATGTTGACCCTTGTCTAATAGAAAAATTCCAGTTTCCAATAAAATAATTATTGCACTTTTCTCCTATTAATAAATCTACTATAGCATGCTGCTCTCTTCCGTCAAATATTTGTTTTTTTGTAATATAAAATTCATAATCATTTTCCTTTAAAAATTTTAAAACATTATTATTTAAATCATAAGATAAAACAAATATGATATCATCTTTTGAAAAATATTTTTTTATTAATTCAATATATTTATTTTGAAGATTAATATCATATTCTTCTTGTGTCATTTTATTGTGACTTAGCATATGGCCTGTCATATCCTTTTCTACCCTTAAATGAATTACATTTATTTTTTTATTTTCAAAATTTAAAAGAGGTAGATGATTATATTCACCTTTTGAATCTATCAATAAAGCATTTTCACTATATTTTACAAGTCTATTATTGAATCTAATACTCTTTAATAAGTAATCAAACAATTCTTTGTTATTTATATAACAATCGTCTATTTGTTCCCAGTTTAAAATATTTGTCGGATTTTGTAAATCAATAACAATATCTTTTTCTATATATTCTGAATATTCATCTACAAATTTATAATTATTTATAGTATAAGTTATTAAGAGTTTTTTTACTTCTCTTAGAAATGGATCTCCTTTTATGTTATTTAAATTTGTTCCAACAGGAATGCATAATTTATTATCTTTATAGAAAATATCAGTAGTTTCTTTTGTAATATCAATCATTTTTTCATTAAAACCATAAATAATATTATCTATATTAAATTTCAAATTATCTTTATCAAAAACATTAATATCAAAATCTTTCAATAAAGTATTTAAATGGTGAATATCTAATATATCACTTATTCCACAAAATTTTTCTGTAAGTGGTTCTAATCTAAAATTATTAATAACTAAGCAGTTTTTGTTATTATTTATACAATATATTATTCCGTATATTATAAAAAATATTTCATTTGTTAAACCTGTTCCATACCAACTTGGTTCCAAAAAAAAGGTTTTTGACATTTTAAATACTATAAAAAAAAATATTTAAATCATAATTCGTAAATAGTTATTTATGAAAAATATTTAGAGATACATCCATAAATAACTATACAAAATACAAACAATACAACAATGCAGATTTTTGTAAAAACACTTACTGGAAAAACAATTACTTTAGAAGTAGAATCGAATGACACGATAGCTTCATTGAAAACGAAAATTCAAGACAAGGAGGGCATTCCGCCGGACCAACAGCGATTAATTTATGCAGGCAAACAGCTGGAAGATGAGCGAACGTTGGCTGACTATGGGGTGAACTCCGAGGCAACGATTCATTTGGTCTTGCGACTTCGTGGAGGCATATTTTTTTGAATGTAGTGTTGAATCTTTAATATTATATAAATCAAATTAAAGACAATTTATATAATATATTATAATGAAAAAGTGCAATAGGTGTAGAAAAGAAAAAGATATTGAATTTTTTTTAAAAAATAATAAAGAATTAAAAACGTGCATTGACTGTAGAGAAAATTCTTGTAAGTCGAAAGATAATTGGTATAAAAATAATAAAGAAGTTGTTTCATTATACAACAAAATACGTATCGATAAAAAATATGATAATACAGAAGTTTTATATATTTATGCCAAAAAAAATAATAGTGAAGAAGAAGAATGGATTAAATTTAATTCACAATTAGAAGCAGCTAAAAAATTAAGTCTTTGTGCTCCTAATATAAATAAAGTTCTTAATGGTAGTTTAAAAACTACAGGTGGTTATATTTTTAAAAAAGAAAAAGAAATATATAAAGTAAAAGAATCTACTTGGGAAGAAATTAAAAAACAAAATAATATTATAAATAAATGTAAAGGGCAGCCATCAAATCATAGAACTTTGCATGAAACAATCAAAGGAGTTAATGGAAAGAAGTGTTGTACTTGTAAGTCATGGCAACCATTAATGGAATATAATCACTCTAAAACACACTGGGATAATTTGAGAAATGATTGTAAAAAATGTCTTACAGAATGGAGAAAAGAAAATAGACAAAAAATTAATAAAAATTTTTTAGAATATGAAAAAAAACGCAAATTAAAAGACCCCGAATTTAAACTTCTTAAAACATTAAGAAGTAGACTATTATGTGCTATTAAAAGACAACAATCAAATAAATGTGATACAACAATTGAATTGTTAGGTTGTTCTATATCTTTTTTAAAAATATTTTTGGAAGCCAAATTCAAAGAAGGAATGACATGGGAAAATCACGGGGAATGGCATATAGACCATATTAAACCGTGTGCTTCATTTAATTTATTGAATGATGATGAACAAAAAAAATGTTTTAATTATACAAATCTACAACCACTATGGGCGTTGGAAAATTTAAGTAAAGGTTTTAAATATGTGGATGAAAATATTATCTTGAAAAATAAATAGTAAAAACTTGAATAGTTTTATGCTCGTCACCTTCTATTTTTATTATTTTTTATTTTCTTATCTTTTAACTTTTATCTTTTTTTTATTTTTTACAATTACTATGATTAATGATTAATGTGAATGATGCAAATTATTGAATGCGTGGTCTGCGATACATGGATTGAGTTTAATTATATATTCAAAGATACTTAAAGATGTGTCGCTAGTAATGTTATAGAAAGGCAATCAAGCAATTCAACAAGCATACAATGGCAACAACAGCAACGAGCGGACAAAAGATGGCGGGATGTGTAAAGTGGTTCAATATGAAGACTGGTTTTGGTTTTTTGACCGTAGTTCGCGGTGGTGGAAGTGGCGAGCTAAAGGTTGGAAGCGAGGTTTTCGTGCATCATTCAAATGTCAAAGTTCAGGAGGAGCAGTACAGGTTCTTGGTTCAAGGTGAGTACGTGGAGTTTGATGTGTCGAATGTTGCAAACGGCCAGCATTCTTGCCAGGCGACGAATGTGACGGGCATGTTTGGCGGAAAGTTGATGTGCGAGACGCGCAATGATGCGCGCCAGTCGTCTTCGTCGCAACAGCAGGGTGGTCGCGGTGACGATGAAGAGGATGACGATGCCGGTGATGGTGACGCATATGTGCCGGTTTTGAGGAGGACGGCAAGTTCGGCAGCGCCATCATCCTCATCCTCCTCATCATTCAAGACGCGTGGTGGCGCGAGTGGCGGTCGTGGCGATGATGCGCCTCGCACTCGTGGTCGCGGTGGTGGTCGCAGTTGAAACTTCTTGAAAGAAAATGAATAAAATAAATATGAAATAAAATAATGATTTAGAATTTAAATTATTATTTATAATATATTAAATATTCGAATACTTATTTACAATATGGATACCAATAATGTTGAAATGGAAGTTATGGAAGGGAGCTGTGAGGAGACGAGGTTATCAAAGTTGAAGAAAGACATTATTGGCGTGATGTGCAACGTGTTGAATTATATGACTTTGTCGTCATACGACTATTATTACACGCAATACCATCAAGAGTGTCGAAAGGAAATGAATGCCATTTATGACAAGGGAGCAAGTTCAATTACGGTTGAGAGTTGTAAACATTTTTACGAGTGTTTGAAACGGCTGGAGAGCGTAACAGATACGGATGACCCTGATTATTACGAATTTAGAAGGAAGTTGAGACGGTTTGTAATATCGTTGGCATCGATTAGAACATCATGATAAAATATTTATTTGATTTATTACTCGATATTATTTATTTTCTTTTACTTTTTTTTTGCTAGCAAGAATGCTCTTTTATTGTGACTGCATCCATTTTTCAAAATGTCGTAATCAACGGCGGATGCATTTCCGCCGGTAATGGAACTTGCCAAACGAGCCAAACCCCAAGATTGCGGTGTTTGGTTGGGTCGCGAACCGGAGGAATAGTATGCACCTTCGCCTTTACGCACAATTTTTTTTAGAGCGCCTAAAGAACATCCAGTTTTACGTGCTAGTTCGTTGCTTGGAGTAACGTTGTCAATATTGTAAATTCGTTTGGCATTTTCAATATGAGAAGATTTTTTACTTTTGAAAGATGAAACATTTTTCCGCGTGTAGTATTTATTGCTCTTGTACAACTTCCGCGATTTCAGCAGCATTCCAAGTTGGCGCTTTTTGTCCTTGCTTGACAGCTGTTTTGGAATATAGCGCGCAGGAAGCGATGTGCGATTATATTTTTTTGTTTTTCGAAGGTGCATTTGTTGTTTTAATTAATATATATATATATATTAATTATTATTATTAAATATAATTATTTTGTACATTTGCACAAATATCATGTTTTCATAGCGACTCCTTGTTGAAGAAAATTTGTCGAAAATGTGTCATTTCTTTATCCGTAAATATACTTGTCAAGAAATCGTTTGGTGTTTTAGTTTCTTTTAAAAGGTTGGAAATCATAAAAAGCGAATAAATTCCGCATTCCGTGTTGCTTTTTTGGTGTTGTTTATCGTTTACAATGTATTTAAAGTTAATTCCGATTTCTTTTCCCTGTTTGATGATTTTCTTGGCAAATTTATTGATTTCTTTGGATGGAGGGTCACCGGTGCTGTCAAAGAAGAAAATGAATTGTTGTTTAATGTTGATGAAGAGAGATATCCAGTGCGAGCCGGATAAATAGTGGGGGTCTGTATTAAAAATGATTCCAATTTTATTTTTATTATTGGCTGGATTCAAGTAAGTTTTTATGTCGAAATTGCATAATTCTTCGTATACGCATGACGGGTCACCTTTTGGAGTTTTATCGAAATCAATCGGCGAGGGACCAATAAATTCAAAAAAAGGAAATGCGTCTTCGTATTGTTTCATAACTTTTGTAATGTCGACACTGGAGAGCCACTCGTGTGGATTTTTATTCCACGTTTTTGGGCTTTCAGGTGCAAAATAGTTGAACAAATCCTTTGTTGCAGATGCGCCTTCGTTAAACAGTTGTCGCATCCAACATGATTCCTTGTTGCACACGCTTCCAAATCCTGTTTTCAGCGATTCCCATATTTCTTTTACGTCATTGCTATTTATTAATGCGTCTGGATGACGCGCATTCCAACTATCTCTGAGTTTTATAATTGCATTTGTGGTGTAACATGTGAAATCTTTTTCTTGAGTTGGGGCACATGAAAGTTTTTTGAAAGTTTTATCTAAATTATTTTCATTTTCTTGCGTAGGTTTTTTTCTAATGCTTTTATTTTTTTTATGTTTTAGGTTAGGAGGACGCATTTATATTTATATTTAATTTATAGTTATAATACTTTTTTATTTTAATTTTATTTATTTTAAATTTTAGTTTCTTCTGATTTAATTTCATTGGTTGTCGTGGACGGTTGTTTATCTTTTTTATTTTTTTGTTTTTTCAGTCCTTTATATTTGAATGACGGGTCTTTGGGATTGAATTTTAATTGTTGCGGGAAAACAACCGGTTCTTTTTTCTGAGATGATGATTTTTTGATGACATATGTATCAAGTGTAAGTTTTTTTACTTCTTTTGGTTTGAAACAAAGTTCGTTGGCTTTATTTAATTCGAATGCGTTGAGCGCGTCGAGTTTGTTGTTACATGTGCAGTTCTGCTGCTGCTGTTCCTGTGCGATTTGTTCACCCGCCACAATTCCCATGCACACGTAACATTTTTGGATGGTTTCGCTTTGGTCTTCAAATTTTAAATGGGAAATGCACGCCTTCATGTACATGTTGAATACGCCGTTTAATGTAACATCTTTCAATTCATTTTTAAAAAGGTCTTTTGTAATTGAAATTATTCTTTTTCGATAAAATTTTAAATCTCTCTTGAATCCCGTGTTATAATCTATATTATTTTTACGAAGGTATTTTTCATACTGTGTGACATTTACCATATATTCTAGAGTTGCGTCATCGACAGAATTCAAAGAAATGTCCATTAATCAATTATTTTATATATAATTATATAATTAATTAATTATATAATTAATTATATATTGATAAAAAAAATCATATCCATCGTTGGAATATTTTACTTCATTTTTATCATTCTTATACGCTTTCTATGGGAATTTTATCTTTATTAGGACAAGAATAATCATGAGTAAACAACGAAGTATCAGTTGGATTTTTTGGTGCATATGTTCCAGTTATATGATCGCAAACTGGACATTTATATATTTTCTCACTAGTTGTGTTGTATAAAACTTGAACAATAAATGTTTCCTTTGGTAAGTCATAGGGTAGTTCAATTTTTAATAAATCAATAACTGATGGATGCTTTTCAGTTATCTCTCGAATTAATGGTTCTAATTGTTTATTTGATACGGTATTAACAATTATAATTTTTATACCTGGTCCAATAAGTCCAATAAATTCTTTTAGTTCTGGTATATGTAATAAACCTATTACTACAATAATACAATTTATTTTTGGATTGTCATGAAAAATGGATAATATATCACGTGAGTATTCTTCATCACAACCACCATGTTCCCTATGGCATGCTGTAATACTTGAAAGTTTTATAGGAATTTGGATTTCTTGTGCATATTGAACAATAACAGATGAAGAATAATTATCTGTTTTTAAAACTAGTTCTCTATAATCTTGTGGTGCTTCTGAATAAAAATATGTTTTATCTAGACCAAATTTATCTACAACCAAATTAACTATTTCTTTTTGTTTTCTTATAATATTAAGATATTCTGACATATTTTGTTTCTCTATATGATCATCACCCATTAATATAATTGTTTTTATAGAAACATCTAACCTATCTAGTTCAGATAAAATTCCACCAATCATTTTTATATTTTTTCTTGTTTTATTTTTTTTATTATATTCTTTTTGCGATATCCTTTTTTTTTTACCATTTTTTAATTTGTAAAAATACCCCTTTTTAGTTTTTAAGTATTCAACCATTTTATATTATATCAGTCCTTTTTATTATATTATATAATTAATTAATTAATTATAATTAATTATAATTAATTATATATTATTATTAATTTATTATGTAAACTGTAAACATTTTTTACTCTTACTGTTGCGGCGGCTCAATAATTATTGGAAGTTTTCATTTTTTCACTCAGTCTTTCGGTTTAAATTTTAATTTAAATTCCTCCAACACGGTATTCATAGGTTTGGGAGGCAATTTTTGTTTAATACCGGCGGAAGTATTTAAAGGA
>Ga0315293_10001714_pt1 | contig 21260 bp, 21 predicted proteins | sample YL17G13_20_MG_FD_203071 | JGI IMG/M metagenome (GOLD analysis project Ga0315293, IMG submission 203071) | Sediment microbial communities from Yellowstone Lake, YNP, Wyoming, USA - YL17G13_20 | ecosystem: Environmental > Aquatic > Freshwater > Lake > Sediment | place: USA: Wyoming | collected... | reverse complement strand
ACTTAAGAATTTGTACTGTTGGAACGGTTAGTTCTATACACTCATATGGCATAGATATAGATTTTATTCCTTATGACTCTTCTAAAGTTCCTTATGAAGTTGATATAGATGGTAGTGGACAAAGAAAGTTGTTTGAGAGAATAGTAAAAGATAGTCCTGACCTGGTTATAAAGAAAGCTGGATGGACGGGTTCATTAACTGGCAATATGGATTTGTTTCCCAAGATTATGAAGAATGCTGGTATCAAACATTGTTTATGGACTTCTGAACAAGGCTGTCTAAGAAATTGGCAAGCAGGAATAGCAAAATATTATGACTGGGTAGTGTTAAATAATAGAGAAGATTTAGTATGGTATAAGCATGAGTTCGGTGATAGTAAGAAATTCAGTTATATGCCTTTTGGTTGTGTACCTGAATTTCATAAGAAAGTTGAAACAGAAAGAAAATCATTAATTTGTAGTTATTCAAATCCTCAGGTTTCAATACCAATTAAAGCAAATTCACTTGAAAGAATAGTTGGAGCATTGACTCCATATTATGAACCACAAGACTTGGCATTATATGGTAAAGATAAATGGTATCCAAAAGAATATAGAAAGTTCTGGCGTGGAGAATTTTACTATAGTAAGTTCCCAGAGATAAATAGCAGTAGCGATATAGTATTAGGAATATCAGCGAACACTGAAACTGGTGGGTATGGAACTAAGTTGGCTAAGATGTTATCATGTGGAGCTTTCGTGTTGTGGGACTATACTAAAGGAATTGAGAATGACTTCGAGAATGGTAATCATTTAGTATGGAGCAAGAGTAAAGAAGAAACCATTAGTTTGGTGAAATATTATTTAGACCATCCAGATGAAAGAAGAAAAATAGCAGATGCTGGGCAGAAATATGCGCATGAGCATTTGTTATGGGAAAAGAATTTACTTGGACTGGTGAGCGAAATTGAATGAGATTGAAATGGCTAAGAGAATAATGCAAGAAGTTTACGATATGATTCGACCGGGTTATGGTAAATACTCTGCTTCAGGAAATCCTGAAGCGATATGGAATGAAAAAGTAGCTTCATGTGGTGGTTATAGTATAGTGTTCAAATGGAAATTAGAGAAGGAAGGTATAGCAAGTAGAATGGTATCAGTTGATGCTAAATTTGTATCACCAAAAACTAAAAAAGAATATACAGGACAGCATGCTTTAATAGAAGTTAAAATTGGTGAAGGTTGGATTTTATTCGACCCAACTTGTAATATCTTTTACGATAAATCATTTGAGTACATGCTAAGTCATCCAGAGTTAGCTAAAGAGATAGTTGACAAATCCGGTTTATTAAAAAGCAAAAGATGGAAAGACAGATACTATTATCTTTATACAATAGACCTATTCAAAAATATAATAAGTTATAATTTATATTATACCAGACCGTTAAATGGGGTGATGTTAAATGTCCGAAGAACCAACTCGTGAAGAGTCAGCAAAATATTGGGAAAAGACCGTATTCGATGTGGTCGAGAATGACAGGCCAATCGAGACTAGTAGGTTTGTGGATTCTCCAATAGAAGAGTTAATAAAACATATAGAGGGAATAAATGCTGTGAGAGAGAAATGTTACGATTGGTCAGATAAAATGTTATTGAATGTCGTAAGTTTCTGGAAGGGAAAGAGTGTACTTGATTTCGGCTGTGGAACTGGTTGTGAATCTTATTGGTTATCAAAACACAAACCGAAGTCTATAACTTTGGCTGATATAGTTCCAACTAATATTCAATTCGCTAGTAGGGTGATGAGTTATGCTTGTCAAGCTCATTCAACTGTTCTATGGTCAAGTATAGAGGACCTTAAAAATAAGTTGACCAAGGACACTAAATATGACGGAAAGTACGATATAATTTATTCACCAGGTGTTATTCATCATATTCCTGATGCTAAAGAAGTGGTCAAGGTGTTAGAGGAGTTTCTTAAAGATGATGGAATGTTTATCTTGATGCTTTATTGTGGCAGTTTGAGGAAGTTATATAGTCGTCTTGATATCGACGAGAAAGTTAGTCATGAAGCTGAGGGACCATACGCAATGTCCTATGATAGAAAAGATGTAGTTGAGTTGTTCGGAGAAGGGTATAAAATAGTAATGGAAGTTCCATTCAATAATGGAATGTTCTGCTTGTGGATGCTTGAGAAGGTAAAGAAATGACTGGATATGAAGTTAAATTTAATGGAAAGTTAATCATATATGTTATACACTGGGCGTGTAATGTTAGGTGTTATTACTGCGGCATACCAGTTAATGTTAAGACAAATCATAGTCAACTCAAGAGATTTGAAAATGGTAAATATATAGGTGACATGAATTTCGGTGAAGGCAATACTTATGTGTTGAGTGGAGGAGAGCCTTTAATCACTCCAAAGATAAGTGAATTTGTGAGTAGCATAGTTAGGAATAAATGTAGGTTCTCAATATACACAAATCTAAGTATGGACGTATCTTGGTTGGAGAAGTATAGTAATAACATAGATTACATTATGGCTTCAATAATTCCACAGTACGATATATGTTTAGATAGTTTTATAGAAAAAATAGAGAAGCTTCGTGAAAATGGAATATATGTTCTGACCAGATTAGTTGCTACTAAAGAGAGAATTGGGTTGGTCAAAAAATATTCAGAAATATTTAGTAAGAAAGACATACCATTTGTAGCATATCCAGAGTATAAGTATGGTGGAGAACCCGGAGTTATAGCTCATTATACTGACTCAGAGAAAAAGATTATTATGGAGAACTCAAATTACATAGGAAAGTTGAATTTACAGCATCACGGGATTGTTGGTAAGTGTTCCGAGTGTCCAGCTGGAATTAAATCAATGCAAGTGAATCCAGCCGAGAATATTAGTCAGTGTGCAAACTGTGAGACTGTAACTGGTACACTCAGAAAGGCTATATTCTTCGGTACACCTAATACTTGTAATGAGTGTTGCACTTGTGATATTCATTACTTCTATGGACTGAATGGAATGAAAGTTCCACTGGATGATAAATCAATAGAGGGGTATAATAATTGGATAGAGAGAAATAAGTTAGAGGGGAAGTGGTTTAGATGAGCAAAGAGTATTCTCCATTTAAGGCAACGCAGTTTCCGGACCATTTGAATGCATTGAAACAGGGCTGGCCAGTACCACCTATTCATCTTAATATTGACCCGAGTTCAAAATGCACTCAGAATTGTGTATTCTGTTATCGTAACAATTTGGGGTTGGGTGGAGTACAGAGATTTAAAGATAAAGAAGTTTTTATAGATGCAGATAGATTGTGGAAATTGGCAGATGAAATTGAAGATGTTGGTATAAAAGGAGTTGAGCTAACTGGGTTCTATGGTGAGCCATTAGCGAATCCAGCAACAGAGGAGTTTGCTCAGAAATTAATAAATGGTCATAAAGTTAAAGTTGGATTAATAACCAATGGAGACTTACTTGGAAAGCTCGGAGATGTTAAGTACAATCTGAGTTATATAAGAGTTAGTATGTCATCACTCAAGGATTCAGTTCATAAGAAAGTAAGAGGTGGACATACTAAAGTTGAAAATATATTGAACAGTTTGAAAGAAGTTAATGATGGACATATAGTATCAGGTCCGGTAACAGGTATAGGATTTACAATAGATACATATAATTATAAAGAGGTTTATGATTTATGTACTCAGGCTTATTATATTGGTTGTGATAATGTCAGGTTAACTCCAGTGTGGAAAAATGATATGAAGTATTGGAAGAAACTTCATAAGGATGTAATCGGACAAATAGCAAAGTTCAGGAAAGATTATGGAAATGAATTGGTAATCATAGGTCCAGAAACATATGTAAAGAACTATACTATAGCAAAGAAATATCAAACTTGTTATTATTCGAACCTTACTATGAACATGACATCTGACGGTGAATGTTATCCATGCTGTGTAACACGAGGAGTGAAAGGGTGGGCTTTCGGAAATATCTATAAGCAGAGTTTAGATGAAATAGTTTGGGGATTACCTCGTAGAAAATTAATAAAATCAATTAATCCAAATAGCTGCCCAAGTTGCATTTGGGATAATAAGAATGAGTTCTTAGAATATGTAGTAGAGGGTGGTGAACATGCCGAGTTCGTTTGAGTTGATAAATGACCTTAGAACAGGTAAGGAATCGATTGGAGTGATTGGCGCTGGCTTCATAGGAACGAGCACAGCACTTTATTACGCCCATGAAGGTGTGAAAAGTGTTGTGTATGATGTCGACCCCGCAAAGATAGATAGGTATAAGAAGGGTGAATGTGACGTTATAAATCTTGAGAGTTGGAGTGGAATGAGTTTGAAAGAGTTCGTAGTCAAAGGAATGATAACTCCAACCAATAACTTCGAGGATATAAAGAATGTTAAAATATTCTTCGTGGCGGTTCCAACTGAGCGAGGTGGAGAGCCGTTAATAGATTATGTTAAGAAGGTTCTGGAGCAGTTGATTCCTCTCAATCCAAAATTAATATTAATAGAAAGCACACTTGCCCCGAATTGGGTTAAGGAATTGGGACTTAACAATCTTCCGGTTTGTGTGGCAACTCGCAGAGATTGGTTCTCTAATCCGAATTGCACATTAAAAACCTTGACGAGAATCTATTGTGCGGCAACACCTGAGCTTGATAAATTAAGCAATGACTTAATGTCAATAGTGACAATTAATCTAAGAAAGGCCAGTAGTATGGAAGTCTCAAGTCTGGTCAAGGCCATTGAGAATGCAATATGGCATGTTGAGCTTGTGGCAGTTCAGGAATTGGCAATGATATATGACCTCGATGTGGATGAGATTCTTCAGCATGTGGCAACACATCCACAAAGAATGCGATGGTATGCAAATATTAAAGTGGGTGGGTATTGCGTTCCGCTGGGTGCAAAGTATGTAAGGGATTCAGCAGACCATCCTGAGAATCTTAGGTTGTTCACAGCGGCGATAGAACAGAATGAACGTACTCCGGTCGAGGTAGTAAAGAAGTTGGTTGAGAAAGTGAAACCCAAGGTTGTCGGTGTGCTCGGAATAACTTATAAGAATGACCTCAGGGTTCATACTTTATCACCAGGCATAGCTGTGATAACTGAGTTGAAGAAGTTGGGTATTACAGTGTTAGTTAACGATATCTTCTATTCGGAGAAAGAAATAGATTCTATAACTGGGTGCAAATGGTTGAATTATCCCGAGGATATGAAAGTGTGTGACCTGGTTATAGTGACGATTGACCACAAGAAGTATTATGAAACTCCGGTGTGGGATATAATGAGGAATATAAAGAAGGATGCGGTCATAGTAGATAATCTTGGGGTATGGAATAGGTATAAGGGGTTCCTGAAGAACTATTATCAGTTCAGTAGGAACTTCAAGATGTAGATGGAGGTATGAAATATGGCAAAAGAAAAAGTTAAATTGGAAGCGTATTTGGCAGAGCAGTTGAAGAAAAGTCCAGCTGAATTATTTACAATAGAAGAAAATAGCCTTAAGACTATTGCAACTACTAAATATGAGGCTTCAGTTGGAGAACGTAAACCTGGCGATGAAGAAGTTGTCGTATACGTTTATAGTCCAGAAAAAGAACATTTCATAATTGTAAATCCTGAAAATGATAAGTGCAAGATTAGTTTAGAACCCTATGATGTGGATGGTAAATTTATAAATGGACTTACTCATGTATATATTCGTCATGGATTGACTGGTTTTGTACAGCCTATATATTTAGGCGGGTCTGAGTTTAGTAATCCAGAGCATGTTATGGAAGTTAGACAAAGATTCCAATATGGTGCTATTATCTCACCGGGTGATTCTTTGGAAGTTAGATTTTTAGGTATTCGGAAAATAGACCCAACCAAATCGAAATTGAAGATAACTTTGTTAAAGAAAAAGATTGAAATGGAGGTGTTGGTATGAAAACTAAAAATCAGATAATTGAAATTATGGGTGAGGGTGGGAGTACAGGACTTAAAGCCGAGAGAATTTTAGTTACTGAACTCAATGAAAAAGATTTGGGTATGGGAAATGGAAAAATTACCAAAGCAGTTGAAAGTGAAATAGGAATTTATTGTGTATACTCCTTACACAATATGATTGGTAAGTACAGTTTGAAAGTTTCATTACCTGAAGAGTTAAAAGGGTACATAGGTAGTGTATCATTATATCAAAGAACTGGGCTTCAAGGATATCAAAAGAGGATTCTGGCAAAGGAGTTTAGTGAATTAAATTCTGAGATTGAATTTTTGATGAATATTGAGCCCGGAGATAATTTGGCTTTAAGGGTATCAAGTCCTAAAGAAATTAGTGATAAGAAAATAAAAGTAAAAATAAAACTTATAGACAGATGTTACTCACCTGTAATTAAGTCTTTCCAAGAATGTGTAGATGGTAAAACTATAAGTTGGGAGTATGCAGGTGATGTTGTCATACTGGATTATATCTATGGAAAGCGTAGTGAAAAAGATGTATGGAGATATGAAATTCCAACTGGATATATGCTTAAGATAAATAAGATAGTAGGAGCAAATCATAAAGTAAATACTAAGTTGCTTTATAGAACTGGTAGTACAATAGTTATTAAGAATGGAATGAGGAACTTCGCCATAGTAGGTGAAGTTTGGTTACAGCACTATTGAGGTGTTATCATTGCCCAAAATATATGGTAGAAGAGTTGATGAAGGACTCTTCGATGGTTGCAGTGGAGTTAGGATGCCGCGTTGGAACAAACCTAATGAAGTTGACCGGCATCTTAAGCGAGAAGAATTTGCTAACTGGAAGATTCATTGTTTGGGCAATGATACAGAACCGTGTGGGGAAGTTTGGTACTATGCTAAAATGGATATAAGTAAGTTAGAAGCGGAAATAAAATATCGTCATCCAACTCACAAGAAGGCAATCTATAATCGGTTGGGTATAAGTGAGCATAGTTATAGAGGAACTTTGCCAGCGATGGCTAAACCGGAGTGATAGGTATGAAAAAAATAGTATTAACAGCCCCACATGGAAACGAATATTTGAACGACGTCATAGCTAAGCACATAGCTGAAACACTTCGTGATAAACTTCTGCAAGATGACTGGGGAGTATCGACCTTTATAAATGTATTGCCCAGAAGCAGTGGTGATATGAATAGGCCAAAAACTCGTGATACAATATACCGTAACATGGTTCGTAATGCGATAAGTTGTATGCCTAATATGGTTTTGGATATTCATGGATATCCACCAGACACTGACTCGCCCATGCGTAAACATGAAATGGTGGTATTACGAAGTTATAAAGAGGGTCAAGCTGAGTTTGCAGAGAAATATTATAACTGTTTGTGTCAAGTAAACAAAGGGCAATTCGACATTGGTATACAAAATGCTGAGGCCGAGAATGATATAGTACGTGAGGCATTAGAGTTTAAGGTTCCGGCAGTATTAGTTGAGCATGTTGAGGATGGACCAGTTGGAGCATTTGCCAATATACATTTTGAGGCATTGAAATTACTATTCGGTGGAATATAATGGATATACTATATATAAATATATCTATACTGCCAGATTTTAATATATAATAGCTCATACCAGCATTTATATAGTATCAGTCCCATATCTATATAATATGAGAAGACCCCTCCAATGTGTTGACTGTGGATATATTTTTTCTAAGGGAGATAGGGTTGTTGGGTTGCCATATCCAGGCAAACCTAGTGGAACTAAGAAGATAGTTTGCCTTCCCTGTTATAGACTAAAAGGGGGCAACTTAAAAAGACTTCAGAAGTTCAGAAATGGTAAGAAAATTGGATATCTTACTAATCCAGAAATGGATGAAATATTAGCCAAAGCTGCAACTGAGGCAATGCCTTACCACACTGGACCAACCAGGCGTGAAATTGCTGAAGAACAGATTATAATGCCAGAAGAGCTTGGGAAGGGTTGGAGATTAGTAGCTAAATTTAATAATCTTAATGTAGCTAAGTTGTCTGCCAGAGATTTTGAGATTGCTGGGATTGCGGCAGTAATAGTTCCTATTGAAGGTAAGAAATTTGGTAGATATAAAATGTGGGCGATTGTTGTTAAAGACCCAGAAGCAGTAGAAGAAGAAGAACCTGAACCGTTCACCGAAGAGTGGTTTGAGTGGATTTCAGCCGGAAAACCATACACTTCATATATGGTTAGACCTAGAATACTTCCAGGCAAAGGACATGAAGAAATTGGAGTTCCTTCTATGTTAATGGCTCCCGAAATCGAATTACCACCTACTGGTCGTTTTCGAGGATTACGTGAAAATAATCCATCATCAATAACTAATATTAAATTTAAAGAACTTATAGACAAACTTGGGTTCAAAGGAAGTATGCGTCAGTTGAAAATGGGAATAATAGAAGAAATGGAGCATAAAGATGTGACTGGTGGCGATTTGTATAACACCGCCAGAATAGCAATAGCACATCTAAAAGAAGACTCGGAGTATTATACAAAGTTGAAGAAAGCAGGACTGGAGGGGAATTATATGAGCAATCCGAGAGGTAAAAGGAAATCTGAAAAACAAACTAAGTTGCAGGTAGGACAGCTGGCTGGATTATCTGTTGGAATGGTCTACAAAGTTGGAGATGCAATGAGAACCAAGCAGATTCAGAAGTATGGTAAGTATTATCTTACCCCATCCGAGCTTGGGGTAAGGATAACAGAATATGATATACCAAAGGGTATTTCAGAATCTGATGTTGCTGGATTAATTGGGCCATTATATTTTAGTTCAGTAGATATACTGGTTCCATATCGTAGCTACAGGCGAGTTGAAGAATTTATATACAACTTGGAGTCATATTTGCAGTATGTCGGGTCTCCGAAGGAAGTAGTAGTAACTGAGTTATATCACCAGGTATATCCAGACGAGGAGCCTCCGACTTATGAAGCTGTAGTTGAGAAAATGCCTGAGATGGTATTTGTTGCCAGACCTGATATAACTTTCTCAGTACAGCAATTTAAGTTAGGATATATTCCTATTATATATGAAATGGGTAGAGAAATACATGGGCCTATATCTAGAGATAGGAAACAAGTGGCAGGATGGTTAATGTGGAATATAGATGAAATAAATAGAGGTGTACGAGAGTACGCAGCTGAACAGGACCCAGTCAGAAAAGAGCAGATTAGGCCGAAACATCCAAGAGAGGTTCCTATTGTGCTTAGTGATATTCGTCCCAGTCCATACATTCCAAGTGAAGTTGAGAAGTTTAGAAATTGGATGAAGATTCATGGCCCAACTGAGCAATCCAGAGAACAAAAGCGTTATACTCTTTATAGAGAGGGTGATGTAACTGCTGGATACTTAGAGATGGCTCAGGGTGGATTAATAGGTTGGATTAATGATACCAGTAGAAAGACTAAGGTTTGGATGACTGTTAATACTAATGAAATAACAAGAGCGGAAGCCATAACTAAAGGGATATCAGATGAATTAGTGAAAAGGAATCAAGAGAAGAGGTTCTTAATTAGTAAGTTAAGAAAGTTCATAGACAAATATGATAAGCATGAAATAACTGAGGAACAGTTTAATTCAACCAGAGAAAGATTAAATAATTATATAATACCATTGGTTGAAATGACTAAGGCATTAGAGAATAAATTATTTGAGGCAAAGAGAAAAATACCTGAGCCAGTTCAGGGTGAAGTTGAAATGACAGCACCAGAGTATGGTAAGCATTTCAGGTATTATAATGAAATGATTGAATGGTTACAGGCGAATAAAATACCAGTTAATAAAGATTCGGAGCCTATATATGCTGAGAGACGTGATGGTCCAAACATGCCTTGGAAACCAATGAGATTAATAGTAAGAGCACCGACAGCACCAATGCCAAGTGAAATAGAGATAGTTCCATTGGTAGACCCAGATTCATGGATTCCTCCACCTGAGCCGAAGAAACGTGAGAAGCGTGGAAAGCCGGATGAAGTTATTCCATTGACAGAACAGAACCCAGCTATGAGTGTTATCGGGTTGGCAGCGGCAACAGGACTGGCTTCAGGAATAGCAAGTGGTACAACTTTCGCGGTGATAAATAATCATTTACGTGAGCAGAGTGAGAAGAAAAAGAAGCAGGAAGAGGAGAAGTGAGGTGAATAATGTTAATTGACATAATACAGAAGTTCATTGAATTAAAGAATGAATTAACGAGCATAGAGTGGGCTAACTTTTATGAGAAATATATTAGGGTGCATGCTAGTTATGGAAATACAGTTATAGAAGGAACTAATGTTACTGTAGAAGATGTTGAAGGTATTTTTGAAGGAAAGCATTTACCACCATATTTTAAAAAGGATGAGTTAGAAGTGATGGGGTATGACAGAACATTAGCACACTTAAATACTATGAAGATATTTCCTATGAGTGAGAGTCTGATTAAGTATGTTCATAAACTTTTAATGATTGAAGTTTGTGACAGGATAGCTGGGGAGTATAGAATAGTTAATGTTAGAGTTGGTAGCAAACCTATAAATGTAGATTGGAGAGATGTACCTATATTAGTGAGTAAATTAGTTGATAACTTTAATAATGAGTTATCTATTGGTTATGGTAATGTCGAAACTATATTTACTCTGGCTTCTAAGTTTCATATTGATTTCGAGAATATACATCCATTTAGAGATGGAAATGGTAGAACGGGTAGACTTCTATTTTCACGGATGATGGAGGAGTTGAGACTTCCACCTCTATGTTTGTCTTTGGATAATATTGATATGTACTATGTTGCTATAGAGGAAAAGAGATTGAATTTATTAAAAGAGTTTTTCGAACTTAGTTATAAAGAGTTAATTGATAAAATGGAAGAAGAATGGTGGTGATTTACATGGCAAAGATAAAGTGTTTTAGTTGTGGGACTGATGTGACTGGTAAGCGCAGGGTAGGGTTCAAGGAATCGATATATTGTGTACCCTGCTACGAACAGAACTTCGGTCCAGTAGCGAATATAGGTACAAGAGTTCCTGCTCAGGTTACTAAGTTGAAGAATCCGTGTAAAGAGCAAAATATATCACTTAAAGCGAAATTAGAAGACCTTAGATGTGAAGTAGATTCTATACCACAGGATACAATATGCAGATTCGCAAGAGATTGTGGTGTTACAGAACAAGAAGTTGTAAGAGTGGCAAAGAAGGTCGGATTTAAATCTTGTAAGAGTGATGGATTTGAGTTTGATTTTAAAGAGCAGAACCCACCCATGCCTGAGCGTAAGATTAGTAAGGTGAAGAAACTTCATCCGAAGTTCGGACAGATACGGAAGCAGTATCTTAAGCCTGAGGAGTTGGTGATGAGGCAGCAATTGGGACCTATGGAGCAAAACCCGAAATCAGCTAAGATAGTTATTGAAGATGCTGAGTCATATAGTTCACTGGCTGATTACTACATAACCGGTGGAGAACTAGATTTCGCTTCTAATAATATTGAGAAAGCGGCGGCTTTAATGGGTGTTTTAACAAAGAATGACCAAGCAGTATTTTCGTATAAGTTTGACCATATTTGGAATAGAATAGAAGCCATAAGACAGAGAATTAGAGACATAAAGGAACAGCAGTCTGGGTATGGATTAGTTCCACATGAGCAGAATCCTGATATTAATCTAACACCAGAACAGCAATATTCCAGAGGTATGGTAATAAGGCAGCATGATGGTAGGGAGCCGAATAAGGAGTGGTACGATGGAATACAGGATGTGTATTTCATGCAGTATGGTCCGTTAATGATTGGAATAGAAACTGATGGATATGCACATACTGAGCAAGAGGAAAATCCAAGACGAACTCGAAGGACTCCAGCTGAAATAATCTGTGAGTGGTGTGGTCATTCTAAGGCTGAGCATTCAGATTATGAGGGAGAAGTTCTTTGTGATACCTGTGGTACGTTATGTACCTCGCCCGGATTTAAATTGAGAGCATATGGATTGGAGGAAGAAAATCCCCTCACCAAAAAGGAAACCAAAATGGTAAATCAGTGGGCGGATGAGAGTTTTCATAAAGCTGGGCAGACTAATGTGCCATATCAGAGTGGGTATTACGAAGGTCGAGGTCAGGGATACAAAGGTGTGGCAACTGAATTTGGAAAGATGAATGAGCAGAATCCGAAAAGAAAACCCCATGGTCCTTGGCCAGCAGGAGCCGAACCTTTAGCAGAGATTAGATGTCCTAATTGTGGTGGTTTCTGGCATGACCCAAAGAACAACTTTAGTCGTGAACAGTTATGTAGAAAATGTTTCGAGAAATTAGCAAAGAAACCAACATCTGAATTGTATAGAGAATTGGGTAGAGAAGCTCAGAAATTCGACCCTAAGTTAACTGAGTTTAGATTAGAAGGTCAGGGAACCTGTCCCTCAACAAAGCGAAAGCGGAAGTGCGTCCTTGATGCCGGGCACAAACATATGCACCAATCTGCCGATGGTAAGCGGTGGAGAAATGTGACTGAACGAAATCCATTACCTGTCGTAGCGGCCATGATTGGAGCAGATGTGGGCAGGAAAGTGATAAAGAAGATTCTTAGAAATCCTATGACCAAGACTGGACTTTATTATCCAAAGAAAGGGTCGCAGGAAGCCCGAGATAAAATGGCAAGACTTAGGGCGATGAGAAAAAAGTAGGTGAGTTCAATGGTTCGAAAGTCCCGTAAGCGAGAATTGCTTAAGAAAGTCACACAAGTGAAACAGGGTATGGGAACCCGACCACCTAAGGAATGGTGGGGTGGTATGCGGAAGTTGGTGAAGAAAGGTTACCCTGGTCGTTCTGAGCAGAGTATTAGCAGAATTTCAGCGGGAATTTGGCACAAGTATACGCCTGAAGCGAAGATAGGTATAATCAGGCGGATAGCAGGTGGAAAAGGTGGGGTTCCGAGGAATGAGCAGAATCCCAAACCTCCTTTCAAAGCTACTAAATTGATAGAACATGAACAAAAACAAGGAGACCGATATAATAAAGTGATAGACTACTATGGAAAGATGAGTTATGCTGGACAAGCATTAGCCGGGATAGCAACAGATGAGCAGAAGCATGCTATAGCATTACATGAGTTAAAAAGTGCAGGAATGATACGTGAGCAGAATCCATACATGCTGATGGTTCAGCAGAATCCGCAATCAGTTTGGGAGATAACTAATAGGATACGATGGAATATTCAAATGGCAGCGGATGCAGTGGAGAAAAAGAAGTTTAAAGAAGCCAAAAGGTATGTTGGATTAGCAAATGAATTGTGGAACTGTGCTTTGAATGATGCTGACCGCGACAAGTATCGCATATTAGGAAAGGAATTAAAAAGCATAAATATGACTGAATGTTGGACTGAGCAGAATCCAAAACCTAAGCGTAAGTTGACCGAGAAACAGGAATTGGCAAAGTTAATCGAAGATATAGCCCAAGAGCAATTTGGAGTGTCATATATTCAACTTGACCGGTATGAGAGGACAGATGTAGATGAAGCTGTAGCAGCATTGTGGAAAGAAAGGCATGAGAAAAACCCATACATGATATCTGAACAGAATCCATCTTATCCAATGACCACAGGTCTCGGACTTTTCGACAGCGCACATATAATTGAGTATGATGCTGAGCAGAGAGCCTCAGAACTTAAGGCTCAAGGGTATATGGTCTACGTTACAATGTCTAAGTTTGGTGAGTTCTTAGTATATAAAAATTCACCAGAGCGAGCTTCTGTTATGAGTGATGAGGCCATAAAACATATAGTTCAAAGCACATTAAGGAGAGAGGAGCTTCCGGTGTTTGAAAGAAGCATCACAGATGAACCTGCAGTTTATTACATACCTGGCCCGGAGATTAGACCAAGGAAACCTGGTGAGCCGATAACTGAAATGGAAATGAGAGTAAGAGACCTTAAAATAGAGTTAGCAGAGAAATACGGGGTTCCTATAGTTGAAATGAGATGTCCACCAACAGGAAGAAGGCCATCTGGATATGAGTTCTTTAGGCTTAGAAAAGGAATGAAAATATGACTTGGCGATGGGACGTAACTACATGGGGCGAGCCTATTCGTAACTTACCTTGGTATAGAAGGATGTGGTGGAGTATGAGGTCAGAAAGAAATCCATCAAAGTTCGAGGAAATCCCACCTTACATCTGCGGAATTTGCGGGTATAAAATCGAGGAAGGACAGGGTGTGGTTATTGATTCAGCAAGAGGCTTGAATTATCACCGTGAGTGCTATAATCGTAAGAAGTTATCAACTGGGTTTGGTGGTGTTGGTATGTATAGGGGTAAAGAGCAGAATCCAAGAGTCGAGTTACAAGTTTCACCCGAAGGATATGTATGCGGAGTTGTAGCAGCTCTGAATGATAAGTATATGATTGACTCGCATGTTTTCGATGAAGATGAAGGTACGTTCTTAGTTGATGCTAAAGATGTTCACAAAGCTATGAGAATAGTTCGTGGACTGGAGAATGGACGGATTCAAATAAGAAGGGCAAGAAAAGCTGAGCAGAATCCAAGTTCACATTATGTAATAGAAGTTCCACAAGCATGGCAAAATAGAGTAAGAAAAATATTCAGTGAAATGGGATTGAATATAGAATCCAGTGGATGGAGTCAGGGAAGCACGACTTATTCATTCTTAGTTAGGTCTTCAATGAGTGAGCAAATATTAGAAGATGAGATTCGTAAGAGAATGGGTAAATATGGTGCATGGCTTTCAGTTAAGAAAGCAAGACCGGAAGTAGAACATAATCCAGAAAATCCATCATGTGAAAAATGTGGTAAAAAGATAGAAGACCATCAAATGGTACACGGACGCCCAGCAAAATATAAGGGCAGGGTGCTTTGTGGGAGATGTGAATGGGATGCACTTCCAGTAGGTGAAACCGGATGGGGAAGAATGAGTAAGGAGCAGAACCCCAAACCCAAAAAGACTGAATATCCATACAAGTTCCACAAGTACGACTACGTCACCTATGAAGGAAAGACCTACTTAGTCGAAGCTGTTGAGTTCGATTGGAACTTAAATCAGGAAGCCTATACATTGAAGGAACCATATACCGGAACTATAATTTCGGGTGTAGATGGACGATTTGTTAAGAAGGTGTAACAATGCGAGAGAACAATCCAGTTTGGTCGTACAGTGTGCCTGAGCAATATAATCAGTTGAATGAACAGGGACGAGCTATGATGTTGAGCACAGTGAGGGTTCGTAAAGAACTGCTCAGGAAGTATGCTCAGGTTCGGTTTGAATCCTTGCCACAGGCAATTCAGGAGCGGTTGTGGTATGGGTATGGCGGCAGGAGAGAGGAGCAGAATCCATCCGAGGAAAAGTTGTGGGAACATGAAATGATGCGAGTCAGGACGATGTCACGTGATGATTTGATAAGAAGGATATATAAGATGACTCATCCCGATAAGCTGGCCACATTTGTTCAGGTACTGAGACAGAAAGGTATGGACGATTTGGCGAGATTAGCAAATAGGCGATTAAGAGAGGTTGGTGGAGCTGAGCAGAATCCAGTTATGGGTATGAAAGATTGTCCGAAATGTGGTAGGAGTGTATTACAAGATGACCCGTATCAGACTGAGGTTAGGTGCCCTGGTTGTGGGAAAATAGTACGATTTGAGACTAATGGGACTGAGCAAAATCCCAACAAGTTAAAAGGCTGTCTCGCAGATGACCATACAGTGAAGTCTACGAAAAAACAACTAAAGAAAGCTGGATGTATTATAGAAGGTGACACAAACGATGCTTTCACAGCCAAACTTCAAGATACCGGAGAAGTGATATATCGTGCTATCAGGAAAGATTCAAACACTTGGCTGTGTATGTATGACCCGGCATTCTTTAGTGGTGAGTCAGCAGAACAGAATCCAGAGCAGAATCCTATAACCTCAATACCAAAAGGTGCACCGGAAAAGAAGATGGAAACAGCGATTGAGGCATATGCAAGGTTCCATGATTTCGACCCTGATAAGATTACTAAAGTTGAATTGCCTCAACCCAAGGTTATAGTGAAACTTGGGGGTTTTACAAGTATTGGATATGCCTCAGAAAAATGGAAACATCAAAGGAAGCTCAAACAGAAATATCGGGGCAAGAAAGTTCAACATTATATACATGAGTTCAAAGATGTACCTAAATCCGAAAGAATAGTAGCATTTGCTCCAGACGAAAAGAACCCAGAGTTTGGGACAATAATTTGCTGGGGCAGAGTTCGTGTAACGAAACATGGAATAGAAGATTTGAAGGAGTGAATAATATGGTGTTGACGGAAGAGCAGAAAAATATGTTGTTGGCCTTCGAGGACCTAATGGTGGCATTTCCGAATGCCTTTGTCGAGGGTAGCGGTGGAAACGAAGCCTATGAGTCTTGGCTTAAGACCCAATACCCCATCGAGAAGGTATATAGGGATGCTGGTCTAGCTGAGTATTTGAAAAAGAAAGCACCAGTTGCAAAGACCTCAGACCCAATAACTTTGGCTGATATTGAAATTGAAGAACCCAAGAAAGAAGAACCCAAAGTTGAGGTTCCAAAACCCAAGAGTTCAAAAAGAAAGTGGTAAAGCTATAGGAGTTGATGTAGATGCGAAGAACACCAATTGCCCAGATAGGTGAAATAAGACAGCAATTAGAAGGTTTAAGGACTACGGTTGGTGCACGAGTTTACAAATCCGATATACCAGCCGATAAATTTGCTGATGAAGTTAGAAGAAAAAGAAAAATAGTCATCGGCTTGTTTGAGGTTGCAGGATTTCATTTGAATGAATTGGATGAACTCAAGGATGTTGGAACTGTAAGATATCTTATTGAGTCGTTCACTGATATTATGTATGATATAAAGAAGGCAACCTGGCCATTGGCTGGAAAGGAAGATGAAAGTGTATTAAAGTTCAACTTTATAATCAGGGCATTTGGTAGTTTGGCGGCATCTAAAGTTATAGTTCCACTGACAGCGGAACAGAATCCAGAACTCATGGCGTTTCCAGAAGCACAAACAGGTATAACTGGTAAGGTACGCCCAGCTGGTTCAAGCCGATATTACACTCGGGTGCGTGGGCATTTCAGACGGTATCCTACCGAAGAGGAAATGTGGGCTGAGATGAATCCAGAACTCAGGGCATTTAATGATGCTCAAACTGGAATAACAGGAAAAGTCAGGCCCGCCGGAAGTAGCAAATATTACACCCGAGTTCGTGGTCATTACAGGCGATACCCAGACGAGGAAATGATGTATGAAGGTAACCCAATGAGCCGGGAGACTCTTATGAAGGAAATAAGAAAAATAATGGGTGATGATTGGCATCTTCGTCCATCTGAGGAATTTGGAGCTTCTGGAAGTGGTGGTATTTGGACCGATGGAGAAAGTTCTGGAAAGGACGGTCAGATGTTAGCCAATTATAATGGTCCCGATAATACAGGTATGGGATTCTGGATGCACCCAAGAATAAAAACTTTACTCGATAGAGCTGGATGGTATTTGGAATGGTACGACCCAGGCACAATAATGATTTATAAAATTTAAATTTCCTCTTCGCCACCCAATTCTTTTTCTTCGGGTTTTTCTGTTTGTATTAAGTCGACCTTAGTTGTGACTTTAGTATTTTGCCCGCAAACATCATGTCGGTCTTTTCCCTTACCTGATATGTGAGGCATATCAAATAATGTTCTAATTGAATTACTATAGCTTGGATTTTTACATCCACTCGCTTCGAGTTTATGTTTTTCTTCAAGAATAACTTCATATAGCCTATCATCTATCTGTATCAAATGAGACATAGCATCTACCTCTATATTATCCTAATGGGTATAGATATATATAAATGTATTGTATAGAATATATTATTATTATATGATAATATATACACATTTTTACTTTACATTTTAGTGGTATAGTATTTGTACTTTATACCCTATTAAGCACAGTTAATATGTCTACTTTATGAATTATACTGTATATCTATTAATATAATATATATACACATTTTTTCAATTTTTTTCGACATCTTTATATAGCAGGGTAGACATTCCTTATTTAACACAACATTATTCCACCCCAGAATAAAATTCCGGGGCATGGAAAGTGAAGTGAGGTGGATGAACATGGAAACCTATATGGTTAATCCGGAGAACGATGACCCAGTTCTCTTCGAAGCTGAAGAGGACGGGTATTTGGACTACGAAGAGAACCCTAAGAAGGGTGGACGCAAAGGCGGAAAGCGCCGAAAAGGCGGAAAGAAAGGCGGAAAGAAGCGCAGCTACAAGAGGCGGAAGCAGGTCATAAAACTTGTTGAAGCCCCCAAGAGGCGCAAGAAGTACCACAAACGCCGAAAGTCCGCTGGGAAGCGCAAGAAGTCCGCTGGGAAGCGCAAGAGGACCTACAAGCATGCGACGCTCGCGGGAGTCACGCTCAAGTCTAAGCATGAGCAGAACCCCAAGAGGCGCCGGAAGTACAGCCGCAACAAAAGGCGGAAACACAGGAAAGTTGCAGCTGCAGCCGAGGCTAATACCTGGAAGAAACACCCGACGTTACACAGGAGAGCCCGCAAGCTTGGATGGAAGAGGCAGCGCCGGAAGAAAGCCGGACGCCGGAAAAAGCACTATGAGGCGAATCCGAAGAGGCGCAAGAAATATAGCCGCAAGCGGAAACATTACCAGAGCAATCCCCGCCGCCGAAGAAGGATGTGGAAGGCTGTTGTGTATAGGAACAATCCTAGCATAATGGGCATCTTAAAGCCTCCGACAATCGCGGAAATTGGAAAGAGGCCATACTGGAAGACTGGCGTGTGCATGATATTCGGTGCGATGAGCACAGGCGCAATCCAGATGGGATTCGAGTGGGGTCTGCAGAAGGTAAACATACCTGAGCCTGCCAAGGACGCAATTACCGTGGTCGGTAGCCTTGGAGTTGGTTCCCTAGTATCGTTCGGGGTAGCAAAGGTAGCCAAGGACGAGTATTGGGGCAAGGTCTGGCAGACTGGTGTGTACATAACAACCGTAGTCAAGTCGATTGGTGTAATAGCCAAATACGTGACGAGAGCTCTGGCTCAGGACAAGTACAAGCTCAAGACGCCTCTCCCGGCACAGCCCACGACAACGACTGGGTTTGTAGCTGGATTGTTCGGCATGGGCTCAATACTTGGTACCATGAATGAGAGCAAGCTCGTGAAGGCATTGTCGTCCGATGGACTTGTTGTAGCCAAGGGCGAGAAGGGTCAGCTGGCTCTAGCGAATGCAGGAACTGGGGATATAATCATCTCTGGTCCCGCAGCGAGCATGAAGCCGGTGATTCAGGCAGTGAATGGTATCTCCTTCCAGCAGAAGGGGAATGACGACGATGGTGGCCTCGGTGAGGACATTACCGTTGAGTCGTAAGTTCGAAACAAACTGAGGTGAAACGGAAATGGCTAAGAAATGGCAGCAAGTTGGATACATTGGATTGGACAATGACCCTACTCCCTTCATGGGTGAGCAGGGCGCAGTGCAGGACTACGGAGCGCAGCAGGAAATCTTCGGTGCAGCGGCGCCGGCGGGACAGCAGGCATATCAGATTAATGCCCCCCCGACCTCGGCCCCGAGGGTTCAGCTCCCTGCGGCTCTGGCGCAGCAGATGGCAAGGGTCCCCGTGGAAGTGTTCGACATATTCCCCGCGTTTCCGAACGCGGTTGTGTCGAGCGCTCTGGGTAACAGCGTGGCAGCGGCCGAGACGACCATCCACACGTTTACCCCCCCGACTGGGCATTACGTCGTCATCAACCCCGCGGATATAACGCAGGAAGTTCTCTATGAGCCGTTCTCGAGCTCACAGGGGACCGCCGGCGCGTTCCTCAAGGGACTGGTGTCGGTGTATACCAGGACAGGTCTGCAGGGCTTCCAGCAGAGGCTTTATCACGGAGGCTCGGAGTTCCATAATCCGGACATCAATATATCGTCCGTTGGAAACCGCCGCCGGTGGCAGTTCGGTGCAGTAGTGTCCCCCGGTGACCTTATGGAGACCAGGTTCTTCCATATGACCGCCGTTGCGACAGCATCGATGAGCTCTCTGGACCACAGGGTCAGCGTCCGCAAGATAACCCCGTAAGGGTTTCTTGTTAGAACAGGATGGGAGCAATCCCATCCTTCTTTTATTTTTTATAGTCAGAGGGGAATAAAATGTGCGAGAGTAATATAGATAATTTTTATTTCACTAATTTCACGATTATATCCTCCCTACTTTGCCGAGATGAGAAAAGAACCCCTGCGGCCAGTTTCCTCCATTCGACTGGTCGTGTGGACGGAGCAGATATTCCCCCTGCTCCGTCCCGAAAATAAAAAGGTGATATAGATGTCCGAAACACAAGCACCGGCGAAAAAGGATTATGGCTGGGTCTTACCTGTTACAGGTGCAGCCATTGGAGTAACAGCTGCTGTTGGAATAGGTTATTTAGCTTACAAGTTCTTCACTGGAATGAAATTACCTGGTTTTCCTGGTGTTAAGATAGTCACATCACCAGAGCAAGCTCAGCAGGAGATTACTAAACAAGTATTGTCTTATTATGATTATCTCGACAAATGGCAGAAGAACAGAAATGGTATCGAAGTTGATGTTCATAAGTACAGTAAAACAGGACAGTGGGAAGTTCGAGTTAAAGCCCCGACTTATCCTAATGTTTGGACTAATGGAATGAATTATATTGTGGTTTATGCCCTTCCAACTTATGATGAAGCTAAAACCATTGCAGACTGGGTTACTCAGGATATGATTAATGAAGCTATTAAGCAAATTGTTCCGGGTGAAGTTCCAATATTAATTCATAAAAGTCAGGCAATTGATAAATGGGTTAAAAACAGAAATGGGATTTATGTTGACCTCCATCAATATAGCAAAACAAAGTTATGGGAAGTTCGAATTAAGGCTCCGACATATCCAACGAAATGGTCTCAGAATAACATGAATTATATTGTTGTGTATGCTTTGCCAACTGTCGAGAAAGCAGCGTTTGTTGCTTCGAGTATAAATCAGAACATAGTTGACCAAGTAGTAGCGAAAGCAACACCAACCGAGAACCCGATATTAGTATCGAGTGGCTTCGGTCGAATAAGACTTGGCAGCATTGGTGTTCAAGTAGGAAATAGAATTGTGTGGTGATTCAAATGACTAATGGTGAAAAGAAAAAGATACCGGGATGGGTTGCTCCAGCTGCAGTAGGTGGAGCGGCGATTGGAATAGGAGCAGTTGCACTTTACTTATTGAGTAAGAAACAGGAAAAGGTAGAAGAGGCAATAGTTCCAGTGGATGAGTATACA
>Ga0315293_10001710_pt1 | contig 21289 bp, 24 predicted proteins | sample YL17G13_20_MG_FD_203071 | JGI IMG/M metagenome (GOLD analysis project Ga0315293, IMG submission 203071) | Sediment microbial communities from Yellowstone Lake, YNP, Wyoming, USA - YL17G13_20 | ecosystem: Environmental > Aquatic > Freshwater > Lake > Sediment | place: USA: Wyoming | collected... | reverse complement strand
TACCCAGGAGAGGATCAAGCTGCTCCTCGAGAAGATGTCGAAGAGGGAGCAGAAGATATTGTCCTTGAGGTTCGGGTTGAAGGACGGCGTGTCGCATACGCTCCGGGACACAGCCAAACATTTTGGCATTACGAGAGAACGCGTCAGGCAGATAGAGTCTGCGGCCATGAAGAAGATGCGGGAATTGATGGCCCAGCAGGAGAAAGAGGTCGCTTTAAAGCAAAAATAACAAGAGGGGCATGAAGATGGACAGCCTTAAATCGGCGATACGCGACATACCCGGCTTCCCCAAAGAAGGCATAATCTTTAAAGATATAACGACGCTTCTAAAAGACAAGGCAAAATTCAAAGAGGCTGTCGACGCCTTTGCGTCAAAATTGAAAGGTAAAAAAATAGATGCGATCTTAAGCGTCGAGGCCAGGGGATTTATCTTCGGCGGCGCGCTCGCTTACAAGCTGGGTACGGGCCTGGTTCCGGTAAGAAAGAAGGGCAAGCTTCCTTTCAAGACATATAGCGTTACATATGACCTCGAGTATGGGAAAGATACTCTGGAGATCCATCAGGACGCCTTTCCGAAAGGTTCCAACGTCCTCATAGTCGACGACCTTCTTGCCACTGGCGGGACGAGCCGCGCCGTGATAGACCTCATAGAAAAAATGGGCGGGAAAGTCGCCGGGCTCGCCTTTCTGATAGAGCTTTTGCCTCTCAAAGGCCGCGAGAAGCTAAAAGGCTACGACGTGATCTCTCTTATCCGGGACGAATACTGCTAACACATAATACGAATGTACATACTCGGCATATCATGTTTTTACCATGATTCGGCGGCGGCCCTCATAAAAGACGGCGACATAGTAGCTGCCGCCCAGGAAGAGCGCTTCACGCGCAAAAAGCACGACCAATCATTTCCCAAGAATGCCGTGAAATACTGCCTCGAAGAGGCCGGCATCACCTCGAAAGATATCAGTTACGTCGCCTTCTACGACAAACCCTTCATCAAATTCGAGCGGATCCTCGAGACCTACCTGGCATACGCGCCGCTGGGCATACGCTCATTCATAAGAGCGATCCCCTTATGGATCAAAAAGAAGCTTTGGATGAAAGAGCTTATTAAAGAAGAGCTGCAGTATGAAGGGCCGATACTATTTCCCGAACACCACGAATCCCACGCCGCGAGCGCATTCTTTCCGTCTCCATATAAAGAGGCGGCAATACTTACGATGGACGGCGTAGGCGAGTGGACGACCGCGAGCTTTGGCGCAGGCGCCGGCAATACCATATCGATAAGATCCGAGATACGTTTTCCGCATTCTTTAGGCCTCTTATATTCCGCATTCACCTATTATACGGGCTTCAAGGTCAATTCCGGCGAATACAAAGTGATGGGGCTTGCGCCGTACGGCAAGCCGATTTACAAAGACCTGATCCTCAAAGAATTGCTCGATCTAAAAACGGATGGCTCTTTTAAATTGAATATGAAATATTTCAATTATTGCGCAGGCCTTACGATGACAAACGGCCGTTTTCATAAACTTTTCGGCGGAGCGCCCAGAAAACCTGAGACGAAGATAACTCAGCGGGAGATGGACCTTGCCTCCTCCATTCAGGAAGTCACCGAGGAGATAATGCTGCGCATGGCGCGGCATATCCATAAATTAACGGGGAAGAGGTACCTCGTGCTCGCCGGCGGCGTTGCGCTCAATTGCGTCGGGAGCGGCCGCATAATACGCGAAACGCCGTTCAAGGAGATATGGGTCCAGCCTGCGGCCGGAGATGCGGGCGCCGCGCTCGGCGCGGCGTTGTTCGTCTGGTATCAATGTCTCGGCAACGCCCGCTCAGCCGACGATAAAAATGACTTCATGAAGGCATCTCTCCTCGGCCCTGAATACACGAATGAGAGAATAGAAAAATTCCTGAAAGCAAAATCGATACCGTACGTAAGATTGGCCGATACAGAGGTGCCGGAAAAAATAGCCGATCTCATAGCCAAGGAGAAGGTCATAGGATGGTTCGAAGGCAGGATGGAGTTCGGCCCTCGCGCTCTAGGGAGCCGTTCGATAATAGGCGACGCGCGATCTTCAAAGATGCAGGAGACGATGAACATGAAGATAAAATTCAGGGAATCCTTCCGGCCGTTCGCGCCGTCCGTCCTTGCAGAAAAAGCATCCGAATATTTTGAGCTCGATATCGAAAGCCCTTACATGCTTCTGGTTGCTCCAGTCAAAGCGACTCACAGGCGCTGCATGACGAAAGACGAGGAGAAGCTCTTCGGCATAGATAAACTGAACGTCGTCAGATCCGACATACCCGCTATCACGCATGTCGATTATTCAGCCCGCATACAGACTGTCGACAGGTCCCGCAATCCTCTTTACTACGATATGATAAAAAAGTTCTACGATAGATGCGGATCCCCGGTTATAATAAATACTTCTTTCAATGTGCGCGGCGAGCCAATGGTGGAAAATCCTGAGCAGGCGTATCTCTGTTTTATGCGCACAAAGATGGATTACCTGGTGATGGGCAATATACTTTTGGACAAGGCGCTTCAGGCGCCGCTCGATAAGGATTCAGACTGGCTGAAAGAGTATGAACTGGACTAATAGAAGTAGCGCACCCTTAAGGGTGCGCTGTGATTCAGGAAGAGTATTATGCTTGATGAGCTGACGAATATAAAGAGCGACAAGAAGAATTTACGCGAGTTCGGCCTGACAATAGGGATAGGTCTTTTGCTCTTTGGCGGTTTTGCTATGTGGCGCGGGAGGACGACAACTCCGTATCTTTTGACGGCCGGCGCGGCATTCATTGTGTTAGGCCTGACGATACCGGCCGTTTTGAAGCCGCTGCAGAAATTATGGATGGGGCTCGGTATAGTTCTGGGTTTTTTTGTAAGCCGCGTTATTCTGTCGATCCTTTTTTATGGAGTTATGACCCCGATAGGCTTTATCATGAAGATGCTAGGCAAAGACTTATTGGATGAGCGTATAGATAAAACTAAGACTTCTTACTGGCACGAGCGCGATATTGCCGTAAAGCCAAAAGAGAGTTACGAAAATCAATATTGATCCGGCGCCTTATAACAGGGGAGAGCATATAAGATGAAGATGAGCATTTTAAAAGAGTTCTGGGGATTTTTGAAGACGCGTAAAAAATGGTGGCTATTGCCTATCGTTATAATGCTCGTCCTTTTGGGCCTGCTCATCGTATTGACCGAGGGCAGCGCGCTCGCCCCGTTCATCTACACCTTGTTTTAGATAAAATGAAAAAAGAATATATCTTCTATCCGGTAGCGGTTCTTCTTGCCTGTGTCCTGACGCTACTTGCTATAGAAATATTTTTAAGGATCTTCTTCGGGTTTCCGCACGGCTCGTTCAATTATCTCCTTTCCGCGAAGTCCGGACTATATCCCAGGAATTCCACCACCGTCATGAGCTACGGTTTCAAGCCATTCTATGTAAAATCAAACTCATGGGGTATGCGAGGCGAGGACGTGCCGTTTGAAAAGACTAAAGGGAAGAGAAGGATCGTCGCGCTGGGGGACTCTGTAACCGACGGTTTCTTCGTAGAAAATGACGAGACATATCCGCATTTTCTAAGGGCTATACTGAACGCTTCCGGCTATTCCGCCGAAGTTTTGAGCGTTGCCAAGGGCGGAGGGTCGATAGACAAAGAGTATGCGCTCCTTAGATCCATCATGCCGCTTAAGCCCGACATCGTTATCCTGACTTTCGTCAATAATGATATCGCGGAGATACGAGGGCATTCGAGGCAAGAGTTATTGGATATGAAGCCGTGGAAAAATTATAATTTTATGCAGGAGTGGTTCCTGACGAAGACGGCCGTCGGAGAGCTTGTTGCGGACGTTAAGTTGAGGATACGGTATAGAAATTACAGGCGTTCCGACAGAGGCAGTGCAGATATTGCCGGGACCTATTCGGAAAAGAGTGGCGGGGATGTTGCCGGCAATCTTAAGGTATTCGAGGAAAAGTTCGCAAGCGCCGAAGGGCTTGTGACGCATGAGCCGTTCTCTAAAGAGACGGAATCGCTTGTCGATAATTATTTCTTCGCGCTAAAGAGCGTTAATGAATTTTGTATCAAGCATAATGCGCGGCTGGTGTTTGTTTATTTTCCGGACTATTCTCAAGTTTACGATCCGTCCGTGTCGTTTGAGATGAGAGACATTTTGAAGAGTGCATGCAAAAATATGGATATCCCGTTCCTGGATCTTACAGGGGCGCTTAAGGAGGCCGGGGTGGGGAGGGTAATACATTTTGCGCCTTATGATTTTCACCCAAACGCTGAAGGCAACCGCGTCATAGCGGAAGCAGTAGCCGGTTTTGTCCGGAAAATCGATAGATAGCGGTATCGTGATTTGACACCACCGCATTTTTCAGGTATACTCATCAAAACTGATGTTAAACCGAAAAGAAAGGACGAGGTGAATATGGGAAAAAAGCGTAAAGCATTTTTCATCATTTCAGTTGTATTCTTTACGGTTTGCATTGTCTCAAGCGTCCCGGCCTATGCCGGTAATGGCACGCGCCTCTTGGGATTTAGCGCAAGAGATTCAGGCATGGCCGGTGCTACTACCGCTTCATCAGAAGATACTTCGTGTCTGGTGAGAAATCCGGCCGGCCTTGTGCGTATCGGGAACAGGGCTGACGTAGAGTATCTGAACCTTATCCCTCACGACGTTACGATGCATACGGAAGGGCCGGGCCTTGCCGCTCTTTTCGGCCAGCCGCTCGCGAACGTAGATCACAGACAAAAGAGCACGACTAACTATGTACCTGCGGGGGATGCCGGAATAAGTTATCGTATTCCTGGGACGGATAAGTATCCTGTATCGGTAGGATGCGGTATATTTTCTATAGCGGGGTTGGCAGTTAGCTATCCTTGTCCAAGGATCAATCAGGCTTTAGTCGGAGCTTATGATAGGATGATAGGTTTGATGAGCTTAAGGATCGCGCCCGGCATAGCGGTAGCCTTTAACGACAAGTTATCGTTTGGCGCCACCGGCAACATAGGTATCCAGGGATTAAAATCGGACTTAGCGACTACCACTATTAATGCCGCTGCCTTTACCTATCCGGAAACAGCAGGCTCGGGAAAATGGGATTTCGTGCCGGGGGGAGGGTTCACGGTGGGCCTTCTTTATGAATTCAATAAAATGCTCAACCTCGGAGCGTCTTTTGAAAGCCCTACCTGGATGGGGCACCATTATAAGTATAAAGATACCCTTCCCATTATCGATGAGCCGCCGATAATAAACGTTGGATTATCTTTGAAGCCGGTAAAGAATTTTGAATTCACATATGATACGCGTTATATCAACTGGACAAATGTGAAGATAGCCGAAGAAGGCCCGGGAAACGGCGGTTTCGGATGGCAGGACCAGTGGGTATTCGCGGTAGGCGGCGAGTATACGTTTAAGGACAGGAAAGACAACGATAAATTTAAGCTGCGCCTTGGTTATAACTATGGCAAATCTCCGATACAATCAAATGTCGTATTCGCGAACGCGTTACTGCCGGTAATCATGGAGCATCATCTAACCACGGGCTTTTCTTACTTCTTGATGAAAGATCTCTCTTTTGACTTTGTCTGGGAGCATCACTTTAAGGGCGTGCAGATCGATAACGGAACAGGTGATCAATTTAGCAGGGCCGGCAATGGTACGGAAATAACCGCCGCCGCGGAAGTGATCGGAGCGGGATTGGGGTATAAATTTTAATTAATGGCGCCCCTGGCCCGAGTCGAACGGGCGACACCAGGTTTAGGAAACCTGTGCTCTATCCATCTGAGCTACAGGGGCGATAGAGAAAAACGCAAAAGATTATAACAATTTTCTTTCAAGGTGTAAAGAGATTTAGCTCTCATGATAGACTTGCATACCCACACATTATTTTCTGACGGCGAACTTTTACCGAGCGAGCTTGTGAGGCGCGCGGAAGTAAAAGGTTACACGGCGATAGCCCTGACCGACCACGTTGATTCTTCGAACATCGATTTCGTCCTGCCCCGGATCGTAAAGGTCTGCAAGGTGCTTAACAGGTTCTGGAAGATACGCTCCATTCCGGGAGCTGAGATAACGCATGCGCCTGTCCAGGAAATAAAAGGTCTCGTGAGATTTGCCAGGAAGCTTGGAGCGAAGATAGTGGTCGTCCACGGCGAGACTATTTCGGAGCCGGTGATCCCCGGGACCAACAGGGCGGCGATCGAATCTGGCTGCGATATCCTTGCGCACCCCGGCCTTATCACGAAATCTGACGTATTGCTTGCGAAGAAAAAAAACGTTTGTCTGGAAATCACTTCCAGGAAGAATCACTGCAAAACAAACAGGCGTCTATTTAAATTGGCAAAAGAATGCGGCGCGAAACTGGTTCTTAACAACGACGCGCATAGCGGGGATAATTTGATCTCTAAGAGAAGAGCGATTGCTATTCTTAAGAAGATTGGAATGACGCAACTTGATATAAATCAAGTACTTAAGAACTCAGAAGATCTTGTTAAGAACAAAAGCTGAATTTAACTTGACATTTTTCATCTCCATGGTATACTTTATTGACAAAAGTCAGATGCGCCTATAGCACCATAGATAACTTAAATCTTGGCAAAGAAGGAGGTGGTGATCCCAAGAAGCCCTGAGTTATCGAGATCTGGTGTTGTAGATTAAAGTAATGATATCATATATAGCGGGCCCGAATGCAGTGATGTGCAAAATTTTCAGACGGCCCAAAATTTAAAATATACTTTGTATAAAAATCTTTTAAAGGAGGAATTATGAAGTTATTTAAGATCCTCTGCGTTCTGGCGCTCGCGCTTTGCATTACCGGAAGCGTATACGCCGAGACACAGAGCGTTAAAGTAAGCGGTGACCTCACGATGAGAGGCATCTACAGAGATAACTATACCCTGGTCAATGACGTCAACGAAAATTTCTTCGCGAATGGTGGCCTTCCCGGCGTTGATGGAACTAATCAGAGCTTTGCCATGACAGTTGCCGAAGTTGAGGTCGATGCTGATCTCACCGACAATGTCTCTACGGTAATCAGGATGCTGAACCAGAGAGATTGGAATGTCTACACGAATTATAATCAGGGCGCTCTTTCCAATGACATGAGGACCAATGGCCGCGGCGGATATATGCCAAATTCAAGCGAGTTCGATATAACGATCGATCTGGCGTATGTGCAATTGAAGAATTTCATCTATTCACCGCTTACGGTGACGATAGGCCGCCAGGACCTGTGGTTCGGTAAAGGGTTTATTATAGGCGCGAACCAGCAGAATCCGGGTAATCTGTGGTCCTACGTAGCGCCACGTGTAGCCCTCAATAATACACCGCTAAACGGCACGGTGAATACTCTTACTCCCGCCGGCAACTTATCGGCCCCGGAATATACCGCCATCAATTCATTTGATGCGGTGAAGGCCGTGTTAGATTACGACCCATGGACGATCACCAGTTTTTATTCGAGCATCTACAATGATAGCGTCCAGGCGCGTGATAATGTAGACCTGTGGGGCGTGAACGTCGGCCATCAGTTCGACAAGTATAACGGCGAAGCCGAAGCCTATTGGTTCTACAAAGCCGATCGCCAGGTGGCGGTTGTTGCAGAGGGTCTGAAAAATAACACTAATGACGTTCATACTGTAGGTTTGAGAGGCAGTTTTGATCCGGTCAGCTGGGTTACGCTCGCCGGTGAAGGCGCTATGCAGGGCGGCGAATATGTTGCAAATAGCATGCAAAGCAGTTCGCGAGGCCGTTTAGCCATGGCGTTGGACTTCAGCGGCGAAGTCAGATATTTTACGGATAAATATGCCTGGAAGCCGAAATTTGGCGCAGAGTATATCTATTACTCCGGCAACAAGCCCGAAGATGATATGTCAACTATCCCCCCCACTAATGATCCTCACAGATTTACTAACGGAACGTACACCGGTTGGAATTCGATGTATAGAGGTAAGTATGATTCCGCTATCCGCGAATTTGTCGGCAAGTTCTACGCGACGTCGCGTTATCCTTCAAGAAGGAATTACGTGCAGTCAGTAGCCGACGATTCACGCACCAACCAGAACCAGGTCATATTCATGGGCAGTGTTCAGCCGATCGACAGCGTGACACTGAAGGCGAATTATAACCTGTTCTGGAACCAGTATGCGTATGTCAATTCAGCTCCGACACAAGGGTTACCTGGAACAAATTATGGCCAGGGTTGGGACAAGACGCAGGGTTGGATCGGTCAGGAAATTGACCTGACGGCCAACTGGGACTACACGGAAGATGTAAGCTTTAATCTTCTGGCAGGATGGTTCGTACCCGGCGAAGTTTATCACGTCGACTCCATACCTATGGTGGCACAGACCGGCGGTATTGATACTGCGACAGATATCGTTGCTTCAGTAAAGGTAAGCTTCTAAGTAGAAGTAATTGTTTTTCGAAAAAGCCCCGTTCTTATAATAAGAACGGGGCTTTTTCATTGACTTTTAATTCCGCCCGAAATACAATACTATGACATATGAAGTGCCGTTACCATAGATCAGCCAGGATCGTTATCACGTGGGCCTTTGCCACGGCCCTGACCAGCGCCGTATTCCTGGAATTATTTTTTTTCCGTCAAAGGATGTTCGTGCCGGCGAGCTTGGCAGAAAAGACCGCCAAGTTCAGGCTGGTTAAAGCGTTCCCGTTTATAAAAGAAAATTCGTTAAAGGAATGGGAAGAGAAGGTATTCAAGGGTAAGGTGCTGTACAGGATAGAAAAGGAGAGAGGCGTATCTTACGTCAGGGCATCAAGCGACAATTCGGCATCCGCGCTATACTATAGAATAAAGATGGATGCCAAAAACAGGCGCCCCACGATGAAATGGAAATGGAGCGTTGAAAAGTTCCCGACGAAGAAGGCGCCGGAGGTTCTGGGCGGGGAGACAGAGGATGATTTTGCGGCGCGGGTGTACGTAATATTCCCGGCGATGTTCATAACGAACTGGAAGGTGCTGGAATATATCTGGGCCGAGACCATTCCCTCGGGAACGATCGGCACGAGCCCGTATTCAAAAAACATAAAACTTATAGTTCTGGAGCAGGGCCTGAATAAAGATAAAAAATGGGCGAGCGAGGAGCGGGACATATATTCGGACTATGTGAAACTTTTCGGCAGGAAGCCGGAGTATAATATCGGCGCCATCGCTTTCATGACAAATACCGAGCATACAGGCACATCTGCGGATGCCATGTATGGCGATATAGCGATAGGATACAGGGAAGATCCGGATGTCAAAAAAGAAGGGGGTAGGCCGTGAGGACAAAATTCTTGAGGACCAAGTATCTTACAGGCAGCCGCATTCAGCTTCATTATCTGTTGCTTCTTATGGTCTCGATAATAGTGCCGCTCATATTTTCGGCCGCGTGCCTCTATTATCTCATATTCAAGATAATGGCCGAGCAGCTTGGGATACCCGAGTATATCGCGATAAATTTATTCCCGGTGATCCAGAAGATAAATATGATCCTCCTTATAGGCGTCCCGCCGCTTTTTCTTATACTGGTCCTGTGGGGCATATTTCTCTCGCACCGTTTCGCAGGTCCCATTGAAAGATTGCAGAAAGAGTTAAGGAGAATGGCCGCGCACCACGATTACAAATCAAGGATACGCCTGAGAAAAGATGATGATCTGAGGCCGATAGCCGATGTCATAAACGAACTTCTGGAAAGCGTGCAAAAAAAGCATGGGTAAAATAAGCGAACTTGCCGAGGTAAGCGCTAAAGCTAAGGTAGCCTCCGATGCGGAGATCGGGCCGTTTGCCATAATCGAAGATGGGGCCGAAATATCTTCCGGCGTCAGGGTGTGGCCGCATGCTTACATATGCGGCGGCGCTTCGATCGGAGAAGGCACCGAGATCCATATGGGTGCCGTTGTGGGTCACCTGCCGCAGGACCTCGTATTCGACAAGAACAGGAAGACAGGCATAAGGATAGGATCGAGGTGCGTAATAAGAGAGTATGCGACATTGCACAGGTCTACGCATGAGGATTCGCCGACGGTTGTGGGAGATGGTTGTTACCTTATGGCCGCTTCACACGTAGGCCATGACTGCCATGTGGGCAATAGCGTCATTATAGCGAACAACGCGCTTCTGGCGGGCCACGTATCCGTGGAGGACGGCGTCTTCATATCCGGCAATGTCGTGATCCACCAGTTCTGCCGCATAGGACGGCTGGCGATAATCGGCGGATTCACGGGCGTCAATAAAGATGTGCCGCCGTATATGCTCGTGAGAGGCCCTTCGGTAATAAGGAGCGTCAATCTTGTGGGCCTGCGCAGGGCGAAATTCTCGAGGGAGCTTATCGCGGATATAAAAGAGGCGTACAAAATACTATTTTTATCCAACCTCAATACTACCCAGGCGCTGGAAGAGATGAAGAAGATCAGGCCTTCAAAAGAGATAGGGCACCTCGTCGAATTTATAAGCGCCTCCAAAAGAGGCATATGTAAATGCAAATCCAGCGGTACCGACTTTTTTGAATAGAAAACATACCTCACCCAAATGTCTCCCCGGCATAATCAGGATATACGATAAATTATATAAATTTTATGGTCCGCAGGGGTGGTGGCCTGCCAAGAGCCGCCTTGAGGTCATAGTCGGCGCTATATTGACGCAAGGCACCGCCTGGGGCAACGTAGAAAAGGCGGTTCACAACCTGCGCAAGGCCGGGCTTCTTCAGTCGACCGTCAGGATCTCGAAGACGAGGCCGGAAGAGCTGGCAAGGCTGGTGAGGCCCGCCGGCTATTTCAACGTAAAGTCGCGGCGCATCAGGAATTTTATAAAATTCCTGGCAGATAGATATGGCCTTTCGTTGAAAAAAATATCCCGGCGAGAAACGTCAGTTCTTAGGGATGAGCTCTTACAGGTGAACGGGATCGGCCCGGAGACGTGCGATTCGATACTGTTATACGCGTTCGAAAGGCCGGTCTTCGTCGTCGACGCCTACACCAAAAGGGTCTTCTCCAGGCATGATTTCTTCCGACCGGATGCGGGCTATGAAGAAGTCCAAAAGGTCTTTACGGAAAATCTGCCGGTTGATAAAAAGATCTACAATGAATACCACGCGCTCATCGTGCGCCTGGGAAAAGAATTTTGCAGAAAGAAACCGGAGTGCGGGCAGTGCCCGCTAAAAGAGATGAAATACCTTGCAAAAGGCCTGTAATAATAATATAATGTAAAAAATTTAAGGTAGTCCCGCATGGAGTGAGGCGAGGGGCGGGACGATTTGCATGCAGTTAAAAAACAGCAAATCGGAGGTGGCTTATGCCGAAAAAGAAGAAGGCGAAGGTCCGCGCGAAGAAGGCGGTCTCAAAAGCGAAAAAGGTAAAGGGTCCGAAGAAGGCTGCAAGGGCCGGCAAGAAAGTTTCAGCTAAGTCGAAAGCCAAGGCGAAAGGGCTTCCGAGCGGCGTTGAAAAACTGGCCAAGGTTGGCGAAGTCACTCATTATTTCCCGCACGTAAAGGCGGCGGCCATCCTCATATTGAAAGATTCGATAAAGGTGGGCGACAAAATATACATCAAGGGGCATACGACCGATTTCAAGGAGAAGATCGTATCGATACAGCTCGAGCATCAGCCGATAGAGGAAGGCACGAAAGGGCAGGAGATAGGGCTGCTTGTAAAAAACCGCGTGAGGATAGGGGACAGCGTATATAAGCTGTAGGGCATGAATAGAAATTACAGAAAAATTTTGCTCGGCCTTGGCTTCGATTCGAAGGACGGCCATCTCAGAATAACGAAGGGCGATAACTTCCGTATATTCGGCGGCTCCGAGGAGACGCATGAGATGATGCAGGAGAAGGCGATCAAGTTCAACGAACAGCTTGACAAGAGGCGCAAGTCTATCGACGAGATAAATGAAAAAGAGTTCCGGGACATATCCAGGATGATCGGATTGAAGATCCCGGGCCAAGAGAACGCAGGCAAACAAGGGGAGGGATGCTGATGGCAAAGATAATCATAGATGATTCGTTATGTACCGGATGCGGCCTTTGCGCCTCAAATTGTCCAGATTGTTTTGAAATGGGGGATGACAACCTGGCTCACGTGGTATCCGCCAAGCCATGCTCCTGCGATCTCAAGGATGTGGCCGACCAGTGTCCTGTCAGCGCCATAACCGTACAATAAAGCAAATTTCATGTCCAGATCATACCGCAGCGTAGCCATAGAGGCCGCTTTAAAGAGCGGCCTTTTCATTAAAAACTCCGTCGGGAAGATCGTCAGGATCTCCTACAAAGGCAGAGACGACATAGTTACCGACATAGATAAAAAGGCGGAAACCCTTATCATAAAGAAGATATTGGCCGAATTCCCCGGGCATTCTGTGCTTTCGGAGGAGAGGGGGGCCATCGCCGGGACCTCGCCGTATAAATGGATCATCGACCCCCTGGACGGGACCACCAATTTTGCGCACGCGTTTCCCTTCTTTTGCGTATCGATCGCGCTGGAAAAAAACGGGAAAGTTATCTTGGGCGTCGTCTATGATCCAATGAGAGACGAGCTCTTTACGGCCGAAACGGGAAAGGGGGCCCGTCTTAACAGGAAAAAGATAACAGTTTCGGATACCGCCAGGATGGAGGATAGCTTTCTCGCCACCGGCTTCTCCTACGGCGTTACCAGGAAAGACAGGAATATCGATAACTTTAAAAAGCTTCTCGTCCGGACCATGGCCATCAGGCGTGCGGGCTCCGCGGCCCTTGACCTTTGTTATGTTGCGTGCGGCCGTTTCGACGGATTCTGGGAGATGGACCTTCACCCATGGGACAGCGCGGCGGCTCAGCTGATAGTCAAAGAAGCAAAGGGCGAAGTGACAAAATTTGACGGCACCACTTATACTCCATACGACAGAAATATTCTCGCCACCAACCGATTGCTGCACAGGAAGATGGTAGAACTACTGGCGTAGCTTGCTGCATGAACCATAATAAACCACCGCCGCGGAAGGACTACTCAAGACTGGTCCTACCGCGGCGGTGTTACTTGTATTCCCACCAATGTTAAGATTTAAAATATTTAGATATTAGGTATTGACAAAGTTAACTTGTTAGCATATACTAAACCTGCTACTAATATAAGGAGCAGGCATATGAAATTTAGAACGACCATTCAGATCGTCGCGGAAGCTAAAGACAGGAACGAGGCAACGGAGATAGCTGGAGAGTATCTTTCCGGCAATCTGGCTACCGGAGTCGATATGAAGGTTCGGACAGCCCCGGTCCGGAATAACGGCAAGTATGCTGCGGTTGCGATAATAGTTTTAATAGTTGCCGGCATATTTATGGTCCACGGCTCCGATCTCAGACAATCGAATAACTTCGCGTATTCCGTTCCCGGCAATAGCGTTATACAGCCTCCGCTAAAGACTTCATCACAAGCAGACAAGTCCGTTCATTTTAAAGATGAATGGCGTTCAAGGCACACCAAAGAAGCCCTCGATTCCATAAAAAGATAATATTTTTTGTAACATTGACCATAAAAAAGTAGGGGAGGTTTAAACCTCCCCTACTTTTTTATGGTATAATGAGGCGATATGATCGTAAAGACTGATAAAGATATCATCAAAAGCTATTTCGAGGACAGCTCCAACTTAAAAGGCGGCCACGCCGATAAGCTCATTGTGCCCGAAAACCCTGAAGAGCTTGCACATTTCCTGAGCGAAGCGAATTCCGCTAAGACGCCGGTCACTGTTTCAGGCGGCGGCACCGGAACTACAGGTTCGCGCATTCCTTTCGGCGGCGTTGTCGTCTCTACGGAAAAGTTGAACAGGATCATCGAGATCTCGCGATCCGGCATGTCGGCGGTCGTAGAGCCCGGGGTTCTGGTCGAAGAGCTTAAATCCGCCGCTGAAAAAGAAGGGTTGTTCTATACTTCGCATCCGACCGAAAAGACGGCTTTCGTCGGAGGCACTGTCGCGACGAACGCGTCCGGCTCCAGGTCATTCCGTTATGGCCCCACGAGAATTTACGTGAAGCGCCTGAAGATGGCGCTTGCGGACGGCGGATTGTTCGATATTCGCCGCGGCCAGTTTATCGTAAATTCAGATGATTGCCCGATCACGATCCCGCTGCCCACTTACAAAATGCCCGACGTGAAGAATGCCGCAGGATATTACGCGAAATGTGGCATGGATCTCATAGACCTCTTTATCGGCCAGGAGGGGACCCTTTCGGTGATAACCGAGATCGAGATGGGGCTCGTGAAAAGACCGGTCAATATATTCAGCGCTTTTGTATTCTTTAAGAAAGAGGAAGATGCGTGGATGTTCTCCGAGGAAGCGAAGAACGACCCCAGCGCAAACCTTCTTTCGATCGAATACTTCGATAGCAATTCGCTTGAATTGCTGAAAGCAAAGAATTCGAATGTGCCTTCCGGGATGAAAGCGGCTATATTTTTTGAGCAAGAGACGGGCGAAGAAGAAGGCGACGACGCGATAGCCCTTTGGAAAGATATGATCGGCCGTCATGGCGCGAGACTCGAAGATACCTGGGCAGCGATGAGTGAAAAAGACTCAAGGCTATTTACCGGATTACGATACGCCGTCCCGGAATCCGTTAACGAGATGATCAAGCGGAGCCCCTTTCAAAAGTTCAGCACCGATATCGCGGTCCCGGGCGGCGGGCTTTTGGATATGATGAGGTTTTATGTCGATTCGCTTAAAAGATCGGGCATGAGGCATCTGATATTCGGACATATAGGGGAAAACCATCTCCACGTCAATATCCTGCCCGAGACGGCTTCGGAAGCAGAAAGGGCGCGTGAGCTGTCGCTTCTTTTTGCAAGGAAAGGGATAGCCTTAAGCGGGACAGTTTCGGCGGAGCACGGTATAGGAAAACTGAAGCACAAATATCTGGAAGAGATGTATGGCAGAAGTGGTATAATGGAGATGGCGAGAATAAAAAAAGCGCTCGACCCCAACTGCATACTGGGGCTGGATAATATTTTCCCGAAAGAATTGCTGAAGGAGTTATAGATATGGACGCCATCGAAGCGATAAAGATACGGTGCAGCATAAGGGAGTTTGATGAAAAGAGGGTTCCGAAAGATATCATAGAGAAGATAGTCGATTGCGGACATCTCGCGCCCACCGCGCGGAAAGAGGAGCCGTGGGAATTCATCGTCGTGACCGATAAGAAAAAGTTGAAAGAAGTGGCAGACATGACGGACCACGGTAAATTTATCGGTTCGTCCGCGTTCGCCGTCATAGTATGCTCAAAAGATACTAAATATTATCTCGAAGACGGCTCGGCCGCTACCGAAAACATGCTCGTGGCGGCGGCGAATTTCGGGGTGGGTAGCTGCTGGGTCGCGGGCGACAAGAAGCATTATTGCCAGGATGTTATGGGATCTGTAAAAGTGCCGGCAGGCTACAAGCTTGTGAGCATCATAGCTTTTGGCTATCCGGTGAACAAGTTTAAACCTTTGGCAAAGAGACCTCTGGAAGACGTGCTCCACTGGGAAAATTTTTAGAGATAGCAAATCTTTCTTGAATTTTTAGCCTTTAAGGGTATAATCATTGGTATATAAACCGAGGGGTGAGGCATGAGCAGACGATCTCTACAAATGACAATGGTTCTTTTATTGACAATACTTTTTTCGGCGACTTCCGTCTATTGCCAGACCGACGATTCCAGCCGCGAGATATTGAAGCAGGGACTGTTGGGGGCCGGCACGGGAGCGATCGCATCCGGCGCTTCAGGCGGTAACGCAGGTAAGGGGGCCTTAATCGGCGCAGGCACGGGCGTCATAGGCGGCATCCTGCTCGACGCAATAACGTCTCCGCCACGCTCTTCGAGACGCACAAGTGCTCCACCTCCGCAGGACGACTACTATTATGAAGATCAGCCGCAAGAGTACTACGAAGAGCCGCCTCAGGAATCTTCATCGCAGAAAGTTTTGAAACAAGGGCTATTGGGCGCAGGGACTGGCGCCATAGCGGCCGGGGCATCCGGCGGCAAAGCCGGAGAGGGAGCCCTCATAGGAGCGGGCACAGGCATTGTAGGAGGCGCGCTTTTAGACATGCTTACTCAACCGCCTCAACAACAAAGCCCGCGCAGAGTCTACAGAAGGCCTCAGCAGCAGTCTCAGCCATATCAGCAGCAGTATCAGGCGAAGCCGCAAACTGCTGCTTCACAAAATATCCAGGTGCAGGACGAAGTCGCCGGGTCTGAAGGCGGCAAGAAACGTGTTATAAAAAAATATGATCCCGCCGGTAAGCTTATCTCAGAGGAAGAGGTATACTATTAATCAGGGAAAAGAGGAAAGGCAGGCATAACCGCCGGTCTTATAAAAAATACCTCCTTGATCTGGCATGTGCTGATGAAGGAGGTTTTTTATTGGAGATGATCTCATGAAGAGAGGACTTAAGGCTGTGCAGGCGGCCGCGATAATCATCGCGGCTATTATATTCCTCGGTATAAGAAGCCTGCCTTTTAAGCAAAGCGCCGCGCCGCCTGTCCAGAGCGAGAATATTTTTGTAGCGCGGGCAGTGGACGGCGATACATTAAAACTTTCGGACGGACGCAGGGTCCGTCTGATAGGCCTTGACACGCCGGAGCTGCATTACAGCGAGAAACTTTTAAGAGACGCGAAGCGCACCAATAGAGATATCGAGGCGATAAAGGCGATGGGAAAGAGGGCAGGGCAGTTTACAAAGAAGCTCTGCGAAGGCAAGCGCGTCCGGCTCGAGTTCGACGTGACAAGATTTGATAAGTACAGAAGGACATTGGCGTACGTATACCTTGAGGACGGTACGTTCGTGAATGCGCAAGTTTTGAAAGAAGGTTACGCGCAGGTGATGACGATCCCGCCCAATGTAAAATATGCCGACTATTTTTTAAAACTACAGCGCGAGGCGAGGGATGCCCGCAGGGGCTTATGGGCAGGAACGGACGAGCTGTGACATTGAAGTTCTTCAAAAAATAAGATATACTATACATAGTCATGGAAAAGATAAAATATTATAAAGAGCCGAACCTCGTCAATCCGGTGATGATAGCCGGATGGCCCGACATGGGAAGCGTCGCGCTCGGCGTGATAGATTATCTGCAGAGGAAATTGAAGGCTGTGAAATTTGCGGAGATCCTGGTAGATCCGCAGGCCCTCATGGATTCCGTGATGGTCGAAGACGGGCTTGCGTCATTTCCGGCGGCGCCGAAGAATATATTTTACTTTACCAAAAACCCGGACATGATAATTTTTAAAGGCGAGGCCCAGCTCCCGGGGCGTGAAGGCGTCGGGCTTTTGAACGAGGTGCTCGAATTGGCGCTTAAGTATAAGGCGAGGAGCATATACACAGGAGCGGCCTTTCCGGTTCCGGAGAGCCACAAAGAGGCGCCGCAGGTGTATGTAGCGGTGAATAAAGTATCGCTTAAAGAGCCGCTGCTCAGATACGGCATCCATTCGATGGATAGCGGCCACATATCGGGCCTTAACGGATTGGTCCTCGGCTTTGCCGAAAAGGCGGGCATAGATGCCGTGTGTTTTTTGGCAACGATGCCGCAGTACGCGATAAGCCTGCCGAATCCTAAGGCATCATCAGCCATAATAGAAGTATTGCAGAGGATCCTGGGCTTCAGGCTGGATTTCAATGAGCTGAATGAATATATAAAGGACATGGATGAGAAGATGGCGTTAATAGAAGATAAGGTCAAGGATGTCCTTACAATGGAGACAAAAGAGACTGAAAGCCCTAAGCCGCATACCCAGGAGAAGAAGATCCCGCCGTACATAATAGAGAAGATAGAGAGGCTCTTTGCAGAGGCCGCCATCGATAAAGCCAAAGCTATACCGCTGAAGAAGGAGCTGGATAGATGGGACCTCTACAAGAAGTATGAGGACAGATTTCTCGACCTGTTCAAAAATAATCAATAGAAAATGAGGTCTCCTGACCGATGTTTAAAAGGCTGATAATCCTGGGCCTTATTATTATCGCGATAATAACGCTATCGGTATTTATATACAGGTATCAGATACTCCAATACACCGCAGAAAAACTTATCAGGCAGCACCTCCCAAGTTATGCCAGGATCGATACTGTAAAATTCGATTTCAGAAAAGGCGAGGTATATATAAACGGATTCAAGATACTTAACCCGCCGGACTTTTCCAGCGAGTGCCTCTTAGAGATCGGACAGATAGCGTGCCATTACAAACTAAGGGGTAAGAATCTTACAGACGGATTTGAGATATTTAATCCCGTATTATCTGAAATAGTATTGAATATTGAGCGATCAGGGGATGGTAGATTAAATCTGGTCGCGATGCAGGCATCGTTGGAAAAAGAAACGCAAGGTCGGCTTGCGTCCGAGAAACCGGCCGCAAAGACGGTTTCTCCGGATATACAGCCACAGGCCCGCGGGAACAGGATAATATCTTCTATAGTAAAACTGCCGGAGACTTTCATGATCAAGTCAGGCAAGATAATGTTTACCGACAGATTTCAGCTGCCGCGGCCGAATGTAATAACATTCGAGAATGTAGATTCAAGCGTATCGATCAAGCTGAACGAGTACTATTCTCAAGTACTTTCCGTTTCCTCGAAAGGGGAATGTGATGTCAATGGCGACAGGCGTCAGGCAGTGAGCTGGACCATAAGCTGGAATCCGACCACGCCGAGGCTTACAATGGCGAACAATTTTGAAGTCTCGGGCGTCGACATGCTGAGCTTTACGCCTTATTATGACAGGTACTCTCCTTTTGTATTTAGGACAGGCCGGTTTTCAGGCACATTGATATTCGATTTTGATAACGGTAATATCGGTTCGTCAAACGAGGTCAGGCTCTCTGACATCAAATTTGTCGTCAAGCCGGGTTATGAGAACGCGCAGTTCTGGGAGACCACCGTCCCCGACCTGGTGAAGTACTTCAGCTCGCCGTATGGCGAGATCGTATTCGATTTCAAGATAAAAGGCGACATGGACAGGCCCGATTTTTACTTAGGCCCCAAGTCTAAAGCCGCGCTGGTCTATATGGCCGTAGATAAGATCTCGGCCGCCATCGAGAAGGCGCAAGGTTCGGGGGATGGGGGAGGGGGGCCGAAGACGGACCTCGATAAGGCCAAGGAATATATAGATCTATTCAAAGGGTTGATGAAAAAATAGTGGAAAGACTATCGAAGAACTTTATATGGCTGTCTGCCGCAAATATCGTGTCGAGCGCTTTCGGCGCAGTCTTATTCATATATCTGGCAAGGATATTGGGGCCGGACTCATTCGGTCATCTTTCCTATGCCTTTACGATCGCATTTTTTCTGGTAAACTTCGTCGATATAGGGCTATCAACTTACGGCATACGGGAGATCGCCAAGAACAGATCCCGCATTTCCGATTACGCCTCTGAGATCGTGTCGTTCCGATTCTTAACGGCAAGCGTCATATTTTTCCTGCTCGTCGTAGCTACGCTTCTTTCGGCCTACTCGAGCTCTTTCAAGATGGTGATAATCGCCTCATCCCTGATGCTCTTTACATGCGCCCTCGCTACGGAGTGGGCCTTTCAGGGTATTGAAAAGATGGCGATGGTCCTGATCTCGTTCGCCGTCACGTCTTTTTTGCAGCTGGCCATTACGTATGCGCTTGTAAAAAAACCTTCGGACCTCATCCGGGCCCCGGTCATATATTTCGCGGCGACATTGCCGGCATTGATCACATACCTGGTCCTGTTGAAATTCAGGGTACTCTTGAAGGTCGGGGATCTTAAGAGGATATTTTCTTATCTGTCGAGCTCGCTCGTAATATGGTCGATCTCGATATTCGCCCAGGTATATAACGGCCTCGACATATTGATCCTGGGCCTCTTCAGGCCGATACAGGAGGTCGGTTATTTTACAATAGCCAAAAAAGTCGTAGGCGCCTTTATCATGTTCATGGTATTTTTAACGAATGCCGTATTGCCCAGGCTGTCATACGCTTTCTGTAATGACACCGCGCTTTTCAAGGTCACTACGCGGAAATTCTTAAGGTTTGCGTCTCTCTTTACGGTATTTGTGCTGCTGCCATCCATTTTTTTATGCGAAAAGATCGTGATCTTCGCGGTGGGCAATCAGTATACGCCGGCGGTCATGCCGCTGAACATCATGATCGTGGGGCTGGTCTTCGTGCTATTCAACCTGCCTTATTCTACAGGCCTCATAGCCTGCGGTATGGAGAAAGATGTTATGATACAGACTGCCGCCAGCGCCGGTTTAAGCCTATTATTAAACTTTATTATTATACCGAGATATGGTATCATCGGTGCTTCGATATCATTTACTATTGTAGAGATATTCGCTTTCGTCTGGATTATCTGGATCTATGAGAAGAGGATCCATTACGCGAGTAAAAAATAGGGAGGGTAGTATGATCGAAAGAAGTGAGTATAAAGGGAAGCCGGTATTGATCATGAAGAGAGATGAGAACGACAAATATCCTTTCGCATTCGGCCTTGCCAAGGCCAAGATGATAATTGAGAACATCGAAGAGATAAAGAAGTTCGTAGCGGAAAATAACGTAGATTCCGAACAGTAGTCTTGGCCACATGCCGGGTCTTTTGATATGTGGGTGATTTACGCCTTGCTGTCGGCGTTCTTTGTGGCAGCGAGCGATCCTATAGCGAAAAAGGCTTTGGGCCAAAGCGGCGATGAATATGTGATGGGCTTGGCGAATTTTTTATTCTCTCTGCCTTTCTTAGCCGTCCTGTTTTTTTCATATAAGGCAGCACCTCTTAGCCCGGGCCTTATCAAGACCCTCCTTGCCGTAATCCCATTTGAAATATTAGCCGCAGTTCTTTATTACAGGGCCCTCAAGCTTACCGACATTTCATTGTCGGTGCCTTTTCTTGCGCTTACCCCGCTATTCGTATTGATCACAGGACCTGCCTTACTCGGTGAACATATCAGACCTGCGGGAGTTGCCGGGATAATGCTTATTACTGTAGGCGCGTACTCCTTAAACTTAAAAGATGCGAAAACCGGTTTCACGCATCCGGTAAAAGCGATATTCCGCAATAAGGGCTCGCTCTATATGGTAATAGTTGCCCTGATATTCAGTATTACAGCCGCCATGTCAAAGAAGGCGATGCTATTTTCAAATCCCGGATCCATCCCTTTCCTTTATAATATGAGCGTAGCCCTGGCTATGCTGCCGTTAGTTTTATACAGGATCATCTCCGGCCGGTCAAGGATCAATAGCGGCCCCAACGCCTTGCTGGTTTATTGCATTATGGGCCTTCTCACAGCCCTATCCAGCATATTTTATTTTAAATCGATAGCGCTTG
>Ga0315293_10001708_pt1 | contig 21293 bp, 22 predicted proteins | sample YL17G13_20_MG_FD_203071 | JGI IMG/M metagenome (GOLD analysis project Ga0315293, IMG submission 203071) | Sediment microbial communities from Yellowstone Lake, YNP, Wyoming, USA - YL17G13_20 | ecosystem: Environmental > Aquatic > Freshwater > Lake > Sediment | place: USA: Wyoming | collected... | reverse complement strand
GAACAACTGGAACGAATGGTAATATAGGTTCATCAGGAACTTCAGGCACATCTGCAACATCAGGTTCAACAGGAACTTCAGGTACATCTGCCACATCAGGCACATCTGCAACATCAGGAAGTAATGGTACTTCAGGTAATAATAGTACATCACAAGCATCTGCAACTTCAGGTACATCTGCAACTTCAGGCACATCTGCAACTTCAGGAAATTCTGGTTCATCAGGAACATCAGGAACAACTGGAACATCGGGTTCTTCATCAACATCGGGTACATCAGCAACATCAGGAAGTTCTGGTTCATCAGGAACATCAGGAACATCGGGTTCAACAGGAACTTCAGGGACATCGGCAAGTAGTGGTTCATCAGGTTCAACTGGTACATCAGGAACTTCAGCAAGTTCAGGAACAATAGGAGCAAGTGGTCTTTCTACAACATCAGGAACATCAGGAACGACAGGAAATTCTGGAAGTACTGGAACAAATGGTACAAGTGGCTCATCAGCAACTTCGGCATCTTCAGGAACTTCGGCATCATCAGGAACGACAGGTGCATCAGGAACTTCAGGTTCATCAGGTAGTAGTGGTGCGGCAGGTGCATCAGGAAGTAATGGAACATCAGGTACATCGGGAAGTAATGGAACATCAGGTGCGGCAGGTGGGGCGGGTGCATCAGGAACATCAGGTTCATCGGGTACATCAGGAAGTGCTGGAACAACAGGTGCGGCAGGTGCGGCAGGTGCATCAGGAACATCAGGTTCATCAGGAACATCAGGAAGTAATGGAACAACAGGTGCGGCAGGTGCGGCAGGTGCATCAGGAACTTCTGGTTCATCGGGTACATCAGGAAGTAATGGAACATCAGGTGCGGCAGGTGCGGCAGGTGCATCAGGAACTTCAGGTTCATCAGGAACATCAGGAAGTAATGGAACAACAGGTGCGGCAGGTGGGGCAGGTGCATCAGGAACATCAGGTTCATCGGGAACATCAGGAAGTAATGGAACTTCAGGTTCATCAGGAAGTAATGGTGCAGCAGGTGCATCAGGAACTTCAGGTTCATCAGGAACATCAGGTTCATCGGGAACATCAGGTAGTAGTGGTGCGGCAGGTGCATCAGGAACATCAGGTTCATCAGGAACATCGGGTTCATCGGGAACATCAGGAAGTAATGGTTCATCAGGTGTATCAGGAACATCAGGAAGTAGTGGAACATCTGGTTCTAATGGTGCAAGTGGTGTGAGTGGTGGAAGTGGAACATCGGGAAGTAATGGAACATCAGGAAGTAATGGTGCGACAGGTTCTTCACCATCAGGTACTACCCTACCACATCCGAATTCAGGGGTTAATGTTCTTTTTACTGGTTCAGGTAATTCAACTCCAAATAATGTTTATGCAAGTATCCCAAGTGGATATAATAATACGGCATCTGGTAGTTTTTCCATAGTAGCAGGAGGATATGGTAATACAGCATCTGGTTATACAAGTGCTGTTGGAGGTGGATATAGTGTTATTGCTGGTAGTGCTTCTTATACTACTGCAGTTGGTGGATTACAAACTTGTGCAACAGGCGATTTTGCTACAGTAATTGGAGGACATCAATCAATTGCAACAGGTAATAGTTCATCATCTATAGGAGGTCATCAAGGTCAAGCACAAGGTATCCAAACTCAAATTATTGGTTCTGATGTTCAAACAGCTAATTCTTATTATACTTGTGCATATTATATAAGTAAAGACTCTGGTTCTTTTAGAATTAATCATCCTGACCCTAAAAAAGAATATACACATTTACTATATCATTCTTTTGTAGAAAGTCCAACAGCGGGTGATAATATTTATAGGTATGAAATAACTACAAAAAATTGTCAAGCAACTTTAGAATTGCCTGATTATTTTAAATGGCTAAATAAAAATGAACAGGTTTGGGTAACACCAGTAAATCATTTTGGTAGTGGATATGGTATAGTAGACCCTACACAATCTTGCGTATCTTTTTGTTCAAATACAGATGGTAATTATATGGCTTTAATAATTGGAACAAGAAAAGATACTTTTACATCAAATTGGTATGGTGTAGAAAGAAATAAATCAGAAGTAATACACACAAAAATATAATAATGCCATATTCGAATTTATCATTTAATACTAATATTGGTCTTGAATTTCAAGAAAATGATTTTATTAACATAGTACATGATGTTAATACATCAATATATGGTCGTGTAGTATCTTATAATCCAAATAGTGGTGCTTTAGTAATGACACCTGAAGCTTTTATTGGGGCAGCAGGTAATTATAGCACATGGGATATGGAATTATCGGGTGTTCAAGGTACTGCTGGACAAATAGGTACAAATGGCACTTCGGGTACAAACGCTTCATCAGGAACAAATGGCACTTCAGCAACTTCAGGTACATCAGGAAGTATTGGAACATCTGGTACATCGGCATCATCAGGTTTATCAGGAACATCGGGTTCGTCTGCTTCATCAGGAACATCAGGTATAAAAGGTAGTTCAGGTAGTGATGGTCAAGGTGGTACTTCAGGAAGTTCTGGAACAGCAGGTCAATCAACAATAAATGGAAGTAGTGGTACTTCAGGTGTATCAGGTTCTTCAGGAACTAATGCAATTTCAAATACATCAGGTATTTCAAATATATCAGGAACATCAGGAGTGAATGGAACATCAGGAGTGAATGGTTTATCGGGAAGTAGTGGCACTTCAGGTAATTCAAGCACATCAGGAATAGTGCGTACTTCCGCAAGTTCGGGAACATCAGGTGATTCGGGTTCTTCGGGAAGTTCAGCAACATCAGGTACATCAGGTACATCAGCAAGTTCAGGTTCATCAGGTTTATCAACAACTTCAGGTTCATCAGGTTCATCAGGTTCATCAACAACTTCAGGTGCAAATGGTACATCAGGTACAACAGGTACTAATGGAACTGCAGGAAGTAATGGAGTGTCAGGAACATCAGGAACGAATGGTTCGGTAGGCTCAAATGGTACTATTGGAAGTTCAAATTCATCAGGAACTGCAGGTTCATCAGGAACTTCAGGTAATAATGGTTCATCAGGAATTTCAGGTTTATCAAAGCCTTCTCGTTCATCAGGTTCATCAGGAACTTCAGGTTTGGCAAGTACAAGTGGTAGTTCAGGTTCATCAGGAACATCAGCTTTATCAGGAACATCAGCAACTTCAGGTTCAACAGGTTCATCAGGTTTTTTCGGTTATTCAGGCGCATCAGGTTCATCAGGAACATCAGCTTCATCAGGAACATCTGCAACATCAGGAACTTCAGGAAGTAATGGTGCAAGTGGTTTATCCGCAAGTTCAGGAACTGCAGGAACTTCAGGTTCATCAGGAACATCAGCTTCAACAGGAACTGCAGGTGCGAGTGGTGCGAGTGGTGCATCATCAACATCAGGTTCATCAGGAACTGCAGGAAGTAATGGAACTATAGGTACGAGTGGTGCGAGTGGTTTATCATCAACTTCAGGTTCATCAGGAACATCAGCAAGTAATGGAACTGCAGGTGCGAGTGGTGCGAGTGGTTTATCATCAACTTCAGGTTCATCAGGAACATCAGCAAGTAATGGAACTGCAGGTGCGAGTGGTGCGAGTGGAACTTCAACAACTTCAGGTTCATCAGGAACTTCAGGAAGTAATGGAACTGCAGGTGCGAGTGGTGGAAGTGGTGTATCATCAACTTCAGGTTCATCAGGAACTGCAGGAAGTAATGGAACTGCAGGTGCGAGTGGTGGAAGTGGAACATCAACAGCTTCAGGTTCATCAGGAACATCAGGAAGTAATGGAACTGCAGGTGCGAGTGGTGGAAGTGGTGTATCATCAACATCAGGTTCATCAGGAACATCAGGAAGTACTGGAACTGCAGGTGCAAGTGGTGCGAGTGGAACATCAACAGGTTCAGGAACATCAGGAAGTAGTGGTACTTCAGGAACATCGGGTTCTAATGGTGCAAGTGGTGCGAGTGGAACTTCAACAGGTTCAGGAACATCAGGTAGTAGTGGTACATCGGGTTCTAATGGTGCGAGTGGTGCGAGTGGAACATCAACAGGTTCAGGAACATCGGGTAGTAGTGGAAGTTCAGGATTGAGTGGTGCAAGTGGAGGAAGTGGAACATCAACAGGTTCAGGAACATCGGGTTCTAATGGTGCGAGTGGTGCAAGTGGAGGAAGTGGAACATCGGGTTCTTCAGGTATAAATGGTACAAGTATAACCCCTGCTATGTGTTGTACACAAAATAGTGTATTCCCAGTACAAAACCCATATTCTGGAACTGGTTGTAGAAGTGGAATTTTAGGAGGGCAATATAATTGCTTTACTACAAACACCAAATATTATAGTGTAATTATGGGTGGGTATAATAACAAAATGAATTCAAGTGGTTATTATGCTAATGTTATGACTGGAGGATATGGAAATACTATAGGTGGAGGTAATTTTTCATCTCATACAGGAGGGTATAATAATACTACAGGTGGCTGTTATTCTTCAATTTTAGGGGGTGGTGACATTAATACAGGGGGTGGTAATTGGAATTTTCAAGTGGGAGGACATTCTAATACAAATAATGGTTATTCTTGTAGTGGTGGAATGGGAGGAAATGCTAAAGGATATTATGCAAACCTTACTACTTGTTTTCAAAACCTTGTAAAAACTGGAGGTTGTTTTGCTATTCCACATCCAGAACCTGCTAAAAGTAAAATATATGAATTAGGACATTCTTTTGTAGAATCACCAACAGCAGGTGATAATATTTATAGATATGTAGTTAGTACTTGTAATAATAAAGCAAGTTTAGAATTGCCAGATTATTTCAAATATTTGAATAAGAATGAAACTATGAAAATAGCAGCAGTAGACCATTTTGGTAAAATGTATGGTAAAATTGATGTAACTCAATCTTGTGTAGATTTTTGTTCAAATTTTGATGGTAAATATAATGTACTTATATTTGGTACAAGAAAAGATGCGGCTGCAGAATTTGCTTGGAATGGTGTTGAACAAATTAAAGCTGTAAGTGCATCATATATTGGTATAGAAGGAAGATAAGAGAAATTAAAATTTATGAATATAATATTTACTATTCAGGGTGGATTGGGAAAGTCCATTATTGCAACAGCAGTATGTAAAGCAATAAAAAAGAAATATACAGAGTGCAACCTAATCGTAGTAACTGCATATCCAGAAGCGTTTACAAATTTACATTTTATTGATAGGGTATTTGGCTATGGGGATGAAGCGTATTTTTATTCAAAATATGTTGAAAACCAAGAGGTACTTTTATTTAATACAGACCCTTACGCATACACCGAAAATATTTTATGCAAAGAACACCTAATTAAAACTTGGTGTAACATTTATGGTTTAGACTATAATGGTGAATTACCTGAAATTTCATTAAATTCAAGAGAATTAACCTTTTATGGAAATAAATATAAATCAGAAAAACCTATTATGGTTCTTCAAACCAATGGTGGTGTAGCACAACAAGAAACTAAATATAGTTGGGCAAGAGATATTCCTAATTACATTATACAAAAGGTAATAGAGGAATTTTACAAAGAATATCAAATCTACCATATAAGAAGGGAAGACCAATTTTCTTTTGAAAACACAACAACTTTAACAGATGGTTTTAAGGGAGTTGCTTCAGTAATTAATATGAGTAAAAAAAGACTATTTATGGATAGTTTTGCTCAACATACTGCTGGTGCATTAGCATTAAAGTCAACTGTTTTATGGATTACCAATAAGCCAGAAGTTTTTGGTTATAAATTACACGATAATATCATATGCAATCCTGAAACAATTAAGCCTGATTTAAGAAATAGCTTTTTACAGAAGTATCAAATTACTGGTGCATTGAATGAATTCCCATACAAAGATGAAAATGAAATATTTGATGTTGATAGGATAATAGAATCAATAGTAAAACAATAAAGGAGAGTTGGCAGAGTGGTTGAATGCGTCAGTCTTGAAAACTGAATTACTCGCAAGGGTAACTGGGGTTCGAATCCCTGACTCTCCGCATATACATTTCCTGTTTTATTTTTTTACACCCCAGAAGTACAAATCTTGACTATATGAATTTTCTGAAAATTCAAAAGATGAAAATATAGACATATCAATAGCTGACCTAATGTCATATTCAGTAAGGTTTTTATAGTAATTTTCCCATTCTTCGAATGCACAAGTAAGAGGTGAACAACCTTCATTCATTTTTTTAGTTCCGTGTTCAAGTCTTCCTGTTGTAGCACAAGTGAATACAAAAAGACCATCGTTCTTAAGTAAGTTGCTTACGATATTATTCAATGTTTCTTTCCAATACATATCGTGTTCAAAGCATTCTGTAGATATGATAGTGTCAAATTGTAATACATTACCATTCATATCAAAAATCTTAAATTCGTGACCCTTGCAAACCAAGTCTACATTATCCCCTTCCCCTACATCAATACCTAAATAAACGCAATCGTCAAATAGGAAACGATTGTTCCCATTAATGTCTAAAGAACCTACATCTAAAATTGACTTGTTTTCAAAGTAGGTAGGTAAAAGTTGTTTTACTTTTTTGCAGTAGCTGGTTTGTTCTATGTGTGCCATATTCCTTTTGGTGTTATTAAATAATCTATAATTCCGTTTTTTAAATGCATAAAGGCTTCTTCTGGTCTGTCCACTATGGGTTCATTGTGAACATTAAATGAAGTGTTTACCAAGCAACCTATCCCTGAAACATTCCTAAAGTTATTCAAAATCTTATAGAATAGGGCATTTGATTCAGGTGTTACAATCTGTATCCTTGCAGTCTTATCAACTGGGTGTATTACAGTGGGTATATTAAATTCGGGGTTACTATCAAATAGCAGGGTCATATATTGTGCCGCATATTTGGATTTCTTTACATCAAACATCCTATCGGCATCAATATCCATAACTGCAGGTGCAAATGGCATAAAATCATTCCTTTGCAACTTATTATTAAGTATTTTATAGGTTTCTTCATTTCTTGGGTCACAAATGATACTTCTATTTCCTAATGCTCTGGGCCCATGTTCACTTCTTCCTTGATACAATCCAATAATTTTCTTATCTATAAGCAATTGTGTTACCCATTCCAAATTTTCTTCTAAAGGGTAAAAAGTCCATTCTGGTAGTATTGCAGCAGCAGCATCATTAATTTCTTGTTCAGAAAATTCATTACCCAAGTACATATTGAACTTAAAAGGCTTAAATTCGGAATTGAATTGTTTCAATGCTAAAAGACCACAACCTAAAGCCAATCCTTCGTCACCCATAGGGGGTGAAATAAATACTTCATCTACCCAATCCAATTCATTAATCCTTTTGTTAAGTTTAACATTGGCAAAAATACCACCTGCTAAAGCCAATTTTCTAATATTGGGATATAATATATGGTAATTGGTTAGTAATTCTACTACTTTCTGTTCAAAAATAAACTGACCTGTGAATGCTAAATCCCTAATGCATTTATCAGACTTCCAGTATTTAGAACCAAAGGTATCGTATAGAATATAGTTCATTTTTTGATATACACCACCACTTTCAATATGGTGACCATCAATATTAGTTTTAGTACCTTCTATTCTTAAAACATCATTCCATCTATCATAAACTTCTTGCCACAATTCACCATGACTGGATAGTCCTACTACTTTGCCTTCATCTTTAAGTCTTTTAAAACCAACTATTTCAGTCAAGGAAGCATAAAAGTGTCCGATAGAAATTCTATTATTTGTATTTCCATCAAGGTACTTAAGGTTACCTTGACTCCCCAAATACATTTTTGAATTGTACCCATTACCCCCAGATGCATCTACATTAAATACTAATGTGTCTTCTTGAAAACCAGATAAGTAATATGAAGTAGCAGCGTGTGAATGATGATGGTCATACTTAATAAATTTTTCAAATGGTATTTTAAAATCTAAATAATCAAATATTGGTATTGTTTGTTCATATTCCAAGAAACTTACAAAATAGTCTATTTGGTTTAAGTCCATACCAAACCTATTAATAAGATTGTGTAAACATTCTACAGGGTATCTTTCAATATTTAATTCAAAATCAACAAAACATTTTTGTCTTAATAGTCTTTCTTCTTCCAATGTTGCAACTAATACACCTTTTTTGATATATGTAACACTACAAGAGTGTGCCCCAGCATTAAATGAAAGGATATTATATTTACAATTAGCCAATTTCATTATCAATTAATTTTAATACTTTATTAGATGTAATTGCTTTATGACACTCAAAATGTCTTGGTGTGTCTTCGTGTTCAGGACACCAATTCCAATCACCTTTATTAAATCTAAACAATGGATTGTTCCAACAACTATTACATACAATATGGTCGTAAATTCTAATAGTGTTTATATTAAATTCGTGTGTAGGTTCTGTAAAATTAGCTATCATAAATACTTTCTTTTTTAAAGCCCAAGACATCCAAGATAGTCCACTTGACAATCCTACAAAAAAGTCACAATGGTAAATAGTATTCATAGTATTTTCTAAAGACTTGTCTTCAAAGAGTTCTAATCCCTTAAGGTCTTTAGTATCAATCCCCATCATATTTTCATCTTTTGAAATTTCAACTACCTTATAACCCCTTTCCTTAAGACCATCAATAAGTTCTTGCCAATAGTACCAATATTTAACCTTTGCAGTAGAATGGATAGAAATACACACATACTTGCCTTCAAATGGTCTTTCTTTAATGAAATAAGGGTCAACTTCAGGTTGTATTTCTTTATATGGCAAACGCAGTATGTTGGATGCAGATTGTTGTAGTGGGATTAAAATAGGGTTTATTGGTTCTTTACTTTTTTTCCAATACCAACCTATTTCAAACATACCGATTAAATTCTGAACCTTTACGCCTCTTTCAATAAATTCTAAATTTGGATATACCTTCTCAAATAAAAAATTCTTGAAAGTAGACACTATAACCTTACACTCATACTTCTTTGCAAATTCCTCACAATATGGAATCCAAGCAAGGGTATCACCCAATGCTTTACTTTCAAATGTAATAAGTACCCTTTTGCCTTTAATTTCGTCTAAAAAATTTATTTGTTTAATAGTACGACCTTCATATCTTATGATTATACTTATATCAGATAAGTAAACTCTATCGGTTTTAGCCCATGAGCCAACTTTTAATTTTGTTTCATAAATATTTTTTTTGGCATCATTATCATAAAATGATACATCGTATTCCCTATTTTTATTTTCATCACCAGACAATTCAAAGTATAGTCCGTTAACATGATGCATTTTGTATGTTATCATTTTTTCTCTGTATTATTGTAAGCATTATTGTATTTAGTCCTGATAGTAGGTGAATCAAAGTTTTGGAACTGCTTGATAGCAAAGTAATTTTTTTCAATATGTTTACAAACATTAATCCAATCGTATTGGTGTCTTTTTTCCACCATTTCATCTACCAAATTTTGATATATAGCACTTACCAAATTAATACCTCTGATAACTTCTTCAGTACTAATTTCATTCATTATATATAACCCTGCCAATAATTTTGTACTCTTGCAAGTAGCTACCATTGGCATACAACAACTTTCAGCTTCTAATAAAGTCAAATTAGGATGTCCATATTCAAGGTTAGAAGGATGTAAGAAAATAGTGTGGTCTTGAAATATTTTTAACTTTTCAGCTTCAGTTGGGTTTGTATCAATCACGGTCAATCTTTCATATTCCAAAAGTTCTGTGTGAACTGCAAAAAATCTTGTATTAGCATCTGCACCAACTATTGTAATTGGCAAGTTTAAAGCCTTTGCAGCTTCAATACCAAATCTAAATCCTTTTCTATCTGCCCCATCTATACCTGCCACACCATTATTAGCACACATTAATAATTTATGTTCTTTTATGTCATTTTTGAAATTAGGTAAATAATAACTGGTATCAACTCCATGTGTTAGGAAAAACAATTTATCAGTATCGTTAAAGTAGTCAACTACATATTCTGCAGGTGCAAAAGAAAATATTGACTTTTTTATTGCTTCTAATTGTTGTCTGTAGTTGTGACTATCCTTCCCATAATAAAAACTATGATGGTCGTGTGTTGAATAAATGTACTGAATACCCCTTTTAGCAGCTTCTATGCAAAGGTTAGCCACATGAATATGCACAATATCGTATTCGTCAGGTTGCACTTCATTCAAATACTTAAGATGAACCTCGTGACCTAATTTTCTTAAGCCTTTACAATATTCATCCATAATTAATTCTGTTGCACCCCATTGCCTTTCGCCAGTAGGCTTGATAGGTATGTTACTACTTATTACTTGACAAATTTTCATATTAAATAAAGGTTTTATCTTGTTGGTCAATCAATGAAAAGCCACCTGCTTGTGTGGTAATACGATGGTGTAGAATACCCATTCTGTATTGGCTATATCTGAAAATAGTATTAAAATAGATGTCTGCAGCATCCCAATTGTGTATTCTTAAATTTTGTTGTAAAAATCTTTTAGCAAGTTTAGGGAACATAATACATTGTAAACCAATAATATGGTTGGTAATGAACATTAAGTCTTGGTTAGGTATTATGTCCAACACCTTACTTTGTAACCAATGATGTTCTAAAGTATGAGTATCTCCAAATGAAAAATACCCTATGTTATTGTCCTCGCATAGACTTGCCGCCTCAAATACTTTTCTTGCAAATTCTTCCATAGGAACTTCAATGATACAATCCCCTTCGCATACTATTAAAAAGTCTTCTTCGTTAAATTCTGTTAAGATTGCGTCTTTGAAGGCTTTATAGCATCCATAATGACTGGGTGTAAGGGCTGTTCCAAGTCTTTGTATAGTAGGTTCATCGAACAATTCCATTGAAACGCAGTCAGGCCTGATGCAGTTGTGGGCTGGAGGTAAACTTTTGTAAGGTTCGTTAAGGTGTAGGACATATTCGATGCCGAATTCAGCCACTCTTGATAGTGATTCCCTGCTTTTTTGTTCTCTTTCATCATTTCTTGTCGTTTGTATATGTACTAATTTAATCTTTGGTATCTTATTTTTGTTTTTGAACTGACCAGTAGTGCTGTATTTAGTAATATTGGATTCATTCATTTCATATAGTTCTTTCTTATAAACTACATCACCATCATAAAATTCCAAAATAATTTCGATAGGATTGCCAGAATAGGTGAATTCTTTTTTAAACTCCCTATTATTACTTATTTGGAATCTGTTGTTGTAGAACTCATATCCATTATCTTTCATCACAATATTCACCTTCCTATCATCAATATTGTAGGTAAAAAAGTAAAACATATACTCATTTGGTTGCTTTTCAATAGGCAAAATGGAATAATATTCACTATTTGATGCAACTCCTAACCCACTATGAACTAAAAATGTTTCTTGTGGGGTGTCAATTTTCAATACTTTATTAGCAATATCAGGTTGATTTACTACCTTAACAAAATAATCTTCCAAGAAGTTTTGTGCCCCTAAATCTTGACAAATTTTGTTGTAATCGTCTGCATTTCTAACATCGTGGAAAGAATTTAAGAAAAAGTCCACATCAATGGTCATTCCGTTAGTTTGGATACCTTTTCCAAAAGGGGTGTTTAAAGTCCCTAAATAAGCCCCTAAACCTTCTTTAATAGCCAAAAATGAATCTTCTACTACCCCATAGTCCTTTTCGTTCAGGATAACATCGTAAGTAGTGTAAAAGAATGATTTGTAACCCAAGTCTTTGGCTGCTTTAGCCCCATTAAACATATTAGTTAAGACAGTTAATGATTGATTACTATGCTTTAAACCATTTATATTAATTTCTGAATAAAAGGCATCTGTATGTCTATAGAATCTTGTATAATATGAATGGTGTGTCAATGGGTTGTGACCATCATATATGTAATAATCTACCATTCTTTGAATTTCATCATCTACGGGGTAGTGGGAAAGCAACATAATCTTTCTGCCTAATGGCTTAAGACTTTTTATCGTGTCTTTTGTAAGTTGAACCCTGCTTTTTAAGTTAGGGTAAGTACCTAAAATTATTAATTCTTCAGTATTTACCTTGTTTTTTGGTTGCACTATTTCTACCAATTTGTCCCTATCTATAATCAAATCCCCAGTTAAAAAATGCATATCAGGTGTATCGTGGTATCTATTTAAGTACACATCCAAGTTGTACATTAATTTAGGTATGTTATATTCCAATGCTTCTTTAATAACAATTGGGTTTAATTCTTTGTTACCCCTATCTCCTTTAGATGGGAATAAAAACAAATCCGAAGCCTTAATAAATTCTTCAGTATCACTTCTTTCACCCCATAATACACAATTATCCAAGTTAGGGTTGTTCTTTTTCCAATCTACTAATGGTTTCCAGTAACTTTCAAAATTACCAGCCATATTCCCTATAAAATGAAATTTAATCTTGTAATCAGATAGTATGTCTGCTAATTGGAAAGCATACTTTTGATTTTTGCGTGGTGTAAATAGACCAATAATAACAATGTGTTTATAATCATGTTCCAAACCTAATTTCTCTCTTGATATAATTTTATCCCTTTCCTTATGGTCTACAGGGTATTCAATCACTTCAAAGTCAACATCTAAATGATTATATTTTAAAGCGTTGTATGGACTAACAAAAACAAATTTGTCAGGCATATATACTTTGTTAGCAGGGTTGAAACTGCTATCGTGTGTCGTTTCAATGATTGTATATTTTCTATCCTTATCATATAGCATAAGGCTTGATTCCTTATCCAAAAACATTTCAGGGAATTCTTCCATAGAAATTACATCTGGTTGAAAAGAATCAATTATGCCTTTTATTAATTCAGCTTTGTTTTCTCCTAAAGAATGGAAATTTTCGTGTCCCACAAGGTCTATAATTCTATTTCTTTGTACAACATAAGCCCAAGCAACAAATGCGTGTTCAATAACTTTAATTTCAAAATCTTCTTTTATTAATTGAATTTTGTTTGCAGTTACTTGTCCACTACCCCCTGTACTTAAATGAGGGCAAATTACTAACATCTTTTTTTTCATTAAGCATATTTTAATTTATAAATTATTATGTCTTCTATATCTGAAAATTCTAATCTTGATATAACATCTTGTCTGCCATTTCTTTGATATAATTTTTTATTAGCTTCTAATTTCCCTACAAAAACCTTTTCTACAATTGATTCACTTTTTTTTAATAATTCAATTCTTTTTAAAATTAAAAAACATATCATTTCAGGCATATCAAATGCAATTAATTCTGCATCTCCATATAACCATCCAATATCCCCTCTAACATTTTTAAATTCAACCCAAATAACATTAAGGTGATTTCCACCCTTAACATCTACTGTAGTTTTTGTTCCATCAGGTCTAATAATAAAAAAGTCTATATGTTTGTAAATATTCGTATTATCATCAGATGATATGCATTTGTAATTAATGGCTTCACAACTTTTTACAAATTTATTTTCTATATAATCACCAGAAACTTTTGAATCGTTTAATTTTTTTTTAAAATTGTTACTAAATTCCATAAGAGTTTATAATTTCTATTACTTGTTCTATTGTAGGATGACATTCAAAAGTTTCCTTCTTTTCAAGACAACCAATCAATGGTGGTACAGAATTAATATCATCCCAATATTCCATAGAATATTTCATATTAGATGCACATTCTAAACCACAACCACCACGCACATATTGATACGATAATTTATTATTGTGATAAAATCTACGACCTTGTTGATTTCCATATCTATAAGGCATTCTAAATTCAGGTTTTATGGAAGAACCCAAATGAATAATAGGCACATCAGTAGTACCTGCAAGGTGTAGTAAACCGCTATCCATTGTTATAAATGCAGTAGCTTTTTGCATCAAGTTCCAACAATCTGATATGGAAGTCTTGTTCATTAAGTTAAGTCCCTTTTCAATTTCAAAATTAAATACAGGCTTTTCAACATTAAAGAAACCTTTTTCCGAAGAATCCTTACCAATTGAAATAACACTATAACCTAAATCATTAAGTTCCTGTGTTAGTTTCATCCAATTAATTGCAGCCCAAGTTCTGGAAGGCCAAGTAGTTACTGGATGAATTAAAATAAATTTTTCTGGTACTTCAATTTCTAATTCGGTTAAAGGTCTGTAGTAACATTCCATTTCATATTTACCTAACATAAATCCTAAATGTATTGCGTGGAATTGCCTAATATCAAACATATTATGTTTGTATTCAATCCCCATTTCATTCTTTTTTCCTACATTGTAAAAACTATTATGGTAAATATAATTTTCTTTTATATATCCCATATCTATTGAAGATGCTTTGTAACTTTTACTTACATTAGGGTTCATCTTAAAAAGTTCAGGCATTTTTGAAACCACAGTAATTGGTTCTTGGTATGCTTCTGAAAGTTTTTTTATGGTTGGTGTTGCACAAATAAGGTCACCAAGACCATTACATTCACTTAAATCTAAACAAACTGGTTTCATTATTTTTTATATTTAAAGTAATTGTTAAACCAACCATAATGATTGTAAATCCAATCGCAAATTCCTTCACCTAAAATTTGTTTTGAATATGGTTGTGTTAAAGAAAGATTGTTTCTAATTTTATGGTCACCAAATCCCCCATTAATTAAATCATCTTCTTGAGTAACTTGTTTTATATAATCAAAATTGTGTATATATGTGGGTATTTCTAAATATTCATATATTTTTTGCATAGTTTGTTCAGGATATAAACATAAGTCTTCGTATTTAACAAAATGCATATGTATATCATTCCCAAAACTTATTACTTCTTGTAACCTTTCTAATGCTATTCCAATTGGTACTCCATTGACCCATGTGTCAATTCTTTTTGGAATAGTTGTATTTGAAAGATTTTCCCAATTTAAAATTAAATTTAATTTGTCAGGATTTTTTCTGTAGTTCTTCTCCATAGAAGCAAAAATTTCTCTTAAATCACGGACAACAATAATAATTTTAGGAGATTTATCAAAAATCATTTTTAACCAATCGTAATGTATTGACCAAGACCTTCCTTTGTCAATATAATATTTTTTGTCACTTATAGCATTCACCCAACCATATATACCTGATTTACAAAATGCAAGAAATCCTTTTTTCATTAATTCAGGGTCTTGTGATATAAATTCAGGTGAAGTAGTGTAATTTGTTCTTGCTGGATATATTAATTCCATTAATCCACTTGTTGGGGTAGCATATATGTCAGGATTCTGTGCTAATATATTTTGTAGTAAAGTAGACCCACTTCTTGGCAAACTACTTTGGTAGAATATTTTTTCGTTCATATTTTTTTCATTAAGTAATCAGATGTAGATTCTTCTTTTTGTAGAATACAATAACCCAAATTCATTAAATAATTAATTGCAACTGAATTGGTTAAGTCTTCAATCCAAATAAGTGGGTTGTACTTAAATAAGGTCTTTTTCATACCTTCTAAAGCAGATAATTCGTGACCTTCAACATCCAACTTTATAAAAGTGATAGGTTCTTTTTGACTATCAGAATCCAATAGGTCATCTAAAGCAATTACGATGTTTTTATTTATACCATATATATCCATACTAACAACACCAGAGTTGCTATAATGACCATTATTAAAAGAAATTACGGAAACCCTGCTACCAATACCTACATTAAATGCTTGTATATCATTATAGGTTTTTACATTAGCTTTTAATAATTTGTAATTTTCTGGATGTAATTCAAAAGCCCAAATACTTAAATCAGGGAAAGTTTGTTTAAACTGAAGACAATGGCTACCTATATTAGCACCAATGTCAATCATTAGTCCATCTTTTGGGAAATAGTCTACCCACCTATTAAATAGTTCATATTCCCAAAAGTTATTGTATTTGACAATATCGTCAGAAATACATTCTGGGGCTTCAAATATCTGCATAGGAACACCTTTGATGTTCACCATTCTTGTTTCTCTAATCATATTTTGCGTAGGATTTTTCTTCTGTGAATTCAGACCTGAAGTATATATTAATTTCTTTCTTAATAGCAGCCCTTAAGTCATTTTTAATGTAGACCTGTCTTGCTAATTGTATAAAAGTTTCACCAAAATATTGGTTTCTTTCACAAGCCCTTTTGCCATCTTCAATATCCCATAAAAGGCTATTGACTTCTATTAATTGGTCGTAGAAGTACTTAAATTTAGCACTGTCTGCTATTCTTGAAGTGTCTAAAATTTGATTTAGGTAGTCGTACTCTTTTTGTACATTTTGGAGCTTATCAGGGTCTGTTAGCTTACTTTTTTTGATTTCAAGTATAGATAGTTTATCAAATACTTCGCCAACACTAACTTTAATTTCCATAAATTTTTTGCTTTTATTTGGAAAATATTTTTTAATTTTACTGAATAGCGAAAATACAAAAATTTTAATTAAAAATGAAAATATTTTTTAATAGTTCTATGCCTCGTTCTGGTAGCACTTTATTGCAAAATATTTTGGGTAATAATCCAGAAATTTATGCAACTGCAACAAGTGGTTTAGCCGAATTAATACTAAATTCCAAAAGAGCCTATACCAATAGTCCAAATTTTAAAGCACAAGACGCAAAAGAAATGAAGTCTGCCTTCCTGTATTTCTGTAGGTATGGGTTAGAAGGCTATTTTATAGGCTTAACCGACAAGCCGTATGTAATCGACAAATCAAGAAGTTGGGCTGTAAATATGCCATTTTTAGAAAGTTTTTACCAAAATCCAAAGATGGTTTGTATGGTCAGGGATTTAAGGGATGTTACTGCTTCTATGGAGAAAAACTACAGAAAACACCCAGAAAAGGCATCGTTTAAGGACTTTGGAGGTCAAACTGTGGGGGAAAGAGTCACAATTTGGTTAACAAATACACCAGTTGGGAGTAGTTTAAAGGCATTGAGGGAAGTAATTCATATGGGTAATGACAAAAAGATTCTATTTATAAGATTTGAAGACTTATGTAACAACCCTGAATTGGAAATGAAGAAAATATATAAGTACTTGGGACTTCCGTATTTTAAAGTAGACTATAATAGTATCAAACAAGTTACTTATGAAGACGACAAATTTCACGGAATTTATGGTGACCATAAAATACAAGAAAAAATAGTACCTTTACAATCAAAACATATTCAACTTTTAGGAAAGGAAATATCAGATAATATTTATGAAAAAAATAAGTGGTATTTTGACTACTTTAAATACAAAAAATAATGAACAAATTTGAAGTAAAAATTAAGTTCCCTGAAGGGGAATCAAAATGGAAAGTTTTGGTGGAAAATGTTGAATATCAAGTAGATGAAGTAGAAATAAATTGTAAATCTTATTCAAAGGATATGTATATATCCGCTAAACCCAAAAGCATTAATTTAATAACTACAAAAGGAATAACTAAAGTAATTTTAAAATGATTATACTATTTTACGGACAACCAGCTGCGGGTAAGACCACCCTTGCTGATGAACTTTATTTAAGATTGTCAACTGCAATCTATAACCTATATTCAACTTTGACCAATCCCATAGAACTTACAGAATTTAAGTTCATAAGAATAGATGGGGACAAGTGGAGGGACATTACAAATAATAAAGATTATTCTAAAGAAGGTAGAAATTTGAATTTAAAGGGTGCTTTCAATATGGCTTTATACCTTGAAAATGAAGGCTTTATACCTATTTTAAGTTTTGTTACACCTTATGAAGAACTTCGTGAATATTTGAAAAGTAATTCAAAAAATTTAGTACAAATATATTTGGAATACGAGGGTGATAGGGGTCGTAATAAGAACTTTGCACAAGACTTTGAAGAACCTAAAGACTACAATCTTAAGATAAATACTACTTACAGAACAATCAATGATTGTGTAGATGAGGTAGTTGAATATTGTGCCAAAAACTTTAAATAAACAATATGTGGGAAGCAAAATATCACGCTAAAAGCAGTCTGCCAAAAAAAGATGGTCAATTTTCCTTATTCATAGGTCGTTGGCAACCCCTTCACGAAGGTCACAAACAACTTTTCAACCAAGTAATTGAAGAAGGGGGGAAGGTTTGTATTGCTATCAGAGAGGGGGAAGTGAATGAAAAGAACCCATATACCCCAAGAGAGGTAATGATGAACATTTGCAAGGAAATGGAACAACATGTGAATGCTGGGAAGGTTAAAGTCATAATTATTCCTGACATCTGTTCTGTTGAATTTGGGAGAGGTGTTGGATATGACATTATTGAAAGGATTCCACCAGAGGAAATCGCAGAAATTTCAGCCACAAAAATCCGTGAAAAATTAAAAAATGGAAGTACAGAATCGTAGGCATATTGCCAAAACCATAAGTTATAGAATAATTAGTACAGGTATAGGTTTTGGAATTGTTTGGTTAGCATCTGGAAGCATCAAAGTTGGTGTTACTTTTTCTATTGCCGAATTGGTCTACAAACCCATCCAATATTATATTCATGAAAGAGTTTGGTACAAATACATAAAATTTGGGTTAAAAAGACCAAAAAATAAGATTATTTAGATATTTGTACTAATTTAGTGGTGTAAATTGGTTTTTTTATGAAGACCATCAAAAATAACTTAATGGAACATCACAATCAAACAGGAGGAGTCAGCCTTATGTTAGGCTTTGTTTTGGCTATGTTCAACCATATTTTTGGTTGGTTAAATGCTATAACTACACCATCAGGACAACTGAATCCATTTGTACAAGCGTTTTTAGTGGGATTTATAGGTGCTACAGTGTCTTTTTTTACAAATAAGTTTTGGAAAATAATTGAAAAGAAATTTAAAAAAGTAAATCATGACATTAAGTAGAAATGCAAAAATTGCAATATATGGCATTCCAGTAGCAGTTGGATTGTATTTGATTTATAAGCAGTTTTCTAAAGCAAAAGTTGCTAAAGAAGAAGCGCCAAAAATAACACCACCAAAACCTGAAACACCTACTAAACCAACTCAACCAACTGGAAAAGATTCTTTTCCCTTGAAAAATGGTAGTAGAGATGCTGGAGCACCATATGCACCCGCAGGTAGAGTAGTTGCTTTACAGAAAATGATTAATATTAAAGGCTATAACAATGGTACTCAATTAAAAGAGGATGGTATTTTTGGTCCAAAAACTGAATTAGCCACTACTTTTTGGTTAAATAAGAAAAGTGTAGATGACCAAGATGATTGGGATACACTTTTTAGGAAGGTTGCTCCATATATTGCAGCACCAAAAGTAGACCCAATGAATGACCCTAATTATTATGACCCATATTTTAGAAATACAACATTTTAAATTATGTCAGAATTAACAACAGATACAACAAAATTACTTGAGGATGCACAAGCGATTCTCTCAAACACAATAAATCGTGCAAGTCAATCTGATATAGGTGGGTCTATAAAAAATGGACTAATAAATTCTGCAGACAACATTCAGTCAATATTAAATGACATATTTAAAAATAATGGCTTAATTACTAATGAACAAGTAAACCAATTAGACGAACAAATTAAATTGGCTAAATTGAAATTATTAGAAAGTAAAAGTAAATCTACAATTACAAATTTAGGTATGTATGTAGGTATTGGTGTTGTGGTATTGGGTGTTTTATGGTTTTTCACATCAAAAGAAAATTAAAATGAGTAACGAAAGTAATCAGAATTTGTACAAGGCTTCGCTTATGTTAGCGATAGGGGGTCTTTTATTTTGGGTAATTCTGCCTAAAAAAGACAAAGGCACATCTGGTACAACATCAAAAAAATCTTTTGATAGTACCCCAACACCAACCATAGAAAATGCAGATATAGTTGCAAATGCATATCAATCAGCTCTTTCAGCTAATGAACCCGCATCCAGACTAACTGAATTAAATAAAGAATTAATGAAAGAATTTGGTATGCGATGCTATATGGAAAAGGATAATAAATTAGTGGTTTGCGATTCAGCTGGTACAATCATTGTAACCAAGTAATACAAAATGTTATTTAATGTACAAATAATTAATCATGCTCTACCCGCAATATCAGTTAGTGTTGCTGATGGAGGTAATGGGGTAGGTGGAGTTACATATGCAGAATTAAAACAATCTTTAGGAAATCAAGTTTACGATGTAGGTTGTCTTTATTTATATTCAGATAATGAAAAACAATTAACAGGTGTTATCAATTACAATATATTTGATGTAAATGGTAATGCAAATATAACAAATGTAGTTACTGCAGTAGACCCTTATCAAAATGTTAATTCATTATTAGTTAAAATAAGTGATAAGGTAAATAGTCCAATAATATTTAATGGTAATTCAAGTGTATCAACTATAGTGTTGGCAAATACTTTTTTTCAAGTAAAATTCTTGGCTGATAGAATAACAAATAAGTTAGGACTTATCAATAGTAACTTCAAACAAATGGAGGAACTTGTAGGAAGTAAATTCTTTGAAGGTACATATAGTGAAGGTGGTGATGCTATGAGATGTTCAGGAAGGGATAATTTATTAACTGGACAAGAATTAAGAAAAACTGATATAATTCAAAACCCAGAGGTTTTAAAAAAATATGATGTTTTGCAACCCTCATCTGTTAAAAAAATGGAATTAGATTGTAATATTTTTTTGTTAATTGCTTCTGTATCTGCAGGATTTTATTTATTTAGTAAAAAAGATTAATGCCAACACAAGGATTAGATATTGGGTTACAAATTAGAAATAATACTAATTATCCACAACAAATAAATGTTATGGGTAATCCAACTAATTTATTAGATACTGCTAATGCTACAACTGAATACAGATACGATTTAACTGGGTTTACTATAACAAACGAAAATTTTGTTTCAATTCAATACAAAATAGTCACAGACCCAACCTTTCAACTATTTACTTTCGGAATTAATGGTACTTCATTACAAGGTGTAGTAATTGCTTTGAATAATTTAGGTATTGGCTATTTTAATTTATATGTTGAATTAGGTAGTACATATATAGGAACTTACAATCAAAACTATGCCTTTGGGGATTTAAACATATTCAATCCGAGTATTAGTACAACAACCACTACAACTACTACAACTATTGCACCTACGACTACAACGACCACTACAAGTACGACTACGGCTGCACCTACGACAAGTACAACTACAACGACCACAACGGCTGCACCTACGACAAGTACAACAAGTACGACCACAACGGCTGCACCTACGACAAGTACAACAACTACGACCACAACGGCTGCACCTACGAC
>Ga0315293_10001707_pt1 | contig 21295 bp, 21 predicted proteins | sample YL17G13_20_MG_FD_203071 | JGI IMG/M metagenome (GOLD analysis project Ga0315293, IMG submission 203071) | Sediment microbial communities from Yellowstone Lake, YNP, Wyoming, USA - YL17G13_20 | ecosystem: Environmental > Aquatic > Freshwater > Lake > Sediment | place: USA: Wyoming | collected... | reverse complement strand
ATTCTGGAAAATCCAGAACAAGATTCTCTAGCATTTCAGTGACTAAACGTTTCTTGAGCTCTACTTCTTGCTCATGTAAATATTCATCGTTGATTAGAGGTATAGTGGGAAAAATTAGAATCCACGCTAAAGCTTCACCCAAAAAGCCTCTGTCCACATCTCTTTCAAACACCCACTGGTCCACTGCAAGAATGAAGACATTTCTTCCGTCAATAGTTGACATGTAGTTCATGAGTCTAGGTTGAAAACCATAAACCACAAGTAGAATTTCAATAGGGGCTTTGCTGTCACGAGACCCAAATCCTCCATGGCTATATACACAAACTGCAGTTATTTTGCTGGATTCAGCTACTCTTCTGCAAATTGTGAGGATTTGCCCGACCAGTTTTTTGTCTCTATCTTGACAGGCTACTGCCAACATTCCACCTTATAGAACATGGGTAACTTGAAAAAGAATCTGCGAAGGCGCGATATAGCTTTAGTGCTTTCCGAGAATCCTGTCGTAGTCTCTCAAAGCTCTGAGAGCCTTCACAGCTTTATCAGGCAAATTGTACAATGGTATGTTTGTGTTGCCTAACACTTTGTAAACTTTGGCGAAGTCTTCGCCGCCGGCAGGCACATCCACAATAGGTTTGTCTGGATACTTCGCCGCGATCTTCGGAATGACCTTAGCGTCTGCGGGTTCGAAGAAAGTGGATTTGAGCATGTTAATCACTAGGACGCCATCCACGTTCTTGTCAGACATCACTAAATCCAATACTTTCTCGTATCTTTCAGTTCTGGCGTCTGCAATCATGTCTATTGGGTTTGAAGCGTCTATGCCTTGGTATAGGCTCTCGATGCTCTGTTTTACCTTTTCTGATAAAGTTGCGAGTTTAAGACCGTTCTTTGCCACGGCGTCTCCAGCTAAAATTGCTGGTCCGCCAACATTGCTTACAATAGCCACTCGGTCTCCACGCATTGGAGGTTGCTTGGAGAGAACGATAGCGGTATTCATCAATTCTTCAATGTTTTCTACTCGGATAATGCCGGCTTTCTTGAATGCTGCACCAAAGACTTCGTCAGATCCCGCTATTGAGGCAGTGTGTGACTTAGCTCTTTGTGCAGATTCTTGTGTTATTCCGCCTTTGAGAACGATTAGCGGTTTGTGCTTCACGATTTTTCGGGCTTGCTCTATGAATTCTCTGCCTTTTTTTATCCCTTCTATGTAAAGACAGACAACTTTTGTGTTCTTGTCTTCGCCAAAGTAGCGCAACAGGTCAACGTCGTCAATATCGATTTTGTCGCCAACGAAGGCGAATTTGCTTATCCCCACAGCGTAGAAGCATGCCCAATCAAGCATGCAAGAACCTACTCCGCCGCTTTGCGAAATGACCGCGATGTTTCCTTTTTTCGGCATAATATTCCTTTCAAAGGTTGTGTTTAGACCGTTTAAAGTGTTTATTACGCCCATAATCGTGTTCGGCCCAAGTATTTTGACGCCGTATTGATCTTTTAGCTTGAGAAGTTGTTGACGTTGGCGGTCTTTGTAGCCGCCCGTAATCATCACAAATGCTTTGACGCCTTTCTTGGCACATTTTTCAGCTTGCACAACTGATTGATCTGGCGGAAGCATTATGACCGCGAGGTCTGGAGGCTCAGAAAGCAGATCAATGCTTTTGTAGCCTTTCTGTCCTTCCAAGTCCACTATAATGACCTTTCCGTGGAAGAATTTCTTCATGTTGTAGATAACGTCAGCGAATAGTTGTGGAGAAGCCATTCCGACTTTTTCTCGAATCATGCTTGAGCCTATTAGAGCGACTTTTCGGGGTTCAAAGATGGCCTTCACTTCGACCATTCAAATACAACCTTCAAGAGTTCTGAATGCATGATGAAGAGAGAAAGAGATACGCTGTTCATGTTCATAAACCTAACTAAGTGCTCACTTACGCTCTATTATCTTCATGTTTACTATTGCCCAATTCGCTTATATGAGCCTTTAGGCTTCACGGAAGCGTCAACGGCATGCTAAGAGCCTAGGAAACTGTTGCCGCAATAGTCTTTTAGCCTCGCGCGCGCGTGTGTGGGGGTAAAGTTTTATCCAACCAACCAACTTTCTGCGTGGAATGGTTCTGACAAGAAATCTGGTTTTTAACTCTCAGACCTCAGCTTGGAGTCTAATTCCTTTGGATTTGTGCCACTCGTCGTTATTATTGGCTCAAACCCGAGCTTTCTCCAGAACCCCTCAGCTTCCTTGTTGCCGATGATGTATCTCACAGTCAAGTCTTCAGCCTTGTTTGAGCTGAAGAACTTACAGAGTTCCTTCATCAAGCGTCTTCCAACGCCCTTTCTTCTAGACTCCTTCACGATGTACATAAGCGAGATTTGACCAACAATCTTTGGCACATGGTCACTTCTGCGAGTAACTTCGCCTTGGACATACCCTATTATCTCGCCATCTGCTTCAGCAAGCAATACATGAATGTTGCTATCCGCCAGGTCATTCTCAACTTTCTGTTTGAGAAGCTTCTTTCCCTCTTTAGTTATTCGCCAAACCAAGGGGTTCGATTTTTCAGCGTGCTCCTGCAACAACAATTTTAGCTCAACAATTCTCTCGACATCCGAGGAAGTTGCTCTTCTAATTGTGAGATTATCCATAGTTCTCTTGTACTAGATTCGGGATAAAACTCTACCCCAACCAAAATCATAGTGCGAAAAATGAGCGAAAAATTCATCTTGGCTCGTATCTAGTCTATTCATAGGGCTGTTCATGATATCTAAAGAGGATGCTCTCAAACTTGTTTTCAATACAAGCAAGTATGCTCATGTCCTAATCGCATCGGCGATAATGTGCAAGCTTGCTGCGAGACTAGGTGAAAACAGTAGGGAATGGGAACTTGTTGGTTTGCTTCATGACTTAGATTTCGATGAGGTTGGAGGCGACATGAGTAAACATGGCTTGGTTGCTGCGGAAAGATTGGTGGGCAAGCTTTCAGAGAAATGTCTTTACGCTATAAAGGCTCACGACTATCGAACTGGGTTCAAGCCGAACAGCAAACTTGATAATGCGCTATTGGCGGTTGACTCGTTGAGTCTCCTGATAGAGAAAGCGCAGAAACGGCATCAGAAACTGAGCGTGGAAACACTGGAAACCATTCTGACAGATATCTCCTCAGAACAACCTTGGCACAGAACTAATATCACCAAATGCAGAGAAATCGGACTGAGCCTATGTGAATTCTTGGAATTGGGCGTCAGCTCGTTATAGAGTTGGTTGGATAAAACTTTACCCCCACACACTGAGTAGGCTGAATTCACAAATCATATACGTAAGACGAGAAGCTGAACGATAGAGAACAAGAAACATGAGCATCACTACTGTTCTCAAACTCGCTGTTTGGGGCATTTGTGTAGCAATTGCATTGCAGGTCATTTTCTATTTCATTTTTCAGGTGATAGGCTACAATTCCTATTTGCTGAGCATAACCCTATTGGTGTCGCTGACTGTCGCTGTTTTGCTTCTGGTTGGATGGAGAATTCTAAAAAGAGCAATAAGATAGCCGCCCGAGTTTGGCAAGGTTGGTTGGATAAAACTTCACCCCAACCAACCAGAGACGAATCTTTACGTGAATTTTTCCTTGTGTAAAACTAAAAAGGAAGTTGCGCCAAGTAAAGCTGATGATAAAGAGACTTGGGACACTCTGCAAAAAGCTGCATTTGATGAAACTGAACCTAGCAAGGTCTGCAGGAATACAGGAACGTATGCAAGTTCTCGATGTTGGCTGTGGGCAAGGCACTTTCACGGTTTGCATTGCAGAAGTCGTGGGAAGAACTGGCAAAGTCACTGCAGTCGATATCAGCGATGAGGACCTAAACAGGATGAATCAGAATCTTGACAGATATAGTGTAAGACCGCAGGTTATATTTGTGAAAACTGATGCTGCTGAATTGTCGACTGTTTTTGCCCCTGAGAGTTTTGATATGGCTGTTAGTTACAGACTGATAGAAGAACTGGTACCTCCCAGACAATTACCCAAAATAGTCTCATCAATTGCTGGAGTGGTCAAGCGGAATGGAACAGTTGCAATGTTAGAACTGAACACTGAAACAAGTAATATTGCTGAAGAGAATCTCATTAGACTTCATAGAGACATTGGAAACGACTATTTTCCATCGCAGAGAACAGTTCTAAAGTGCATGAAAACCGCAGGTTTGATGAAGCTTGATGTCGTAACAGTCCCAACGAACATTTCGTATTCGGGAAAAGTGTTTCTAGAAAGCAATATTAGCCAAGACGAAGTGTGGCCAGAATTCAAGGAAAAAATAATGAGAGAATTGTGGCCGTCAATAGAGCAATATGGAATGAAATATCCGAACATTAGACTGTTCTGTGGACACAAGCCATAAATGGGCCTGCTAACCGTAATTTTGGTTGGGGGAAAGTTTACCCCCAAACCCCAAATTAGACTCTGCTGTTGAGTTTCTTCATTTTTTCTTCTAATGCCTTTTCAATATCAACATTCATGGTTTTTGCTACAAGAAGTGTTGTGATTATTACGTCAGCAAATTCTTCTGGTAGATTCTCTTTATCGTGGTTGTCTAGCTTCTGTTTTCTCTGCAACAAGTTGTAAGCCAGAACCTCTTCACAGAGTTCTCCAAACTCCTCGCCCAATTTCACAGTCCTAGCAAGAATTATTTCCTCTTGGTTGATATAACTGCCATACCTCTTTTTCAGTTTCTCATCCTCAGTTTCTATAAACCTCAACAAATTCCCTAGTTCCATAAGTGTCAGCTCCTAGCTAGGTTCAGCCTTATTTAGAAGAACTTACCTTGAGAAGTTCAATTAATGCTTTCGGAGACAAGACGCCATTTATCAAATTCATTATTGGAGGGTCATCTACTCGGTTCATTACATATATGGACTTATTCTCTGCATAGGTGTATCCCAAGTCAACGGAAACGCTCTTGCCAACGTAACCTCGCGGGTTAACAACATAAACGATGTCGGCATCATCGACTTTTTCCAAACAGCCCAAAATTCCACGATTGTTCATTTCCTTTGATGTCTCATACTTGATGTTCTTTTCTTTCAACTCGCATTCCAATTCTTCAATCTCACGCAAGAACTTGAAACTTCCACAAACATACAACCTCTTCATAGCATCCCTCAAACACCGAAGTCATTAATGCTCTCAACAATAACGTTTTGTTCGTTTAAGCTATAACCTTTCTGCAATGTCAAACACAAGGGACAAGTGAGGACGTCTCCCGCAAAACCCCACTTTTTCTTTCATGATTCGGCAGAACGGACTTTGGTTGAAAAAGAGAATCAAGTAGTTGCATGTCCTGAAACTTGGAGAAGTAGGCCGCTCTATTATGTCTTGGCCAACATCATTCTGTTAACTCGTAGGGGCTTGAGAGATTTTCGAGGCGATCTGTTGACTTGCGGGGCTTGCATCATTTGCAGAGAGCCCAACAGCTAGAACGGGAAATGGTTGATTCTGTGCAAGAGCAGTCAGTATCTCGAATTAGAAGACATAGACATAGTTAGGATGTTCGCCACTACTAGAGGCACCTTTCATGCCTTTGCCTAAGAAATACTTCTCAACGCTTCTGGCGATGGCTTCAGTGTCTGCTTTCCATTGGCGCCAAAACCTTGGACTTTCGTGTTCAGTTCCACGACGGTCTGGGTCATCAGTCACGCCAATAGTCCACCTCGGATAAGAAGTCCCAGCGACTGTGCGTTCAATCTCACTTTTTATCTCGGATTCGTTCACAACGCATCAATAGTGGTCACACTCTATCAGAATTTATATTTTTGGGTATTCCAAATTCGGTCCTTTCTCAAAAGAGCAAATTGTGATAAGCCCCTTTGCTTAACATGAACAAACCCTTATCCATGCAAGCCCCTAGGACTCAACAGAACCCGTCTAATGAAAAACAAAAAAGAGGGCAGGGGAGTTTAGAGACTTATTTCTGATTTAGAGTCTGATTTTTGCTCTATTGATGCTTTTCCAAAAAATTACTGTGTTTTTTCAGTGTTAAGATATGCTTTCACATGTTGTCTCAATTGTGGAGAATCATCCAACATGGCTTTGACTAATTTCCAACGAAGTTCTTCAATTTCATTGTCGCATATCTTGTTTCGCATGACATCGTCCACTCTGGTGATGAACATGCGAGAACTTAAACTTTACGTTCACACGTAGAACGCTTGGTGCACGCGCGTCAGAGTTCCAAAACGTTTGCGATTTGCTGTATGGGGATAGAACTTTACTCCCACCACCAACCACAATGTATTACGCTGAAAACCTGCAGAGAAGCGCACCAAGTGATTGTCACGCAACATAACATGACCGGGAATAAGTGTCGAGCTCTCGGGTGAATAGCGAAAATGCTAGTAAAACCTAACCGTTTCAATCGCAATTAAGCTAGTTATTACTCGCAAATTGATAGTATGCGGGAAAAGTTTGAACCGAGAGTTTGAAGCTATCCCGGGCTACCATTGGACCCATGTTAGGACGACGTTCAAGCTTTGGGGTTGATGAGGTGCGGGAGATGGGGCTTGAACTCCACTCCAAGTGGCGAAGTCTCCGCAATTCCTTGTTTCATATATGCTGAGACAAAATCGTGCGCGAAGGTTAAGGTACGCCAAATTTTCCGCACACGCTCGATGACGATTAATCTAGACTGCGCCCCGCCTTCGTAAAAAGCTAGTGTTCCTATGTTTGAGAAGCGTTCGAAAATCTCGAACAGCCTGTTTGAAAGCGTAGCATTAAATCGCCTCATAACAACTACAATAGAATAGTTTGGACACAGGCAAAGGCGAGCACTACTTGTCTACAGCTAATGAAAACAAGCAGGAAGAGATTTCAGGCAACACCCTGCGCGTTTACTGGTACATTTTAAAGAAAAGAGAAAGCTGCGGCGTTAGGGAAATTCAGAGAGTTCTCGGTTTTTCAAGCTCAAGCAGTGCGCACTATCATCTTGAAAAATTAGCCGCCAAAGGCTTTCTGATCAAGAACAAGTATGGAAGCTACCAAGCTAACAACAAAGTAAAAACAGGAATCATCAGTCCCTTCGTGTTCATCCACGGCTTCATATTTCCAAGACAGCTATTCTATGCCATGGTGACGACAATCATGAACATTCTATTCCTGATATTCTTCTGGAGGTTCCTAGTTTTAACAGTCGCTCTTGCCTTGGCTCCCGGAATCTTGGCTTGCATAATCTTTTGGTACGAAACAATGAAATTGTGGCCAAGTCGCCCATCTTTCGAGGAGAGTGTTCGATAGATTTTGGCAACTGTTCGAATCTATAGATTAAAACACTTCAACTAGGATTTGACTTCTGGTGACCAAAATGAAGAAGAAAATCTTAACGATAATCACGCTCGGATTGTTGCTCGTTACCTTGGCAAGCGCCGGCTTTGTCTTGCACTCACCCCACGTAATGGCAATTGATTCTTCAGCCGGAGAAACTGTGAATACAGGCGCTGAATACTCTAATGCAACTATAGGATCGCCTATAGACGGATTGGCGATCTGGTACGTCTGGATAAACACTAACTATACTCAAGTGATCTATCTGGCCTTTGTATCTCACAGGTACCCGCCCCCGGTCATCACGTTCTTCGGTCAACACTACATGGCTGGAAATGACACTGAGGTCTTCGTTGGAAACACGTTGACTGCGATGGAAGTGTACAACGATACTAATCGAAACGGAGTGCCCGATGTAAATCTCAGCAACGGCACAAGCGAACTGTTGTATAATTTCGCGGTCAACAGCTCACAAAGCTTTGTGATAACACCTGTTCAGAAGACTCTGATAGGCAACGAGTCTCATTACACTTGGGGCTTACGATACAACACCATAGATGGCTTCCTGCTCACCGAGAATCAGAACGCAGGCGCAAAAGTCATTCTTGACTATTTGGCATCATCATATGACTTCTACGTCCAAGACAATGCATCCTACTTGAAGACAAACTTCGAAATCGGCAAGATATTGAATGTCACTTCCACATCAGACCTTAATGTTACGCTGGACGGGTTGAGTCTCTCGCTGCTGTACGGAACAAGCGTCATCGCTTCCAAGACATACACCACCGTTGTGAACGGAGAACCCTACAATTCCACGACAGCGCAAAACCCAACGGAACCTACCCAGTCAGGCGAAATCAGGATTGAAGACACCAAGGCTTACGAGTGCATATTTGGGCAAAACTATACACTCTCAAGAGATTCGGGAAACGTAACCTGGCCCTCACAATCTGCCGCCGTGTCTGACCAGACCGTGCCGGGAGGAATATACAAATCTGTTGAAAGTACGCTCTCATTTTTTGAGGATGTACTGTCGAGTCTATTTCCAAAAATAGGCAACCTGCCAGCAACCATCAACCTTGACTATAATGTTTCGTCTTTCCTTTATAGGGTATGCTATCCTCAATGGGACGGTTACGCGCTTGAACACGATCCAACCTACATAGCATACTTGACTCCAATCGCCGTACCTGAAATAAGCCCTCCTGTAATGTTCGTAATTGGAGCCGCTATTATCGGGTCAGTGACTCTGATAGTGGCGTTGCTTGACATAAGAAAAACTCGAAGAATACTGCCTAATCAATCGGGTTCACAAGTAGCTGGACCGTTCTGAGCTCCCACCTTTTTCTGTTCTTCAAGCTACGGAATATAGCGTTTCCAGAATCAGTTACTCGCAATTTTTCAACAGCGCGCTGGACTTGGTGCGGGTATGGGGCTTGAACCAGTGCTGTATTGCGATCACGGGTTTGGAAAGTCTGGAAGAAGAGCACTCTTTCTATTTTAAAACTTGTGCAAGATAAGCATGTCTGAAAGATTCTCGAGTTCTTGTCTGCATAGCGAAAGCGCGAGTAAACTAGGGCCGCCGGGACTTATACCTAAAAGGGTTCAAGTCCATAGAGACCAAAACCCGATGACAGGCAGATCCATCAATTCCCACTCATATACTTCTTCTTCTTCTCGCGCCTCTCACAAGGCCTGCAATATGGACGGTGTACAATACTTCAGTTTGAACATGGTTTAGAGAAAGGAATGAATTGAGTAAAATCCTTATTTGCCGAAAGCTGATTACAGTATGAGAGTGCTCGCCTGTGAAGCTTCCTGATATTCAAAAAGAGGATAAACCAAGGATTGCATTTCCAATCCAGAAAGTCGGCATAGTTGGTGAGAAGCGCCTTCTGCACTTCTACAACAAGTATCTCGCTAAGACTGGAGAGGACCCAAGGAGCGAAACATACTGCGATATTTCAGTCTGCACTGACATATCTCCCTCAGTCAAGGGGACTCATATGTCTAGAATAGTTGAGGTTATTGGTAAACATGTGGAGGAAACACATCCATCACTGGAGGATTTTGCAAAGGATTTGGCAAGATCGGCATTTGCTTCATTATCTGATGTCGGTTTAACTCAAACTATCGTTGAAGTTTCAGGTGATATGATAATAAACAAGTACACGCCAGTAAGCCATCTGCTCGCCCAGGAAATACTGAAAACATATGCAAAAGTGGTTTTCGATGGAAGTATCTCTCGTTGCGATATTGGAGTGACCGTGCCTATTCTCCTCGTATGTCCCTGTGCTCAAGAACTAGTCAAATCTCGTGCCAATTCGATACTTTCTAAAGAAGGAATCAGTGAATCCTTGATAGAGAGGATTTGCAGCCTTATTCCAATGCCTTCACACAATCAAAGAGGATATGCTTCGATTTTCATAGAGCTACCTCCTGGGGTAGACATTGATTTCAGAGACTTAGCTAAAGTAGTTCATAAAAAGCTCAATCAAATCTATAGTGTTTTGAAAAGGGAAGATGAATTGGAAGTAGTCTACAGAGCACATCTTAATCCTGCTTTTGTAGAAGATGCGTGCCGAGAAGTGGCCAAGGGTGTTTATGAGTTTCTCAGTGAGAAAATTAGGCCAGAATCGACAATAAGAGTACTCCTAGTAAGTGAGGAAAGCATACATCAGCATAATGCTTTAGCACAGATCGAAATGTCGCTCGGGCAATTGAAGAATTTCGTTGACCTCCAGGTTTGAGATAGTCTCAATCGTTCTGACGAAGCGCTCAAATCCAAGGCGCAATATGCTACACAGGTTGAGATTCTCTGATAACGGGTTAAAAAGGGATTTCCGCTGCTATTCCTATACCTGCGCATGGTCGATGTGCTCAAGTACCAGCGGTTATGGACGTACCGCTTAACGCATACATTACTATGTGTGATATGACAGAGATCATTCATGATGAAGCAAAGCTCAGCGCTTGTGCTCGTGAAAACTAGCTGGGACTGTTTATATAATCTTCAGACGTAGGTTACATTTTGATACGAGGCCTATTGTGGAAGTCACTAGCCAAGAAAACATGCATTTGCGCGATGCACTTGCTTGAGATTCTTCCAAGAGGACAGAGCACTTTATTGATATTGGATGACGTATTTGTGGAAGTCAACCTACAGAATCCTAGACAGGTAAGCCCTCTAATACACATACTTTCTTGAAATTGCGTAGGCACATATCAATGAAACATCCAGGTTTCTTTGCATGAAGCTTCTCAAATCTGTCGAGAGCCAACAAATAATAGGCGGTCGCCCATATGCTCGGCTTGGCGTTTCTCCTCATTTCTTCAGCTTGTATGGCATCATTTTCCCTTACGTATCCACCGAGCTCAGATGGATCGACCCAGTATCGCCGGTCGTCCTCCTCTCTATGCATTAACCAGTAAACGCCTTTGAGGATAGATTCACACAGGTTAGGGACTAATATGTCAGATTCACATGACCGAAGAAGAGCCAATATCATCAACGGAGTGTCTACTCCATAAATAGGAGGCAACCTAATGGAGTTTATAGTAAGATTAGTTTCATCCTCTGCTAGCCAAAAACCCTTAGGTTGTTGATGTCCGATTAGCCAAGCAAGCCCTTTCTTTATTCTTTCCGCATCAACTTGGAAGCCCAATCCAACGCTATTTGAGAGCGCCAGTATCACCCAGGCCGTTATCGAGTTGCTTTGATTATCACAACTACCACTTCCCCATCCATTGTCTGTATTTTGAGCCCCTTCAAGCCACTTGATCCCGTTCTCTAAGCAACTTGAGATTGTCGCTCGAAACACAGGCAGATCTCGATAGATTGTCGAAAGAGTCAAGACAGCAATCGCGCTAGGACGAATACGACACTGATCACCTTCAACATATCCCCATCCATGCTCCTCAAATCTGAGCTGGACAAGCCTATTAACTCCGAGATTCAATGCCTTTTCGTTCTTCTTGTCGGCTGACGCCAAAAAATGGAGCGCGATTATTCCGCAAGCAGTCTGAAAGACTGCGTCCCTCTTTGCAGCACCTGGCTCGGGCCATGCACCGCTTTTGTTACGGAAACTGAGAATGTAATCTATACCTGTCTTGATATTCATATCGTTAGGTCTTCCCGATTCTAGCAATGCCCATAATGTTTGCGAAATGGCCCAGAAGCTGGGCTCTCCTTCCATGCTTTTTTCAGGTGGCAGGGATTTGTACTTCATATCTATGTCTTGGATTTTCTTCAGAAGGAAATCGCGTGCAGCTTTCTTCTTCTTCTCAAAAATCGACATCGTTCCATCTCCAGAATCTATTCGCAGTGTTCATCCATATTACTTTTTACTGTTAGTCAAGGCGAATATCGTCAAATGCTTTCTTGATTCTTGAGGCTATCCGTAGCTGATTATTCCTTGTAGCGTGCCTTGTAAGTTTTGCTAAGATGTCTTTAATTTGCTCAAATCTGGCTTTCTCGCCAAGCGCCGCACAATGCAAAGCAATTAGCGCGAGTTGGCCTAGAACGAGTTCAATCGTCTCGTATTGTCCAGCTGCAATGGCTTCCTTGCCTACCTTGAGCATTTTTTCGAAGAAAATTCTGGATGCGTAATCATTCTTGATGACATCCTCTCCTACCGTACGGATTCTTCTGAATATAGGAGGATTTGTTGCAGATACTGCTAGCAATTTGCCAATTGATTGTGTGTTCTCTAGATATGCAATCTCTGCGAGACTGACAAGTTGATCGAGAGCGAGTTCAAACTCATCATATTCATATCTACTATATGCATTCATCATTGCGTCATGTAGACTTCCAGCAATGAGGTCCACATTCACAATTTCGTGCTCAATGTTTGCTTGTGGCTTCTCATCGATTCTATTAAGCAATTTTCGCAATTCCGCATTTGCTTTCTTCCCCATTTCCTTGATCAGTGTATCTGGTTTTAGCATTTCCTTCAAATCATAAAAGTAAGGTGCAAGCATAAGCAGGAACATAGCCATCAATCCAACGAGTTCTTTTCTTTGACTCTGCACCACCGAAAACAAAACTGCTGCAGCAAGGAAGGACAGATAGGTTACGGTTCTTCGGTTAAAAACAATGTCGAGCGCTTTTCCAGTGTATCTAGTTGACAACTGTGCGGCCAGTAAAGACATTGAAGCGACAAAGGTGAACACCGTTGCCAGTATCTGCGTTATGCCAGCACTCATCTCGCTTGACGGAGCTACTGCCACAAGTTCGGAAACAGAAAAGAGGAGAAATGAGAGGCCCAAGAAAGATATCCAAAACAGTAGTACTCTATGTTCCGGATCCTTCATTGTTCTTTTTGCTTTTTTGAAGGAATCTTTGCATCTGCTGAGGAACTTGCGTATTCCGGCATGGATTCTTAAGTTGATGAAACCATCGCTACATCTTAGAGACATGCATTCAGCTTCTGGGTTATTTGCGTTTCGTCTTTGAATGCATCAGATTAATAAGATTGTGGTAGTGTAGTATGAATGCGGAAGCCTCTTTGAGGAACATATATGCAGTCACGCGCTTCAGCCTTTGCTCTTTCAAATCTTCCTGTGATTAAGGCGATAGTTTTCGATTGGGATGGGTGTCTGCTTGACAATTTCTCCGCAACGTATCGCACGTACCACAGTATATTGCTTGACTATAAAATCGAACTTGATAAACAAACCTTCATACAGACTTATAGCCCTGATTGGTACAAATTCTACAAAAGGTTAGGTCTGCCACGGAATCTCTGGAGTAAGATTGATGAAGAATGGGACAAGAGATATTTGGGATACAAAGCCAAGTTAAGAAAAAACGCTTTGGACGTCCTAAAGATTCTGCACGATCGCTATTCCCTTCTCCTTCTCACTGGAGGAACTAGAGAGAGAGTATTTAAAGAGCTGGGCGATTTCGGTCTGCGAAAATGGTTTTCTTTCGTTATTTGTAGAGAAGACAGTAATGAGAAAAAACCTAATCCTGCGCCCCTTTTGCTTTCTTTGAAATTGGCTGGTGTCGAGCCATTGGAAGCTCTCTACGTTGGTGATACATATGATGATGTTGCGATGGGACGCAAAGTAGGATGTATTACTGCCCTAATCCAAAGCAGCTTTACAAGCACATCATTGAAGCGGACTTGTCCACATTTCAAATTGAAGAATCTTGTTATGTTGCTCCAGTTGGTTGCGCAGAAGAAAGGCTTTCCTAAGTAATTCAGTCTTAGCATAATAGAAAGACATATCTAATGATGTTGTAGAATAATGTTGAAAGGTGGAAAAAATGCCTGAAGAGAAAATGGAATTAGGGCTTGTAGAGTATCTTGAATCTGCCCACAAAGTTGGCGAAGGTCCATTACACGGTCACAACTTCAGAGTCGAGATAGTGGTTGAGGGTGAATATGCTGGCGGAGAAATGGATTTCCACAAATTGAGAGCCATCGTAGAAAGTGAAGTAATCAAAGAGTTAGATCACATAGACATAAGTAGGATCATCGAGGTGCCTGTAGTTGAGAACATAGCTCGGTATGTTGCCAAGAAGTTGAAACCGAAACTTCCTCTGAAAAGTGTGAGTGTTTGGGAAACTGAAGATAGATGGTGTAAACTAGTTGTTGAAAAATAAAGCACACGCTAGTCTATCTTGTGGAATTTACCCAAGCTAGTTTTGTGGCTTCTTCAATAGTGACCTAATCATTCTTAGAGTTGGGGGATTTTCGACGACTCTTTTTCTAGAAACCGCACAAGCTCCCGTTGCGTTCGCAAACTTGGCAGCCTCTTTGGCATCCTTTGTCTCCAAGTACTCATGAAGAAATCCAGCGACAAAGGCTTCTCCAGCCCCAGTCGGGTTTTCTGCTCTAACCTTGAAGCCAGCATCAGTGATGATATTGCTGTTCTCGAAAATGAAACATCCTTTTGCTCCCCTTGTTATGGCTATAATGTCAGTGCCATAACCTGCTATCTTCCTGCAACATTCGACAAGTGAATCTTTACGGCAATAAAGACGAGCTTCATGTTCATTCAGAAAAAGAAAGTCGACATTAGCCAACACACCACTGATTCCTTCTAACCCAAGCGTGATGAAGTTACTACCAGGTCCGAATGCAACGATCTTTTTTTGGATTCTCCCAAATTTCGCAGCCTTCAAAGACGTTTCTAATGTTGTCGGGCAAATATACACTATGTCGGTTGGTTCTATTTTTCTTCTGTTCACATCGTTCGGTGACAATCTGAGGTTCGAAGCATGAAAATAGAGCTTCCTTTGAAATGCTTTGTCGTAAATACTAACAAATAGGGGGGTTTTTCCTTTCCGCATTATCACCTGAGACACGTCAACACGTCTCTGTTGAAGGGCATTGATGATTCTTTTACCTGTGCTATCCGTTCCAACCCTTGAGATTATTCCTGCTTTCATGCCAAGTTGACACGCCACAACTGAGAAGTAACTAGGAGCTCCTGATATTCCTTCAACACGCTTGAAAACCTCTTGGTCAAATTCTACTGGGAGAAATTCTTCTACAAATAACGATATGTTGAAAGCTAAGTCGCCAATTGCTAAGCAGCGATTTTTCACTCAAGTCACCTGTGCTAAGATGTCTGCCAATTCATAGCAGTCTAGTTTGTTGATCCTTGTTTTTAGATTTTTGGTCAATATGGCCTCTTATTTACCACAAGTATTACGAGGTCGTTGTTTTCTCCGCATGCGTGCATCTCGAAACATAGGTTGAAGCAATAGCCCAATTCTTCCGTAAGCCCGAAACTTCCGAATCCTTTTTTCAAGGTATTTTAGGTCTATTTCCTCATTTTCAATCATACAGCGTAGATCTTCTAGATCATGTTTGCGTTGATCTTCTTCCCTTTGGGCAATAGCTTTGAAAATAATATTGTCCTCAACCGGTATGACTGGAATCGATACGCCAAAAAGCTGCTTCCATCTTATTCTCTCTACCATTTCATCATCCATAAAGAAGCGGAAATTTCCATGATTTGTTTGAATTTCTAAATTGGCTACAACATCAATGCAGTCAATGTTTATATTCTTCAAAGCAATCTTGGCTTCATGCAGATCCTCAACTCTAACCAGTATGTCAATATCGGTGACTTCTCTTCTGCTTCCATAGCAATAAGCTGCAGCCCCGGCAAAAACGCCCCATCGGATACCCGCTCTCCCGAGTCCATCTTTTATAGCGGCTAGTCTTGCATGCAGAATCTCATTTCCTTTCAACAACAGCGATCTCTAGCGCGTCAGTGACTATCCTAAACTCTCGGTCGACTCAGATAAGGATATGGCACCAGCACTTCTGGTCCTATTGGATTTGGACCCAAACGGGTTCAAATCCACTGTTTATGACGTGTTCCCGTAGCTTGTCTGGATTTGATGCTACAGGTATTTGGGCAAGCAGGTTCAACAAAGCTTTTGTTCTCCCAAAAAGCAGTCTTCCTGAATAATTTGCCAATCGTTGGTAGCCCAGTTTCTTTCGCTCTGTCGTATGTGAGGAGCGGCTCTCCTCCTTGGATTCTGACCCAGACTATCTTTCGCGAGGTGTATTCCTGTAATCGGCCAAGTGATCTAAGGACATCGTCGATCGACCAGACTGTCAGTGGAAAATTGCCATGAACTAGATTTAGTAGCATCTTTTTGCTGAGACAAATGAGAGGAATCTTGATTATGATAATTTTCTACATATTCGACGAAAATAGCTAAGCTTAGTGCGAAGTTTTTTTCATCTACTCTTAAAGGAAAAAAGACAAGAGAATGACCCAAACCGTCTTGACGATGTCTTTTCTTTCGACTTTGGCGAGTGAGTCAGCTGATTCCTCTAAATTCCTATCGTTTCCTTGCAGATGTTATGGTAGTATCGCACAATCTTTGAACAGCCTTAGCAGAATGTAAGATCTCTCTTCTGAAAATCCATATTGAAAATCCAGAAAATCAGCGTACAGTTTTACTTACAGTTCAGCTATTCTCCTTTTATCTGTATTATCTTTGTAACATTGTTAAGTGTTTCAACAGCCCATCTAGCACTGAACCCCGCCAACGCAGAAAGTAACATGACAAAAGATTGTGATTTTATTTGCGTTTCTCCAGTTGCCGTAATGAAACCTGCAAGGAAGACGAGGTATACTAAAGCACCCAGGATAGCGCCCATTATGGGAAGAATTACATACCAGACGTACCAAACCTTTCTAAATTCTCTACTCGATGCGTGTTGCCAAAGCCACCAGAACCCATTAAAAATACCACCTACAGCACCCCACATAAAAGCCCAACTAGGCACCCATAGAAAGGTGGAATCTGATAAACTTGATGAAAAGAAAAGCCATACCACCAGAATGGTTGCGAACATCGAAAGAAGATACAGCAGTGCTGGTCCTCCATAACAATACTTAAAACGCCACCAGAACTCTGCTGAGTTGACGTGTAGATTGAACGCGTGGCAAGCTGAGCCGTATTTTCTTCGGGCTTCAATCGTATTGGGTGACTTCTCAGACAAATCTGCGAAACCACCTGCTATTTTGTCCATTATCGCTTGATATGCGCCCGCATCCTGTTTCAGTAGCCCGTCTTCATTTGCGCTTTCCAGTGCATCCTGTAACAGCTGAAATTGGTTCTTCCAGTATGCAGTATCATCTTCTGCGGCTTTAGCCAAGTTTTTTCACGCTACCCTAAAATGGTAATTTCTTGCGATGGATAAGCTATCTTACTTATCTGGCGGCTTTTTATCTGGCGGCTTGATGGCGGCATCTCGCTTGATGGCTTTCTTTTTTTCTTTTTTTCCAGGCATAAATCCGTCACCTTCCTTTCCTATTATGCTTCTGGTGAGCTTTTAAGCTTTAATTGACAGACTCTGCAAGAATTTAGCCACCCAAATTTGCGTACAGTTTTGTCAGTAACTATCAAGTGAAGTAATAAACGTGCGGTACTTTTCTCACATTTCTGGTTGCGTTCGCCATGTTACCTCGCGCGTGCCGCGCGCGCAGCTTCAACCCTAAAATCTTTCTTCTTTACAGGTGTGTACATGACCATCCCAGCACGTATGTTTGCTCTTATTCTTTCAAACAAAGACATGTTTTCCCCTATTCCTCAATATGGAAGACAGAACATTTCAATTTTACTGTGTATGGGTTCTGTGAAGTCTTCGGTTGATGGTTTTCTCTGTGAAAAACCAGTTGATGAGGCGCGCGATAAAGAGTTTACAGAACCCTAAAAGACATTGCCAATTCTAGGAGGAGGGCGCGCGATAAACGGCCAATGAGTGACATAAGCACGTATAACTAGATGAACGGATCGGTATCGGCCTTCTCACCGCGTTTTATCTTGGCAATCATCTCTGCTGCAATCCTTTGGGCATTGGGATCGGAATCTTGGAGCAGCTTGGTGAGATGAGGAATCGCCTCTTCACCGCAGTTGATGATGGCCGCATCGAAAAGTGGTCCCCTGTGCAATTCGACCTTGGGGCGATGGAAATAGATCTGTATCCAATCGTTCAGGGAACCTAGTTCAAGCACAGCTTTCGCCAGAGTCGTGCGTTCTTCATGATCCTGGGTTCTTAGGAGTTCCGTAACCATCTTCGGTACAGCCTCCCTGGCTTTTAATCTATGGAGTGCACGGGCCACCTCGGCATTGGTTGAAGAGTCCTTGCTCTCCAAGGTTTCCAGAAGTACAGGGATCGAATCTGGATCTCCCAGTGCAGCAAGTATCTTCACAACCGCAATCTTGGTTTCTTTGTTTCCTTTGCGCAGAGTGGTATGGAGCTTTGTCTTTCCTTTTTCCCCGAAGTAGCCAAAAACCTTCCTAACGAAATCATCCACATCTAGGTGATCTAGCCCGCCAGCTTTGCGGTACCATTCCGGCATTCGCCCGATTACAGCTTCCAGCGCTCTATCGTCTCCAACCTTCGCTAGGGCTTCAACCGCTTCTGGTCGCGGTAAAGCATTCGTAATGTCAGAAATCGAAACGGGCTCACCGATTATTCCCAAAATCCTTACGATACTCCTCACTGCCTCCTCTGGACTTGATCGCATGTTCCAGCTGGAACTGCTGGCTTCTGTTAATGCGTGAGAAAGGGCTGATGTTAAGTAAGGAATGGCTCTTGGTCCAAATAGACTGAGTTGCACAATGGCGATTTCTTGGACACTCGTCAAGTCGCTTCGCAGAGCGCGTATAAGTAGCCCGACCTGTTCTTGCAACCGAACATCTTCATTGTACTCCAAAAAATACACCCAATTGGTTATAGTGGTCACAGCGGATTAGCTTTTCGCCCTAGCGTGCTTCTTGACCGAAGCACGCTGCGCAAGACGCGGAGAAACTATATCGGGCTGTATTGCATCCATTTGTTGATCAGTTCTTGAGGCCATCCGATCTTTCGCAAGTTGTCTTCTACCTCATAAATCTCAAGCTTGGTCAAGTCCCCACTCTCCCGCTTCTCTAAAATAACGTCCTTTGGAATCAGGAACGGCTTTTTCTTTTTAGTATCCCAGCCAACAAATTCGCAACCCTCGTCGTAAATATAGAGAAAAGCGTGGCGGAACACTTGTTCCAGGTTGACTTTACTTGTCTTGGTGGAGTCTCTCACCCACGATGGAATGTTCCAGAGTGTCAAAGGGTTTTCCCCATCAGCTTTTCTCCAGAAATCGATTATATGCGTATGCCCATAAACGATATTCCAATTTCGGCTTTTTTGCTCCTTTCTTTTTGGAAAAGTGTTCCACCAATTTTCAACATTTTTTTCGGCGTCTCTAGGCTTGTATTTTGTGGTTTTCAGTTTGTTCCACACGTCTCTCCCAAACTTAATGATTAGAAAGGGTATCGAGATTGCACCCAACAACGTAAAAAGCACTATGTCTGAGACCCCTTTGAATCCACCGATTGTTTCGAAAATCAGATCAGCGGCGAATAGTATCACGAAAATCCACGTGTATGATCCGAAAGCCGACGCTGCGTTGCGAATAGGCGACATGAACTGCCACGATGGCAGTGCAAAAAGTTTATCAAACTGTTGACCATGCAGAAATAGGTATTCTTCGGTGCCTTTGGAAATTGTGACTTCCTTTTCAGTAATGCTTATTTTTGAGGCACCTAAAGGATAGTCTCCTGCAATATCCAATAGGTCATAATCATGATTTCCAAGAACGTATACTTTTTCACAATTCAAATCGGATAATAGTTGTATTACATACCTTGTAGACGCGTCGATAGATCTGACAGAAGCATCCCAGAGTTCCAAAATATCGCCGAGAAGAATAATCTTCTCAGGAGGCTCAAGAGCCACACTCTTCTCAGCTGAACCCCAGATTCCTAGATCGAGTTTTTCTTTTCCTCCACTTTCTAGATATCTAATCCAGTTCAAAAAATCCGAAAAAGCGCTAGGGTCGCAAACTTGAGTTTCCTTTCTTAACCCGAAGTGCGTATCCGCAACAACAATTATACTCTGATTTGTCTCACCCAAAAGAGCCAGACCTTCTGAAGCTCATTCTAGCATAGAAGCCACGATTATTTAGCTTTTTTCTAGCTAATCATGCGTGGTATCGTTGTGCAGAGCTAACCCACAAAGGTCGTTGCCAGTATAACCTTGCGTATGTTTTTTATACCTAGTAATTATTATTTTATGACGGGGTGAGTTTAATTCCAGCAATTACTGATGTGCCGCCTGAGGAGATTAGAGAAGAGTTAGCCTTATTGTGCGCCACACTTGACAAAGATGTTCCTGCCAAAATCCCTGATCGCAACTTGCTTATCGCTACTTGGAACTTACGAGGCTTCGGTGACTTTACAGAGAGCTGGAAATGTCAAGAGAATGACTCTCCAAAACGAGACCTACATGCTCTACGCTGTGTTGCTGAGATTGTCTCCCGCTTCGATGCCATAGCCCTTCAAGAGGTGAAAAGCAACCTCAAATGCCTGCGCCACATGCTCAAAGCACTCGGACCAGATTGGGGACTGATCTTAACAGATGTGACCAAAGGCGCACCAGGCAATAGCGAACGCATGGCATTCGTATTTGACACGCGCAAGGTGCGAATTTCTGGCTTGGCATGTGAGCTCGTCATTCCAAAAGAACAACTAGACAAAATCGGTTCAGATGCCCTCAACAAGCAATTTGCACGCACACCTTACGCAGTCAGTTTTCGGTCAGCGGGGAAAACCTTCATTCTTGTCACGTTACATGTCATTTATGGAAAAGACGCTGAGGAGCGGGTTCCTGAGCTTAAGGGAATTGCGGAGTGGCTTGCTGAATGGGCTAGAGACATTAATGGATGGGACCATAACCTAATTGCACTCGGTGACTTCAATATAGATCGAAAAGGGGACAGGTTGTATGATGCCTTCACGTCAACTGGGCTCTACATCCCCGAAGATCTACAAAAACTTCCACGGACAATTTTTAGCGACCCAGACAAGCCAGACAAGAACAAATTCTATGACCAGATTGCTTGGTTCACTGGAAACGACAATACCCCGGCGCTGTCACTGAAATTTGTACGAGGAGGCAATTTCGACTTCACCAAAATAGCATTGAAATCGCTAAACCTCACAAAGCAACAATTATCTTACCGTATCTCTGACCATTATCCATTGTGGGCCGAATTTCAGGTAAGGGAATAGATGGAAAACTCGAATTGCTGCTTGAATAATTCTGGCTAATGATCTCGAACTCTCTTCTCCTTAGCGAAAAGGCTAGAAAAACCTAGTCATTCTAATCGCATTAAGGCTAGACTTCACGAGCAGAATGATAGTATTCTCAAAAGTTCGAATGAGAGTTTGAAGCTGTGTTAGGCTACCACCCATAATGGTTCAAGCTTCTACGGTCCTATTGCCAAAACGGGTTCAAGCCCAATACCTTCCTGCATTAGAATCGGAGCCATCCTAAGCTATGCTTTGGAATGGAGGTCATAGGTGTTACTGGCTTCGTATGCTTTCATTTCTGCTTCTCCGTGCTTCAATACGTATTTCAGTAGTTTCTTTGCAGGTTTCAAAAACCATACATGTGAGGGTTTTCTCG
>Ga0315293_10001706_pt1 | contig 21299 bp, 17 predicted proteins | sample YL17G13_20_MG_FD_203071 | JGI IMG/M metagenome (GOLD analysis project Ga0315293, IMG submission 203071) | Sediment microbial communities from Yellowstone Lake, YNP, Wyoming, USA - YL17G13_20 | ecosystem: Environmental > Aquatic > Freshwater > Lake > Sediment | place: USA: Wyoming | collected... | reverse complement strand
GGCGGGAACCGCTGCAGCTGTGACCGCGACGCCTGTCCAGAAGGCCAGCGGCAGGAAGATGCGCGGGGCGAACCGGTAGGGACGGATAATCGGGTGGATGATCACATGTCGCAGGGGGCGGACGATAGGAAAGCCCCTGTGCACGATGACCACGGTCCGGCGCCGCACGACCCGGCGATCTATGCCGGAAGAAGCCGTCGCGGCCAACGCTTGAAGACCCAGAAGGGCAACCATCAAAAAGACGATGACGAAACGTTTTTTCATGGGTTCCTCCATCTCAATCCTGATTTAATTGAGTAAGCATATTTTCCTACTTCTCATAAGATTAGACAAGCGCAATATTGTCGCCTTTGTCCCGCCAATATTTTAAATGCAAAAAAGTCAAAATAAGCCCAAAAAAGGGCCTTAACAAGACGTTATTGTGTTGATAGTAATAGAATTATCATGGGCCGCCCCCCTATTAAAATCCCCTATTAAAATTTGACCTCGACGCCTAGATTGAGAACGTAGTGTTTCTTGTCCGCAGAAGGGTTGAGGCTTTCCACCCCGATTCCGTATCTTGTGGCCAGCTCTTCAAGGGCGTCATTCGACAAACGGGGCGGGACGCTGTCGTAGTGAAATTCATAGGCGATGAAAAAGGTCAGGGCCTTGGCCCAGGCCATAGAAGCCGGCAATTCATAATCCAGCCTTATATAATGATCCTGCCGCGTGTTGGACCTTTTATTTTTCCCGTTCGGCTCCCATAAAAAATATTTAAAATAGAAGTGGCCTTTTAGCCCAACGGATTTGATGGGACGGAGCTCAAAGGAAGGCCGAAGGACCCAGCGCAGGCGATGCGAGGCCGGGAGTGAGATCGTCTCCCACACGTCATTAATAATTTCTTCCCTTATCTCGGCCTTCTCGATCTCGGAGAATAGGCTGAAGGCCAAGCCAAGCCCCAGGAAAGCATTCTTCTTACGCCACGATACCATGGCCTCCTTCGCTTTGGAGGAAGACAGGACGGATAGTTTTTCCTCCAGGAAAGCTATCACTTTCCCAAGGTCGGCCAGGGCGAGCGTCTTGTCATCCAGCCATTTTTGTATGATATCTCCCCTGTCCTCTTGGGGATTGGACTTTTTCAGTTCAACGATTAGGGCCATCAACTTCAGGTCTAGCTCCCTGGCCGTCAGGGGAGTTGCCGGGTTGTCCGCCGGGGAAACGCTGCCCATGATTTCAATGATATCCCGGATTTGCTTTTTCAAACCGGGATCGTCCAGGTTCGATTCTATCTTGGCCAGGGTTTCGGCCATGGGCTTAAGAAGTTCAGGAGCGTAATACATAGTTTCTTTTCTTTTCAGGAATTCGACCGCAACCTGCAAAGTTTGGTCGTACTTCTTGAAACGGCCCGCATCGCCGCCCTTCTGAAACAAGGCCAGCGAATCCGTTTCCAGCTTCAGTCCGGTCCCGATTTCGTACCTCTGCTGGATGCTCAGGTAGCTGTCGGAAAACCTCTCCACAAACACGTATCCTTCCAGGCCTTTCGAAAAATAGTATTCGTAGTTTAATAAGAGCTTGGTCACGTTTTCCTTGACGGCGCCGTCCTCCAGTTGGAAACTGCTGTCGGTGATGAAGGTAAGCTCGTTGGGGAAGAATCCCTTGCTGATCGAGGAGTTGAGGTTCAGCTTCGACAATTCTTTGGGCTCCCTTTCCAGGTTGGCCAGGGAATCCGGGACGATGTTTTCGGAAAAGCCCCCGCCGATTTTGATTTGAAGCTGGTCGGCGGACGCCTTCTTGAGTTCGTCAAGCTTCTCCACCGCTATCAAAATCTCCTTGGCGCTCTTGGCCGAAAAGAATTTTTCAATAAGGGAAGCGGCCGGGGCCGGCTCTTGGCCGGCCAGGCTGAGAAAAAGCGGCGCGAGAAAACAAAATGAAACGGCTATGGTCCGGAAGGCCCCTTGAAGCCCAAAGCCTCTGTGGTTCATGCGAAAACCCCCTTGGGGAATTGTGTCTGGCCCGGTGTTCTTGAGGGCCCCGGGCGGCAAGGCAGAATATATAGTCCAGGGCTTCCGGGAAGTCAAATGCCTGGCGCTGCGCCTGTCAAAAAATTCAATGACATCCCTAAAATTGTCGAGTATGATGGAGGACAAATGGGGCTGGAACGCTTCGGATTGGCCACGGATGACCTGGCCAAATTTCTGGACCTGGCCTTGGCCCGGGGGGGCGAATTCGCCGAACTGTTTCTCGAACATCGCTCCTCGAGCTCTATCTATATGGAGGAGGACCTCATCAAGGATACGGCCGAAAGCATGGTTCTGGGCCTGGGCGTGCGTGTGCTCAAGGGCGATCAGACCGGCTTCGGCTACACCAATGATTTCAGCCCGGAAAGCATACGTCGGGCGATCCTGTCCGCCTCCGCCATCGCCTCGACGGCCGGCGAAAAGACGGCCCTGAGGCTCGAAGCAGCCCGGCCCGGGCCTGACCTCTATCCTGTCCGCTCTTTTGCCCACTCCGCTCCGCTGGAGGCCAAGATCGAACTTGTCCGGAAAGCCCACACCGCCGCGCAAAAATCTCACACGGCCGTAAGCACGGTCAAGACCGCGCTGGCGGACAACCTCCAGACCGTGGTCATCGCCAACAGCGACGGCCTGCTAACCGCCGATGCCCGGCCTTTGGTAAGGCTTACCTGCCTGGCAGTGGCCGAAAAGAACGGCCGGCGGGAGGCAGGTTTTTCGGGAGGCGGAGGCCGGGTGGGCCTGGAGTATTTCGACCGGATCCTGAGCCCAGAGGAGATCGGCCGGGAGGCCGGAGCAGAAGCGGTCAGCCTGCTTGAAGCCCGGCCAGCTCCGGCCGGCGAGATGCCCATCGTCCTGGCGCCGGGCCACAGCGGCGTTCTCATCCACGAGGCTGTCGGCCACCTTCTGGAGGCCGATTTCATCAGGAAGAAGACATCCGTTTTCTGGAATAAGCTCGGCCGTCGGGTGGGGTCCTCCCTGGTGACCATTTACGACGACCCGACCATCCCCTTTTTCCGGGGCTCCTACAACATCGACGACGAAGGAACCGTCCCCTCCAAGACCTTGCTCATCGACCGGGGGATGCTGACCGGCCTCCTGCAGGACAGGCTGTCGGCCAAGGTCCTGGGCCGCAGTCTGACCGGCCACGGCCGGCGCCAGGATTTCAGCTGCTTCCCCATCCCCCGCATGTCGAACATCTTCATCGACCGGGGAGAAAGCGATCCGGAGGAGATCATCCGTTCGGTGAAAAAAGGTTTCTATGCCGGTCGGTTCCAAGGCGGACAGGTCGAGGATTCTGGAAAATTCACTTTTTCGGTGAGCTCCGGCTTCCTCATCGAGGGGGGGCGGCTGACCGCCCCGGTCAAGCAAGTCACCCTCATCGGCTCCAACCTGGACATCCTGCACCGGATCGTCCTGGTCGGCTCGGACCTCGGTTTCAGCCTGCAGACAGGCACCTGCAGCAAGGACGGTCAGGACGTGCCTGTCACCGACGGCTGCCCGACCCTCAAGATCGAACGGATGACGGTGGGGGGGAGCGCATGAAACCGAGGCTATCCTTCGAGGACCTGCGCAGCCTGGCCGCCGGTCTGGTGGAAAAAGCCATGTCCGCGGGCGCCGACGAAGCCGAGGTTCATATCGGCGACGGATCGGAATTCGGGGTTGATGTGCGGCTGGGCCGCATTGAGAATCTGGTGGAGGCCGGATCGCGCGGCCTTGGGCTCAGGGTCATCTTGGACAAGAGGACGGCTTATGCCTCCTCCTCCGATCTGTCGGAAGAGGCCCTGGACGGCCTGGTCCGCCGGGCCGTCCAAAGGGCCCGCTTGGCCAGCCATGATGAGTTTGCCGGCCTGCCGGAGAGGACAGAGAAGCCGCCGGCCGTCGACCCGCTCCACCTTTACGACCCGGACTTGGCGGCCGTAGATGCCCGGAAGAAGATCGAACTGGCCATGATCACCGAGCGGCTGGCCCTAGAGAACAAGAGCATCACCAATTCCCAGGGCGCCAGCGTGGGGACCAGCGAAGGCGTCGTCATCCTGGCCAACTCCAAAGGATTCCTGGAAGACTTCCGCTATTCCCATTGCTCGCTCAGTGTCGGGCTTCAGGCCGGAGACACGGATGAACGGGTTGAGGATTTTTGGTATTCGGCCAAGGCGCACTGGAAGGAGCTCGACCCGCCGGAAAAGGTCGCCCGGACAGCCGTGGCCCGAACCGTCCGCCAGCTCAACCCGCGCAAGATCAAAACCCAGCAAGCGCCGGTCATCTTTGAACCGCTTATGACCTCTTGGCTGATGGGCTTCCTGTTCTCCTGCATATCGGGTACGGCGGTCTATCAAAAAACGACCTTCCTGGCGGACCGACTGGGCCAGGAGGTCGGCAACGGCCTGGTCACCGTCCTGGACGACGGGCTGCTGCCCCGCCGGCCGGGCACGCGGCCGTTCGATTCGGAGGGCGTTCCCTGCCGCCGGACAACGGTCCTGGACAAGGGCCTCCTCAAAAATTTTTTATGCAACACCTATGCCGCCCGCAAGCTCGGCCTGCAGAGCACGGGCAACGCCGACGGCGGCGGCGTGAGTCCCAACAATTTTTACCTGCAGCCCGGCCCGCTGAAGCCCGCGGACATCATCGCCTCCATGGAGCGCGGCCTCCTCCTGATCAAGACCATCGGCCACGGCCTCAATCCCGTCACCGGCGACATCTCCCGGGGCGCGTTCGGCCTATGGGTGGAGAAGGGCGAAGTCATTCATCCCGTCTCGGAGATCACCGTCTCTGGAAACCTGGGCCAGATGCTGCGCGACCTGGAAGCCGTGGCCGACGACCTGGACCTGGACATGGGGGTCACCGGGCCGACCATCAAGGTCAGGGAGATGACTGTGGCCGGCCAGTGACCGGCACGGATTTCATATCTCCATCGAAGGAGGAAGTCATGAGGCGAAAAGATTTTATCCGCTTGTCCACCCTATTCTTGGGCAGCCTGGCTTGGCCGGGGGGAGCGAGGTCGGCCGGTCTCCGGGAATTCCAGGAGGCGGCCGCCTCCGCTGATGAGGACGCCTTGTGGAAGATCATCCGCAAGCAATTCGCCCTGGATCCGGAGTGGACCTATCTGAACTTCGGCGGACTGGGGGCCTGCCCCCTGCCCGTCCTCCACAGTTTTTCGGAATGGTCCCGCAGCGAGGAACTGTCGCCCAACGCCGGCCACGACGAGAAGGAATGGTGGTCGGTCAAGGAAAGGCTGGCCACTCTCTTGGGCAAGTCCTGCCGCAAAGAGGATTTGGCCCTCATCAGCTCGGCCACCGAGGGCATCAACCTCATCATCAACGGCCTGCCCCTCAAAAAGGGCGAGGAGGTCATCACCTCGACTCATGAGCACGTGGCGGTGAACACCGGGCTCCTCAACCGGATGCAGCGGGACGGCATCGTCATCCGTTTGTTCGAGCCCGACCTGAAAAACGGCCTGGGCAACGTGGAGCGCATCGCCCGCTTGATCAACGGCCGGACGCGTCTGATCCTGGTCAGCCATGTCACCTGCACGACCGGCCAGCGCCTGCCGGACCAGGAAATTTCCCGGCTGGCCCGCGACAAGGGGGTCTGGTTTGCCCTGGACGGCGCCCAGGCTCCGGGCTGCGTCCTGCTGGACATCGTCGAAACCGGGGCCGATTTCTATACCTGCAGCACCCATAAATGGATTATGGCCCCCAAGCGGACCGGCTTCCTCTATGTGCGCCGGGGGCTTCTCGACGCCCTGCGGCCGACGACCGTAGGCGGCGGCAGCACGGAGAAATACGATATCCTCAAGAACGAGATGGTCTTCCAGCCCACGGCCCAGCGCTATGAATACGGCACCCAGAACGACGCCTTGTTTTTCGCCCTGGGGACAGCCGTGGATTTTGTGCGGGCCATCGGCCTAGAGCGCATCTGGGACCACAATCATCCGTTGGCGGAGCGGTTCTACCGGGGGCTGCTGGAGATTCCGGGCATCGAGGTCCTGTCGCCCGAGGAAGAAGCCTATCGGTCAGCCATGATCAGCTTTCGGATGAAGGCCTTCGACTACAAGAAGGTCAATGAACACCTGGCCAAGGACAAGATCCGCGTCCGGAGCGTCACCGAGGGAGGCCTCAACGCTACCAGGGTTTCTTTCCATATCTGCAACATGGACGACGAGGTGACAAGCATCCTGGATTCTTTGGGCAGGCTGGCCAAGTCCGGGACATGACCCGATTTCTCCTGAAATCGGGATCGTGTCCCGCGAATTCCAGGCCGGTTGATAATGAGGCCTCACTCGGCCTGTTTAAAACCTGTTGAGGTGAAGGATGTTCTCCAGCCTGCGCTTGGGCACGTGCAGCCGGCCGTCGGCGTCCTTCCAGTATTGAACAGAGTCGGTCAGGTCATCGGCCTGAGGCGCCTCGGCCGGATAGCCTAAGGCCAGGACGGAATCGAGGCGGTAGGCCGGCGGGATGCCCAACAACTCCGCAACCTCAGCCCTGTCCACGGAGATGAGCCAGCAGCCGGCCACACCCTCGGCCCAGGCGGTCAGGATCATAGACATCACGGCCGCGCCCACGTCATATTCATAGCCCTTGTCCCGGAGGGCAGTGTTGACCAAAACGACCACATAGGCGGCCGGTTCCTGGCCGGACCGCGGGTCGCCGGCCGGGCTGATGTAAGCCGCCCAGTGGAGGCGGGAAAAAAGGCTGCGGCCGACGGCCGGATCGTCAATGAGAATGAACTCCAAAGGTTGACGGTTGGCCGCCGAGGGCGCCAGCCGGGCCGCCTCGGCCAGCTTCATCAGAAGATCCCTGGGCACCGGCTTGGGCTGGAACTGCCGGACGGAGCGCCTTTTCCGTATCAGCTCGATCATTTTCGGCCGCCTAGCCCTGGGCCAGAATGGCGTTGATTTTGTCGGCGTAAACACGGCTGGCCCGGTCCGGCCCGATGAGCTTGATTTGCTCGGGACCCGTGACGCCCAGGCCCAGCTCTATGGCCCGCTGGATCTGTTCCTGCTCGAATATCTTCCGGGACATGATCGCTTCGTTGGAGCCCAGCTCCTTGAGAATGGCCAGCCCTACGGCGTCCATGGCCACCCGGCAGGTGCCGGCCAGGACCACGTCGGCTTGCGCCCTTTTTCCGGTCATCGGTCCGCCGTCCACAAAAGCTTCCACGCCGTCCATAACGATCAACTGCGGCCGGTAGGCCAGATTCAACTCGGCGATCATCTTTCGCATGTGGGGCGAAGTATGGAAACGTCCCATGAGCCCCTTGGGGGTCAAGCCCACGGCCAGCTTGAGAGCCATGCTGAACACGCCGCCGTACTGGTGCGTTTTCAGGCAGCAGGCAGCGGCGATGTATTCCGCCTGCAGGACGGGCTTGGGCATGGCGAATCCGTCTTCCCAGTGGCTCCCCTCCGGAGTAAGTTTGACCCAGCCGTCTTCCTTCAGGTCCTCGTAATTGAGCAGGCTGAACTTCAGGTCACGGGCTAGGTCGAAGATTCCCTTTTCTTCCATGACCAGACGGCTGTCCGGCGGGCCGCTGCGCTCCCCGACCGTGACGGCCGCCGCTCCGCGCGACCTCAACTCCTCGATGAGCTGGATCAAAATGTCGTTGTGGGTGGAACCGGGGGAGGGATCGGCCGAGTTGAAATTGGGCTTGATGAGGACCGGCTTGCCCTTGGGCAATGTGAAAGACAGCTCGTTCAGCGCCGCCCGGACGCCCCTTTTCCTGTCATTCGTCTTAACCAGGACGACCTGACTGCGTCCGGCTGCTTCTTTGACCGCTTGGCCGCTGTCCCTTCTGCGCCAGGAGGCCAGTCCCGCCGCCGCCATTATGAGGAAATCTCGCCGCACCATGTGCCACTCCTCATCTAGCCTTAAATTAGCCCCATTCTATCACCACAACTCTCCAGATTAAAATATTATTATCAGCGCTGCGGCTCGGGGGAAGACGCCTTGATGGTGAAGAGCACGGAAAAGGCCAGGCGAAATCGACTTTTTATTTTTCGGCGGCTTTTTCGGCCTTGAGGGATATTTTGCCCTGCTGCGACAATCGCGTCAGGAAGTAGTTGGCGCTGTCTTTGGACAGCTTGAAACGCGCCGCGACCTGGTCGGCCTCCACGGTCGCCGACTCTTTGACAAATTGAAGAATCTCCGCTTCAATCTGGGCCGCCCATTCTTCAAACAGGCCGCGCACTTCGGGAGTGGCGAAGGTGGCCAGTTCAGAGGACTTGCCGATGGAAGCCATCATTTTCCGGCACATGTTCCAGGGACCTTCCCCCTCCTCCTCTTCACCGCCGCGACCCATCATCTTGGACATCATCTCTCTCATGGAGCCCCCCTTGCCCATCATCCCGCCCATCATCCCGCCTCGGGGGGAATCTTGGCCGCTCATTAGGCCGCCCATCATCTTGGGCATCATGGTTCCCATCATGGCCTGTTTTTCCTCGGGGCTCAGGCCTGCCATGAATTTTTCCATCATCGTTTCCATCATTTTGCCCTTCTCCTCGGCGGACATTTTCGAAAAGAAGTTGTCCATCATGGAGTCCATCATCTTCTGCTTTTCCCCAGAATCCATGTTCTCCATCCACCGGTCGGCCATTTTTTCTTTCAATCCCATTGGATTTCCTCCTCAATAATGATTGTCATTATCCATCCAGGGCGGACAGCAGAACGTCCTCCTGATTTTTTTATCGTTTTGCGACTGAGCGGCGATTTCCGCGCACAATCCCAGGACATCCAGGAGCCGCGTCTTCTTGAGCCGGTAATAGATAAATGGCCCCTCGCGCTGCGTCTCCAGGAGGCCTTTCTCCCGCATCACCCGAAGATGATGCGAGACGAGCGGCTGGGAAAGGCCGGTGGCCCCTACGATTTCCGAGACCGACAGGCGCTCCTGGCCGATCACTTTGATCATGCGCAGGCGGTTGGCGTCAGCTAGCGTTTGAAAGAATAACTCCAGCTTGGCCATATCCTTCATATCAATTCTCATTCATATCAACAGTCGTTTATATAATAAGCCGGGCCGGGCTTGTTGTCAAGTGTTTTTTCCCTAAATCCGCCGACGCCGGAAAAGGAAGTGCTGGCTGTTTGGGGGAAAATCAAGCTATAAGGGGGATTATAAAGAAGGGTTTGTCCTCGCCCAGCCAGCGCAGCAAGGAATTGGCACTATTATAGCAGACATTTTTTAAAATGCAAGCATTTTTTTGGCGTTTGACATCCCCTCCTGTCCTGGCCTATCATCTCCGCCTGTTCTCATGAGTTACAACGCCCATTTCCATGAAAAGATTCACGGCCACCGGGAAATCCGGCCGGCCTTCCCCCTCATCGACTCCCATCTGCACTTCGTGGACTTCATTCAGGAGTCGGACGGCGCCCACCGGCTGCTCAAGGCCATGGACGCGGGCGGCCTCAGCAAGGCAGTTGTCTTCGGCCTGCCCGTGAAAAAAAAGTGGGATTTTTTTGAGCCCCGCCCCCCCCACTACTACCTGGACGACAACTCCCGCTGCTATTACTACCCCCAAACAGACGACATCCTGGCCCTGGAGATCGCCCGCCTGGCCAAGAAGGACCAACGGCGGTTCGCTCCCCTGCTGTGCGGGTTCAACCCCACCGACCGCTATGCCGTGCGGGATGTGGAACGAATGCTGGAGCGCTATCCGATCTGGCGGGGAGTGGGCGAACTCCTGCTGCGGCACGACGACCTGACCAACATGACCAACGAGGAAGTGGCCCGCATCAACCATCCGGCCTTGTTCGAGGTCTTTCGTTTATGCGGCCGGCAGCGGCTGCCCATCCTCATCCACCACAACAGCACTTCGGTCAGCGTCCACGACGAATATGAGCATCTGCACGAGGTCGAGGAAACTCTGGAGAAATTCCCCGAAACGATCTTTGTCTGGGCCCACTGCGGCATCTCCCGCCGCGTCTTCCATAAAAAATACCATGAGATGGTGGCCACCTTTCTGAGCCGATATCCGGATTTCTACATGGACCTGGCCTGGGTCGTGTATGACGAGGTGGTCTGTGACGACTTAGAGCCCAAGAAGCATTGGCTGGACCTGATCCACCGCTTCCCCGACCGTTTTTGCCTGGGCAGCGACCTGTGCGGCCACTTCGACAGCCTGGGCAAGGCCATGGCCCGCTACAACTCCCTGCTCAAGAAGCTGGACCCCGGAGTGAGAGAAAAAGTGGCCGTGGAGAATGCCCAGAAACTCTGGTTCAAATGAGCTGGAGCTAGCTCGATTTATCTTCAGGTTTTTTATCCCCGACTTTTTCCACCTCGATGGTGCATTCGCTGACCAGGGCGGCAATGACGCCGATGGCCGCCAGGACGGGCGCGGCCAGAACGGTGATGATCCCCACCGTCAAAGGGATGTCGATCAGCGGTTTCTCGCCCTGAAGCAGCCGGATCCGGCGAATGTTGCCCTCATGGATGAGCTTTTTGATGGCCTCCATCAGCTCGGAGCCGTTAACCGTGAATTTGTTTTTGTTCGTCTCGGCCATGATTGTCCTCCGCTTGGATTCATCTTATTATAATACGAAACAGGGGGGACAGGGGTTCCCCGCCCCGACTTGATATTCACCCCCTGCTTTGCCAAAATGAACGTACCATTCCCCCTTGGCCGTCCAAGGAGACTCAGGGAGAATCCGCGGAAAGTGCTGGAGGCGACGATGAAATCAACGGCCTGGAAAACTCTTGGCCTGGCCGCCTTGCTGCTCCTGGGAATCCATGCCCTCCCCTCCAACGAAGCGCCCTGGCCGGACGGCCTCTACGCCCGGCTCAACACCAGCAAGGGCGTCATCGTCCTGTCCCTGGAGTTCGAGAAAGCGCCCCTGACCACGGCCAATTTCGTGGGCTTGGCCGAGGGCACGATCGAGAACGGCCTGTTCCCCCTGGGCCGGCCGTTCTTCAACGGCTCCCGGTTTCACCGCGTGGTGCCCGGCCACGTCATCCAAGCCGGCGCTCCGGACCGGGAGGGCGTGGAGGAGACGGACTACACCTTTCCCAACGAGATCGTCCCCGGCCTGAGCCATGACCGGGAGGGAATTTTGGGCATGGCCAACGGCGGCCCCCACACCAACAGCAGCCAGTTCTACATCACCCTGGCCGACCGCTCCTACCTTGACGGCGACTACACCGTCTTCGGCCGGGTGGTCGAGGGGATGGAGGTGGTGAAGTCCATCGTCCAGGGCGATGTCATTCGCACCGTGGAGGTCGTGCGCCAAGGCCTGCTGGCCAACGCCTTCCGGCCGAACACCGCCTCCTTCGGGCGCCAGGCCCAGGCGGCCAAAGAGCGTCAAGCCAAAGCCGCCGCGCTAAAGCTAAAAGAAGAAGACCTGATCATCAAGACGAATTGGCCGAAGGCCATAGCGACACCCAGCGGCCTGAAATACATCGTCCGCCGAGAGAGCCGGGGCGCCTATCCGGAAAAAGGAGTCTGGCTCAAAGTCCTTTATAGCGGGTTGACTCTGGCCGGCCAACAATTCTTCAGCAGCGCCGAGGAAGGGCGGCCCCGCCCCGACTCCCCGGCCCAGGCCTTTCTTTATAAGCCCGGGCACACGCGTCTCACCCCCGCCCTGGAGTCGGCTTTAGCCGGCATGAAAACGGGCGAAAAAAGGACGGTCATTGCCCCGGCCGTCATGGCCTACGGCAGCAGCGGCTTTTACGCCAAGTCGCAGCCCGGGCAAAAACGCTTTGTCATTTCGCCCGGGACGACCCTCATCTATGAAGTCGAGCTTCTGGATACGGTGAAGCCCGACTATGGCCTCCAGCCCGTGCCCTTCACCGATGTGCAATTCACCGACCGCTTCTGGGCTCCTCGCCTGGAGACAAACCGCCGGGTGACCATCCCTACCGCTTTCCGGCAGTGCCAGGAGACCGGCCGCCTCCGCAATTTTGAGACCGCGGCCGCGGCCCTGGCCGGCGCGGCCGGGGAGCGCAAGTTCGCCAGCCACTATCCCTTCGATGATTCGGACGTTTATAAGATCATGGAAGGCGCCTCCTATTCGCTCCGCACCCATCCCGACCCGGCGCTGGACGGCGCCCTGGATGCGCTCATCGCCAAGATCGCCGCCGCTCAGGAACCGGACGGATACCTCTATACGGCCAGGACCATCTTCCAGGAGAATCCCTTTCTCATTTGGGTGGACAGCCGGGAGCGCTGGTCCAACCTGCGCTACGGCCATGAGCTGTACAACGCCGGGCATCTTTACGAGGCGGCTGTCGCCCATTTCCAGGCCACCGGCAAGAGAAACCTGCTGGAAGTGGCCCTCAAGAACGCCGACCTGGTGGCCAGTGTGTTCGGACCAGGCCTCAGGCACGGCCTGTGCGGACATGAGGAAATCGAGATCGGCCTGGTCAAGCTCTACCGCCTGACCGGCCAGCAGAAATACCTCGACCTGGCCGGGTTTTTTATCGAGGAACGGGGCCGGCCCGTGGACCGCGAATCTTTCGGCGAGTATGCCCAGGACCACAAGCCTCTCACCGAACAGACCGAACCGGTGGGCCATGCCGTGCGAGCGGCCTATTTTTATTCGGGAGCGGCGGATGTTTCCGCCCTGACCGGAAAACAGGCTTACCAAGAGGCGCTTGAAAAAATCTGGCAGAGCACCGTCTCCCGTAAGATGTACCTGACCGGCGGGATAGGCGCGGTGGGCGGCATCGAGGGCTTCGGCCCGGATTACGACCTGCCCAACGCCACGGCCTATTGCGAAACCTGCGACTCGATCGCCTCAGCCCTGTGGAACTACCGGATGTTCCAATTGAGCGGCGAAGGCAAGTATCTCGACGTCCTGGAGCGCCTCCTCTATAACGGCATCCTGTCCGGCATCGGCCTCAGTGGCGACCTGTTCTTCTACGCCAATCCCCTGGCCTCCAGGGGCGAACACAAAAGAAGCCCCTGGTTCGGCTGCGCCTGCTGTCCTTCCAACCTCTCCCGCTTCATCCCCTCCCTGCCCGGCTATGTCTATGCCGTGACCGATAATGTCCTCCACGTCAACTTGTTCGCTGATTCCAGCGCCAGCCTGAAATTGGGCGGAGGCCAGGAGGTTCAGGTCCGCCAGAGCACGAATTATCCCTGGGAGGGGACGGTCAGGATCTTCGTCGATCCTAAAGCCAGCCAGACCTTGACTCTGGCCGTGCGCATCCCGGGTTGGGCCAGGAGCGAACCCGTACCCTACGATCTTTATCAATATGAGGACGGCCTCAAGCCCGCAGCCTCTCTAAAGCTCAACGGCCAGCCGATCCCCTTGGACCTGGACAAGGGCTTCGTTAAGATCACCCGTCGCTGGGTCAAAGGTGACATGGTCGAGGTGGAGCTGCCCATGCCCGTCCGCCGGGTCAAAGCCCATTTGCTGGTCAGGGACGACCTGGACCGGGTTGCTTTCGAGCGCGGGCCGATGGTGTATTGTGTCGAAGCCGTCGACAATATGGGCCATGTCTCCAACCTGGTCCTTCTCCCCGGGACTTCGCTCCAGGCGCTTAAACGGGACGACCTGCTTGGCGGCATCATCGTGCTCAAGGGCCGGGCCACAGCTTCACACCTGTCCAAGGACGGTAAAAAAGTCCTCCGCTCCGCTCAGGAGCTGACGGCTGTCCCCTACTATGCCTGGGCCCATCGGGGACAGGGCGAAATGGCGGTCTGGCTGCTCGTAGAGAACAGCGGATCCCGTTTCCCTTGACAGCCCAGGCCCCCCTTGGCCACGGACGAACATTGCGCCTTGATGATGATCCCGGACACCGCAGTCGCTGGTTCTTTGCGGCCCCTCCCGCCGCTCAATGCCGGTGAAGGTCCCGGTGCATGATGCGCCGCGTTTCGAGAAGCCGGTCGTCAGCCGGCATATCAGCCAGCTTCTGGTTCATGAACTCGTCGTTTTCTCGGGCCAGCATGCCGGCCACATAGTCGATGATGCTCGGGGGAAACACGCCGTCGCGCTCATACAGCCCGCGCTTCTGGAGAAGGAGTTGGCCGGAAGCCACGCAACTGGTGGGCAGAGCAGGCAGCCGGGCCAGGAGCTCTTGATCGGTGAAGATATTGCCCTGGACGTAGAGCCTTTCCGCCAGCTCCAGGGGGCCATGGTCCTTGAACAGGGAGCGATCTTCCTTGAACGACAAATCGGCGGCCATGATAATGCCGGCCAGCAGCAGGTGGATGAGGGCCGAGCCGTCCGGGCTGCGGAGCTCAACCGTCTGTCGGCCGCGCGGGTCGCGGAAGGCGGACTTCTGGCCGGGGTTGATCCGGGAGGCCAAATCCTGCAGGTTCGCCCAGCCCAGGGGGACGCGGATCATGGCGCTGCGATTGAGGTCGCTCCAGCAGATGCGGGTAGGAGCCTCCTGGTTGGGGACGAGGCGCAAGTAGGCCGAAGCGCAGGTATTGCCCAGGGCGGTCAGCGAGTCGGCGTAGCAGCACAGGCCGCCGATAAGCCGGCGGGCTTCGACGCTCAGCTTGCCGTCCGGACCGGTCATGATGTTCCGGCCGTCGCGCAGGAGTTCGACATGGAAATGCAGGCCGTTGCCGGCAACGCCTTCTTCGATCTTGGGGCTGAAGGTGGCCACGCAGTTGTGGCGGTAAGCGATGTTGCGGATGAGCCAGCGACTCAGGACCAGGTGGTCGGCCATCTCCTCCGCCGGCCGGGGCAGGAACTCCACTTCGAGCTGTTCGGCCCGCTTGCCCCTGATCTCTTCCAGGTCGCTGCGGACGCTCTCCACAAAACCCACCTCGCTATGGGCGTATTTGACCGCCCCGGTGATCTGGCTGATGTGATGGACCATCTCGTTCAGAATTTGGCCGCTCTTGATGAAGGGCCCCGAACCGTGGTAGCCCTTCTGCTTCGGCGCGGGATAAGTGTTCAGGCCGATGTCGCTGAGGAGGAAAAACTCCAGCTCGCCCAGGGCGTAGATGTCCAGGCCGGTGTTCCGGCGGAAAAGCGCAACCGCTTTGGCCAAGACATTATCCAGGGCGTAGGGCGCCGGCTCGCCGTTCTTGGTCAAATAACGGCAGATGAAATCCAGGCTGCCGGAGTCGAAGGGGTTGAGGAAAGCGGTCCGGTAAACCGGCACGACATAGAGGTCGGACAGGCCCATGTCCACCATGCCCTTGAACAGAGAGGAGCCGTCCACCCGCTCGCCTTCGGCCAGGACGTATTCGACCTGGGTGGCCGAGGCTACGGGCAGCTTCAACTCCTTGATCTTGCCGTCCAGGGCGGTATAGTGGAAGGTGATCCGCTCGATGTTTTTGTCCTTTATGATTTTAAGAAAATCGGCCCGCTGGAAGCTCTCCGGTTCTTTGTCCAGCAGCACGGCCAGCGGGTTGGACAGGGCGTAGGCGACGTTTTGCTCGGCCATCGGTTCGGCTCCTGAAGAAAATCGATCCGACCCGCCCCGCAGGACGGGGCCCATCATTTTAAGGTAAATGCCGCCCGCTGACAACTTCTCCGGGAGGATTGAGCAGCGCTTATTCTTATTTGTCCGGGTAGAGCTTGTTCAGGCATTCCGGACAGATGCCGTGGCTGAACTTGGCCCCGGAATGCTGGGAAACGTATTCCTCCAGACGTGTCCAGCCGTCCTTTCCTTCTCGGATCTTATGGCAATGCATGCAGATGGGGAGGAGTCCCTGCAAGGTTTTAATCTCGGCCAGGGCGCGTTCGAGCTCCTTGACCCGTTCGGCCAGAGCGGACTGAAGCTCCACGATTCGGCGCCCGATGTCGAGGCGCGAACGGAATTCCTCATTGTCGAAGGGCTTGGTGATGTAATCGTTGGCCCCCGCCCGCAAGCCTTGGACGATGTCCTCCCGGCGGTCGCGGCCGGTAAGGATGATGATGTAGGTCATCCGCGGCGGCTGTTCCGCCCGGCGGATCATCCGGCAGACGTCCAGGCCGTCCAGGCCCGGCATCATCCAATCGAGAATGGCAATCTGGATCGAAACGTCTGCCGACCATTTTTCCCAGGCCTCCTGGCCGTCGGCTGAAGGAACGACATCATAGCCCCACTTGGGGATGAGGTTCTCCACCAAGCGGCGGGAAACGACATTGTCTTCAGCTACCAGAACCTTGGGGACCTTGGTCACTCCAGGACGATCCTTCCGTCCTTGTCTCGCTTGACATGAGTGATCCCCGGATGTTCTTTTTCCAGCCGGTCGAGGAGCAGTTCGCGCTTTTTCAGCTCGTCCTGGAGGCGCCTGTTCTCCAAAATCAGGCTCCGCTGTTCCAAGGCCCGGCGGATAGTGACCAGCAGGTCATCATTGTCCCAGGGTTTCAGGATGAACTTATATACGCCCAGGGTGTTGATCGCCTCCAGGGCGATTTTTATGTCCATATAGCCGGTCATGAGCATAGTGATCACATCCCGCCTTTCTTTGACCAGCTGCCTCAGCAATTCCACTCCGTTCATGGCCTTGTCCAGCATGTAATCGCACAGAACGAGATCCACCCCATGCTGGTCGGCCAGGGCCAGGGCCTCTTGGGCGTTATGGGCGCAATGCAGATCATAGGCCGGGTTCCGGAGAAGCCTGGACAGCGCCTGGAGGATCTCTTCTTCGTCGTCGATAAGCAAAATCTTGTAACGATTCATGACGCACCCCCGCGGGCCTCAAGCGGCAGCCAGACCGTGAAGGTCGTCCCTTGATGCTCTCGGCTGGCCACCTCGATCAAGCCCTTGTGTTTTTGAACGATATCGGAGCTGATGCTCAGCCCCAGCCCCGTGCCCTTCCCCTGTTCTTTGGTGGTGAAGAAAGGCTCAAATATCTTGTCCAAGATTTCCGGCGGGATTCCCTTTCCCGTATCGCTGACTTCCAGGCACACCCCCCCGTCGCGGGCGAAGGTCCGAACGGTGATAACCCCCTGGTCCTCCAAGGCCTGGACGGCGTTCAACAGCAGGTTCAGGACGACCTGGCCGATCTGCTGGGGATTGCATTTCACCATGGGCACTTGGCCGTATTCTTTCCTGAGTTCGGCCTTGTATTTGATCTCATTCCAGACGATACTGAGCACGCCCTCCACAATGTCATTGAGGTCGGCGGCCTGACGCGCCCCCTCATCCTTCCGGGAGAATGTTTTTAGCTCGGTCATGATCTTCTTGATTCGGTCCACTCCGCTCAAGGTGCCCTGGACCAGGCGGCCGGCATCCTCCATAAAATAGGGAATGTCCAGAGAATCGCCCAGCCGGGCGATTTTCTGCGCCTCCTCGGAAATCAGGCCCGGATCCTGGCGGCCCACCGCCTCCTGCAGGGTGCGGACCTGGCCGAGCAGGGACTTGAAGGTTTCCATGTAATTTCCCAGGATGGCGATGTTGCTCCCCAGGAAGCCCAGTGGATTATTGACCTCATGAGCAATCCCCGCGGCCAGCTGCCCGATGGAAGCCAATTTTTCCGATTGCAGGAGTTGGGCCTGGGCCTTCTTCAGCTCTTCGTGCGATTTTTTCACTTCCCCCAGCATCCCTTCCAGCTCTTTCTCGCGCGCTTCCAGGTTCACGTTGATCAGTTGCAGCTCGATATTTTTCTGCTCGATCGCCTTCTTGTTGCGGGTGCTTTCCGTCACGTCGCGGATGATCCCGATGCTGCCCGACAAAACCTTTTTGCCGGTGGCCTCATCGACTCCCCATTTCCCGGAGGAATGCATCTCCACATAGATGAACGGCTCCCGGCCGGCGGCCGAAGCCCCCAGCACCAGCTTAAGGACCAGGCTTCTGGTCATCCGGGAGCCGGTCCTCCTCTCATCGAACAGCTTGGGGGCCTCCCGGTCACCCGTCATTTTGTCCTTGTAAAGCTCCAGCACGGTTTTGCGGCTCACTTGAGGAAGGTCATCGGGGTGGACGATTTCACTGAAATGCTTTCCCAAGAGTGCTTTAGGGCTGTACCCGGCTGACCGGACCGCTTCACTGAGGAAGGTGAATTTTCCGTCCTGGTCAACCTCAAATATGATATCCGGGATGGTGTCCACCAGGGTTTTGTACTGCTGGAGGACTTGCAGGGACTTCTCTTCCGCCTCTTTCCGCAGGCTGGTCTCCTTCCGGAGCTGCTCGCTGTGATAGGCGCTGAAAACAGCCACCAGGAAAAAGAAGGGGATGCGCAGCAAAATGTAGGAGCTCAGCAACGATTCAACGGAATTGTTCCTGAGGTAGAGGCCCATGTACAGGATCGCCGTCACCAGGCCGATGACCCAACTGCGGCGGAGGCCGCCCCCCTGTATGGCCGCCACGAAAATGATCAGGAAATAGACGAGGTAGAGGTCCGTCTCGAACCCCTTGATGAAGTATATGATGGCCGAGATGAGGAAGATATCCACAAAGAGGACGACGCGGTTGAGCTTGTATTTCGCGAAGGTTTTATCGCTGAGAAAGGACAGCCCCGCGTTCGACAAGGCATAGGCCAAGATCAGCCCCATCAACAGGCCGAACTTTTGAGGGGAATATTTCTCAGGGCTGAAGAACAAGAAGCACAACAGCACCAGGATCACCAGCCAGCGAAAGACGACGGTGATGTCCTTGCTGTTCGGGTCCAGCCGAAAAAACCGTTTGGTCAATTATTTAGCAGAATTATCTGCCCTAGTGCAACTCTATCATCCGCGGAAAGGCCTGTCAATATGGCCGCCGCGGCTTTAGTAAAGTTAGTAAAGCAGGTAGGGCCGCCGCAAGGCCTCGAAATCCTGTAAGCCCTTTTCTAGACCGCGGATAATGCTGGGGACGGGCTCTCCGCTCTGCAAAGCTTTTCGGACTTTGTCCGTCCCCATCATCCAGTCAAAGTATTCCTCATGGAACTGGAACTTATCGGGGTACAGGTCGCGCACGGTTTTGATGATGTGCAAAGTCGCCTGGAAGGGCCGGAAGACGGCGCGGTCGATGACGTGGACCTGAGCGCCGCGGCAGCGCTCCCCCTGAAACTTGGAGAATGTCGGCGCAAACCAGGCTTCCCGAAATCGGACCCCGGGAAGGGCCAGGTCATTCAATTTTTTGGCCAGCTCATAGCCGTCGATCCAGGGCGCGCCGAAAAGCTCGAAAGGCTTGGTCGTTCCCCTTCCCTCCGAGAGGTTCGTTCCCTCGAGCAAAACCTGTCCGGGATAGACGGTCGCCGTGTCGAGGGTCGGCATATTGGGCGAGGGAAATACCCAGGGAAAAGCGGTCTGGTCGTACCACATCTCTCGCCGCCAGCCCTCCAGGGGGATCACGGTTAAGGCCACTTTTTTCTCCAAAAAACGTTCATTGAAGAGCCGGGCCAGCTCCCCGGCCGTCATCCCATGCCTCAGGGGGATGGGGTACAGGCCGACAAAGGAAGAGAACTGCGGGTATTCCAGGAGGGGCCCTTCCATGATCGAGCCCGTGATGGGGTTGGGCCGGTCGAGGACGATGAATTCCAGGCCGACTTCGGCGCAGGCCTGCATGGCCAAGGCCATGCTGGAGATGTAGGTATAAACCCTGGTGCCGATATCCTGAAGGTCAAAAATCATGACGTCGATGCCCTGGACCATGGCCCGCTCCGGAGCCTTCCCCGTGTTCGTCGTGTCAAAGGAGCGCATGGTGGCGTCGATGTCCTTGGGCATCCCCGGAATCGTCTTACCCGCCTGGCCGTAAAGACTGAAAACAGGGATGTGGTACTGAGAGTCAATATAATAGGAAACGGATTGGCCGGCCTGCGCCTGCCCGCCGTGGCCATGCTCCGGCCCATAGAGGGCCACCAAGTTCACCCCTGGATGCCTAGCCAGGATTTCGACCGCGCTCCGCAGCTCTGAATCGACGGCCGCGGGATTGGTGAGGAGGCCGACCTTCTTGCCCTTCACCAAGTCCAGATGCTTGGCCAAAAAAACTTCCAGTCCCGTTTTGATCCGAGCTTTGATTCTGAATTCCCCCCGGCTTTGGGGGCCGTTCGAAGGGGAACCGCTGGAATGGCCTATGGGACAGAACCCGATGAACAAGGCCAAGAGGAGAAAACCCAGAAATGGTCTTGGCCGCCAGTGTCTCAACTCCATCCTCCCTTTACCTTCACGGTTCAGCCGCACCCTGTTCAGACGCTTTCGCTGCGCTCGAAGAAAAAGGCGCCCAGGGCCACCATGACCAGCGAGAACCCGGCCAGGACGGCCAGGTTGAAGATCACCGAGAACATGGACACACCCAGCAGCGCAGCCCGCATGCCGTCGATGCCGTAGGTCAGCGGATCGGCATAGCTCAGCGGCCTCAGCCAAACCGGCAGGTTCTTCATGGGGTAGAGCGCCCCGGACAAAAACAAGAGGGGGAACATGATGAAATTCATGATGATGGAGAAGCCCTGCATATCCTTCATGTTGGAAGCGAATACCAGGCCCAGGCCGATGAAGGTCACGGCGATAAGAAACATGAACACCACGGCCAGAATGAGCCCAGGCCAGGCCGCCGGCCGAAATCCGAAGGCGATGGACACGCTGAGCAGCAACAGCCCTTGAGACAAAGTGGTGGTCGTACCGCCGGCGATCCGGCCCAGCACCAGGGACACCCGGCTGACCGGGGCGACCATGATCTCTTTGAGGAAGCCGAACTCGCGGTCCCAGAGCACGGACAGGCCGGCGAAGGTCGAGGTGAAGAGCATGCTCATGCCGATGATGCCCGGCACCAGGAAACGCAGGTAGCTCAAGCTGCGGACAGGGCCAGCCGTTCCCGGCGCGGTACCGCCGGCCAGCCCCGGGACGGCCATGCGATTGAAGCCCAGCCCCATAAAGGCCAGGAAGAAAAGGGGCATGGCCAGGGAGCCGATGATGCGGGAACGGGCCCGCAGAAGACGCTTGACCTCCCGCAGCCACATGACCGCTACGGCCGTCCAGTGGATCACCGTCCCCTCCCCCCCCGGCCGTGGGGATGGCTTCGATGCCGTTCGGCCGAGCTGGCCTCCTGTTCACGGATGGTCCGGCCGGTGAAGTGGAGAAAGACATCCTCCAGGCTGGGTTTGCGCAGATTGACACAGGTCACGGTGATGCCCTTGCCCTGAGCCAGTGAGACAAGTTCCGGGATCCGTCTCTCCCCTCTCTCCATGGTCAGGCTGAGGCAGCCGTCGTGCTGTTTGGCCTTCTTCACCCAGGCCAGACTCTGGACCGCGGCCAGCATCTCTTCGGACCGGTTCTCAAACTCCAGGGAGACGACGTCGCCGCCCAGGAGGTCCTTCAGGTTGGAGGGCGTGTCCTGGGCCACGAATCGGCCCTGGTCCATGATGGCGATCCTGTGGCACAGATAATCGGCCTCCTCCATATAATGGGTGGTCAGGATGATGGTCACTCCCGTCTCGCGGTTGAGCTTCTTGATGTAGTCCCAGATGTGGCGCCGCGTCTGAGCGTCCAGGCCCAGGGTGGGCTCGTCTAAAAACATCAC
>Ga0315293_10001705_pt1 | contig 21310 bp, 24 predicted proteins | sample YL17G13_20_MG_FD_203071 | JGI IMG/M metagenome (GOLD analysis project Ga0315293, IMG submission 203071) | Sediment microbial communities from Yellowstone Lake, YNP, Wyoming, USA - YL17G13_20 | ecosystem: Environmental > Aquatic > Freshwater > Lake > Sediment | place: USA: Wyoming | collected... | reverse complement strand
TCCCATTCCGTCTTTTTATTCTCTACTTGTTCCTTGTGATCATTTTGCTCATTTTGTGGAGAACTTTCTACTTGTTCCTTGTGCTCATTTTGTGGAGGGCTTTCTACTTGTTCCTTGTGATCATTTTGTGGAGGAATTTCTACTTGTTCCTTGTGGACATTTTGTGGAGATTCCGATTTAGATTTTTGAGAAAGTAATTTATCTTTTGATGCAATTTTAATAATTTTTGTAGCCATATTTGAAATAATAGTTAGTATTTTATTTTTTCTTTCTTCATCTAAAAGTGGAGTAGATGCGATTTTTGAGCAAAAATCTGGATTTAATTCTATTTTTTTAATGATATTAATAACTTGATAGGGGTCTGTCGCGGTGGATACATTAATAAAAGAATAGGGTACAAAATCAGATTGTGTATCAGCATCACCCCAATAGATAGGAACACAACCTGCAATTTTTGAATGGAGCACTTTTTCAGTAATATATCCTGGAGCTTGCGAATTTTCAAAACTAATCGTAAATTTATGTTTCTTAAAAAATTCATATTTTGATATATCTCCTGATCCACCGCCTGGATATTTTAGATATAATTGACCACCAATATTATTAAATAATGTACCACCACTATTTACCTTTTTATAACCATTTAATAAGATAAACGCCTGATTACGAAAATTACAAATTGGATTACTTACAACAAACCCACAAAAATCAGTACGTTCTGTAAATGGAATTGGATGAGGTGTCATTACAAAATGTAATGGAATACGAATCGGATTCTCATCTGATTGTTTTGGAAATTCTTTTGAGTTAGAAAACCAATCAATAAATGTTGCCCAAGTTGGAATACGTAGATGGGTATTATCCTCTTCTCTTGATGATGTTAAATATAACTTAATCGATGGATCTTCAGGATTTTTCCAATTTTCTGCACTAAAATAGATTTTAGGAAGATTTTTATCTATTACTTTCCATTTTTCTCCATAGGGCCCAATAATTAATACATCTGGTTTACTCTTTTCATTATCTTCTTCATATAATACTCCATTCACTTTACAGTTTGGAAGTTCATTACAAATTGCATCAATTATAAAATTTCTATCATAACAAAATCCCTCCCACATATCTGAAAATCCAACCAATATACCACTTTCACATTCTTTATCAATATTACCAACTGTATTATTCGTTATATCTATAATGACATTAGTTGTATTATTTATATTTAAATAAGTATATAATTTTGTAATCCATTCTTGTTTACGAGACTGAATACTAAATTGTGAGGAGATGGTATATTGTATTTCTTTGATAGATGAATACCACTCCATTGGATTCGATTGGAAATTAGAAAAAACTTCTGCAATCTGAGAAATCCAATTTCCTTTATAATACATTTTATTTAATAAAGGATGCAAAGAAGCTAATACAGGGCTATTATGAATGACTGGAATTCCCATCCATAGTAAATAGAATAAACTTGTACGTAGATTAATAAATCGTGAATGTGAAAAGAAAATCTGATTTGGTTTTTTAATATATTCATAATAAGGTTCCTTATCTACAAATGTAATTGGTAATTTATCTGAATCAATATTAATTAATATATTTTCTTTAAAGAATTTGTTTTCTTTGATTGTATTTGAATTGTGAATATGATATGTAGCTTTAATTATGTTTTTAAGGGAGAGATAACGGATAGCAACAAGAGGAAGAACACATGAACTCTCGTTTGTATTTTTTTCAGAAATATGAACAGACCATTCTTTTTGTTCTGCATCAAATAATGCTGTTTGATTTTTTGTAAAAAAATTGCAAATCGTAGTTGAAAAAATAAAAGGGATGCGATAAATGGGACAAGGAAATAAAGTCTGAATAGATGGGATTGTTTCTTCAGGATTCAAAATATCCCAACACCAGATTTGATCAATATTTTCCATACTACGTTTTTGATAAGGAACCTCAATATATACCGACTTATCCATCTCTGTAAACTGTAAAAATGTTCTCATAAATACAATTGTTTTTTTAGCAATTTTCTTACGATATTCTGGTAATAATAATCCATCTATATCAATTAATAAATCAATATTTTTTGTTTCATATAGATTTGAAATAGTAACTTTTTCTGAAGAGAAGGGTGGAAAATTATGAAACCACGTTGAATCTGAATTTGGATGCAAAAATAGAATATGATAATCTAATTCTAAAAATAATTCTGCTAAACAAATTGCAGCTTGATTTAAACCACTATTAAAAAGCTCCTTTTCAGGATTATATGTAATTCCAATTGTAATCATTAGAAAAGTATGATATTAGATTCTAAAAGAGTCTAATCTTTATACTAAATTAGAAATAAATTTATTTAGATTCATTTTCAGAAGGAGAAAATTGTAAGATTTGTCTCCAGCGTTGTTGGATTGTTGGATTATGAAGAGAATGTTTCCAAATAAGATTTGCAGCATGCGTTTTATAAATATTTAAATTCGATTTATGATTTGTTAATGTGTGATGTAATAGTTCAATGGCTTTATTCCATTCATTAATAGAATAATAATATCCAAAATTAGACCAACCTTCTGAATTGTGAAGAATAGGATAATTACAATAAAATAATTCAAGAGTCATATAATTATAATCATTATTCCATTGATGAGTAATAAAACACGCAGAACGATGCTCTTTTAAGACTTCATGAATTGTTTTACGACCATATAGATGAACACGACCAGATGTATATAAGGATAATGAAGATAGAACAAAATGATGTGAATTTGAGCATAATTTTAAACGATCGCCATTAATAATATGGATATGACCTTTCCATTCTGGATATTTCTTTGAAAATGCTTCTGCTAATAAGAGTGAATAAAATGTACATTTTTGAAAAGATATACTTGGATCCATAATAACAATATCTTGTGTTTTCCAATCATCAGGAGATTTCCATTCAATCGTTTCTTTAGTCCCATATTGCGTAATAAAGCACGAATCCCATACATAAGGAACAATGCAACTTTGTTCTAATTCAGTATGATTTAATATTGCTGCATATTCTAAATGTTGATAATAATGAGGACTTGTCCATATTTGATCAATTTCACCTATCAGATGATGATTAAAAAACATTGATGGATAATATTGAATTGTTTCAATATCAATATTAATAATATTTCCAAGATACAATTTAATTAATTTACAACCAATTGAACGTAAATAATTACGAGTTGTAATATCAATACTCATACCAATTTCAATAAATGCTTTAATAGGAATAGTATGGTTAATAATATTTTGAATAGAAATAGTACGATAAGAAAGAATAAAATCTTTTTTGTCAGATAAAAAAGACGAAGGAGAATGTTGTAATAAATAAGATTCATATCCGATGCTTTCAAATAATTCATATAAAATAAGAATATTTTGGGTAAGACCATTTAGAAATAAGCTTGAATCATTTACATTATTTGATGCTAAAATAATAGTAGGGCGTTGTTTAGAACTAGATAGTGATTGAATAGAAGATAATTCCACCTCTTCAGATGGAATTTCTGTATTACCTGGAAGATAATTCATTTATGTGTATAAATATTAATATCTTTATATTATAGTAGAAGAGATGTCAGTTGTAAATGGTATTTCGTGGCCATTAAGTACGTTTCCTAGTACTAATTCTATTCCTCCTCCTCAGTTTTATACAATGAAGGGATTAGCAACCTATTTAAATCAAAATCCTGGATATAAAAAATTTTTTGTAAGTTATAGGCGTTATTTTCCTGAATTATTTCCTAATGACTATATTATAAACCTAGTAAGTACTGGTGCACTTCCACCTATTGACGCTAATTATAATAATGCGGATGTACCATTACAGCCCTATGTAATTACATTATCGGATCAACAATCTAGAATTTATACACAGCAATTTGAAATATTTAGAAATGTATATACGTTTAATTCAAATGCATATTCTAATTATAGAACTGTATTAAGTACAACAAATGGACAAAGTAATATAAATCCTATTTATTATCGTTTTCAAAATTATAATGAGTATACTAATTATAGAGCAGGTGTAGGATTAGTAAATAAATTATATCCATTTAATATAATGGCGAATGGATCTACAATGATCGATGGGTCTACATTAAATTGGATTGTCCCTTTTCCTTTATAGATTTATTTTAATGTAAATAGATATAATAATTGATTTAAATCGGCAACGATATCATCGCGAATACTAAAAAGATCGGAATCATATTCTTTTAAGGATTTTATAAGAGGTCCTTGTAATTGTTTTACGGCTGCCGTAATAAGTCTTGTTGCACCTGCCTCTGATAAATTATGTAATGTGATTGTACTATTTTTTCCAGTAAGTTTGGGTCTTCCATATTTTCCAATATAGACTTCAACAAATGAGTCAATACTCTTTTCTAGTGCTTCTAATATCTTATCTGTAGCAATATGTCTCGCATAACTACGAGTCTGCCAATGATATAATTTAATCTGATCACGTAGGTGGAAAAAGAAGTGAATCTGCTCCACTGACATTTCTATAATGATGAAAATAAAATTGAAATTTAAAATAAATAGAAGAGGTATATCAACTTGTTCTTACGAAGTGATAATGTGCTCTATTTGCAAACCAATATTGAAAGATTTTAAGATTGAACATAAAGAAGAGGTCTGTCCTCTCCGTAATAGTCGTTATTGTTCTTATTGTTCTAAATATGGACACTTAACTATTGCATGTCCTGCAAAACCATTACGAAAATATAGAGAACCGTGTTACTTAGAACAACTTATTGCTCCAAGTGACCTTAAAGAATTTAATATTACGACTAAAACTCCTATCCGATATCGTATCCCTGATAAACCACAACAATTAATTGAAATTAAAGATGATGATCGTGTTATAATGGCCTATTTGGCGGCACGATCCATTAAAGTTATAAAAGGACGTAATAAAAAGAATACATTAGAAGAATATGCAAAAACACAAAATAAAAAAGTTATCTATATCAAATAATTCATTTTATATCATATTATTATAGTTAATATGATAGAAATCACAGCATATAGTTCCTTATTTATACAATTTATAACGGGTGTTATTGATGTAAGTGCCTTATCGATTGATGTACCTTCTGATAAAATGATCTTTAAGGATTTATTAAAAGTTGAATTAGTTGTTCAATTGATTGAATTTGTTTTTTATTTATGGATGATTCTTAATCTAACTACTATAAAAAATATTACACCTTATCGCTATCTTGACTGGTTTATTACGACACCTATTATGTTAATTACCTTTATTGCATATTTAGACAATAATCAATATACAACTCTTTCTCATTTTATTTTTGATAATATTTTGATTATCTCCGAACTTGTTTTTCTAAATATGCTTATGTTATTATTTGGTTTCCTTGCAGAGTTAAATATTATACCTTATACCCTAGGTATTACACTTGGATTTATTCCATTCATTTATTATTTCAAACAAATTTATGATATTTATATTAAAAAAAATACATCCAATGATAAGGTAAAATTATATTGGTTTTTTTTTATTATTTGGACAATTTATGGTATTGTGGCATTATCTCCATATACAGTTAAAAATACGATGTATAATATGTTAGATTTATTTTCTAAGAATGGATTTGGATTATTTTTAGTTTATGTTCTGTGGACCCATCGCATTAAGAACTAAAAAATAACTTTTATTAATAGAGATGCCCAAAAAATATACTAAAAAACGTACCAAAAGACATTCTAAAACCGGTTATAGAAATAGAAATAAATCGTATTCAAAGAAAAGATTATATGGTGGAAGTAATTCAAATAGGAATAAAAATAGAAATGAAAGGGGTGTAACAGCTAATTCAAATAGGAATAAAAATAGAAATGAAAGGGGTGTAACAGCTAATTCGATTGATAATAACCCTGTAGTAAGTAAGGACGGTGTGGTAATGGCTTTATCATCCGGTTTTGTGGGAACAGGACAAGACTATATTAATCATAAACGATACAAAAACTTTCAAGGGGAAGATTATTAAATAATATATAATAATCTATACTATACGGGTGGTTATGGTGTGTATATTATTATATTTATATATATAAAATAATAATATAATTGATATATTTATGTCTAGTAAAAATATAATAACAAATCATCATTGGAAACCTATTCGGAGTATATTAGATAAAATAGAACAATTTTGTATTAATAATGAGTATAAACGTATAGGTGAAATCGGTCCAGGACAAATTCCATTTTCATTGGCGACTGATTTTATTGGTTATTGTGAATCTATTCCAAATTATATAAATATAGATATTGATGACACGTTGTTACCTTTTAAGGATAAGGAGATGGATTTTATTTATTGTAGGCATACAATGGAGGATATTTTAAATCCAGTATTTGCAATAAAGGAAATGATTCGTTGTTGTAAATCGGGATATATTGAGACACCGTCTCCATTGATTGAAGTGACAAAAGGCGTAGATGGTAATCATAATGGAATTCAGAATTTATATGCAGGATATTTTCATCATTATTTTATTATATGGTCTAATATTCAAAAATGTGAAATCTATATTTTACCCAAAATAAATCCAATTATTGATCATTTTTTACTTATTTCAAATAAGGATCAATATGCAACATTGATAAATGATCCAACATTATGGAATAATTACTTTATTTGGAAAGACAGAGAGCCAACTGTAATTATATATAAGCATTTTGATAAACTTGGTAATAAGAATGGAATAGAGAATTATCTTCATTTTATTTCAAGAGCTATAAATGAAAGTATTGAAAATACGAATTATTTTTTAAATACTATACGGTAAATATTATATGTATTTTTAAATAAATATAATATAATGAAGGAAGAAAGGTAATGAGTATAGCGTGTGTGTATTTTGGTAATGATCGTATAATGAATGAAATAAATAGAATGGCTGTACAAGAAAATAGAATAGAATATGCTTCTGTAATATGGGAAAACGGAGATAGCGATATTGAAAGTCTTCCTGAAATTGTAGTAGATAGTTCCATTCCTGGAAAGTATTCTACTACAATAACAAGTATATTATCAAAACATTGTACGGAAATTAAAAAAAATTCAGATGAAAGGGTGCAAGGATTAATTAATGTATCAAAGAAGAAATTGAATGATTTGATTGTAAAACATAATAATGAGATATTTTCATTTATGATTCATCCAGAGAAGATACCAAAGATATTGAATGTAGCTGAAACAATTTTTCGTAGATATGGTCAAGAAATTCCAACAATAAAAGGTCAAGTGACTCAAAATATATTGAGGGATTTAAATTTAAATGTATCAATGGATGAAATTGTTGTGGAATTTAATGAAGGATTAAAAAAGTTACAAGGGGGTAATTCGTTGGATGATTTTATGAAACAATTAAAATGGTTATATAATCAATATCGAATAATTGGAGAGGAGGTATTACGATTGGAAACTACATTATTTCAAAAGATTGATTATTTAGATAAATTAAATAATCGTATTCCTGTTATAACTTCATTAAAAGATAATGATGCATTACCTGATTTAATTGAATCATTTAGTAAATATGCTATAAAGATATATGAGTCATCGCAATTTGAGGAGAATTATAAGGATTTAGTGGAGGCGTATAAGAGATGGAATATTTGTCGTCAAATAATATCAATTCAGCCATTATTAAAGAATGATAAGACAGATCCATCGTGTTCAATTTGTTTATTGGAACCCGTTTCATCCGCGATTGTTCCCTGTGGTCATACCTTTTGTACAAATTGCGCAAAAAAACAAAATACTACCTGTTTTATTTGTCGTGGAAAAATTCGTGAAAGAATTAAACTCTACTTCACATAAGTAGATAATTATAAATAATATTATAAGTGAGAATAAGTATCTTTAAGTTCTCTATAGCTGCTAGGTATCTAAGTATGTATATTATTTTAATTTATATATATTCTAGGTATCATAAGTATCGTACGTATCATACATATCATTTTTGGACTTGAATCTGAAAATCATTTGGTCGTAGGGAAACTTCTTTTAGAGCTGCAATTTGATCTTTATCTAATTCGGTTACTTCGCATACTCTTTGAAAGATCGTTTCCGCAACTGAATACCATAATTCATATAAAATCGCTTCTGCAACCGCTTCTAATGGATCAACTCTCTCTGACATTTCTTATTTACTCTCTATCCCTTTACACATACTTTCATCTTTTCAATTTTTATTGCGTTTTATTTACAGTATTTAAAACTTACTTATATTTATTCTCTCAATAGTCATACTTATCCACTACAATGTCTTCTCAATCGTTTGATGAAAAACATAATAATGCATCTGAACAAGGAGGACAACAATATGATTGGCCTAGCGAAGCACTCACTACTCCACAAGAAAATGAACTTAGTACACTCACTCATTCCATTATTGAATGGAGACGCCTCAAAGAAAATCACGAAACATTTCGTATTCAAGTTCGTGAAATCTCTAAAAAAATGAAAGTACTCGAAGAAATCATTCTACGCGTTATGGAAAGCCATAATATTGGTGCACTTGACCTTAAAAGCTCTGGTGGACGCGTCCTCTATAAAAAATCCAAACGACACGCTGGACTCGGACAAAAAAATCTTAATAAACTCATTACTGAATTCCTACAATCCGAAGAAAAAGCTAAAGAATTACTCACTTATGTCCAAGAACACCGTGAAGTTATTATTAAAAAATCAATCCAATATGAAAAAACAGATTAACTAATAGAACAATATGCTAAGAGATTTATGTAAAGCAGGGGTTGATTGTGTAAGTGATATGTCCGGTCAAGGAAAAAAAGAAATGTATAAAGACCTTGTCGCTTCCATTATTTCTCTTGTACTTGCTATTCTTATTATTGCCTTTGTAGGTAAATTCTTATGGAATAGCACCGTTGCTGAACTCTTTACTGTTGTACGTCCGGTTCGCTCCGCATGGCAAATTATCGGACTCATGCTTCTCGTTTCACTCTTCAAATAATTCCTCTATCCTATCCATTTTATTTTACATTAATAAATAGAAATAATGTTCCTATTATATTTTCTTATTGCCCTATTTCTTGTAGTACTTGGTCTCATTGTTTATGCTAATTGGCCCTCTTCTGACTCCAGTGACTGTGGAGGATGCGGAAATTGCCCTACTCCCCCCTGTAATCGCTGCGGTGTCCCTAAACCAAAATGTCGTTGCCGACCAAAACCAGCTGGATGTCAATTCTGTTAATTATATTTTCATCTTATTATATCATCTATTACTATTCTTTTTGAATTTTAATAGATTATAATTCAAACATCTGTCAAAAATTATTAAATTACATCACAAACCATCCTCTTGTGACATTTATTCTTATAATAACTGTACAACTAGAGACTTATTAAATACATTTAATAATAAATACATACGTATACACTTTTTAATTATAATTGTAAATCTATCAATCCTTCATTTTTATTTAGATTCGATTATATTTTTAAAATAAATCTATTTGAGCAGTAACATCGTGGGCATTACCTATACTTCCATTATAGTTTAAATATAAAAGGATTCTATCTCCCGTATTTAGTCTTGTTGAACTGTTATAAAAATTAGTAGTTATTATGGATGGTGTAAATACAATTTCAAATACTGTAGGTATAATACTATAAGATTTCATCCCTACAGGAGTGTTTACATTGTTGCTCTGATTTAAAGTCCAAGTTGATCCACTTCCTGATACAATATATGTCCCATTTAATACACCAGATGATCCTGATGTAGTTCCAGAAACAGCAGACACAAATTGTCCAATTTGAATTGTTCCAGAAGTTAAACTTGTTACTGTTAGAGTTGTTCCTGAAACTGATCCATTGAATATAGCACCAGATGAATAACAAGTAGATGTCATAGATGTAGAAGAAACTATCTGAGAATTACTTACATTCCATATCAATCCACTTCCTGATATAATATATGTTCGATCTGATACTCCACTTCCAGTTATAAGTTGTCCAATTTGAATTGTTCCAGAAGTTAAACTTGTTACTGTTAGAGTTGTTCCCGATATGCTTCCTGTAAATATAGCAGGACCTACATTGGGCTGTTGGTTTCCAATCGGAGTATACTGCACGCTAAGTGTCACGGTTCCAGAAGATGGAACTACATTAAGAGATCCTGACAATCCAGAAATTAAAGTCGGTTGTTGAACACGAAAATATGGAGGAGGGGTTCCTGTATCTGGAAATACACCAGCACTAACAGATGTTGTTCCAGGCCATAACCATCCTCCAGCAGGAGAACTTGATACATTTCCTCTAAGTCCATAATAGATAATTGTAGGATATACATATGTTGAAAATCCTTTGTTTCCTGCAGATTTAGTTACTAAATCACTTCCTGGACCAACTTGAATTCCTGCAGTAGCTAAATAACTAGGATCTATAATTGTAGAAGGATTTGTCTGAAGAATATCAGATGCAGTATAAGTTTGTAATAATATTGGAACTGTAACGCCTGTTGTTGTAGAACGAATTTGAATAGATCCTGTATTACCTGGGTCAGCTGCTTCTATTCCAACATAAGATCCTGTTGAATCAGTATCAGTAGGCTGGGCTACGTATACATTTAAATCTCGGGTACTTGCTTGATTTGAATTCGAGACAAGAATTCCACGCTTGTTTCCTTTTCCATTAGAATATATGTTAATCGTACTTCCTTTAAGACTATTGAACGAAAATGAGGATGGATTTAATACACCTGTTCCTAAAAATTCAACTCCTGTAACAGTGGATGTCAATGTTTTTGACATTCCAGAGTTTCTTACAGTAAGAACAGAAGTTCGAAGTTTTGAGGTTTGCGACGATGTTCCCCCAAACACTATTCCTTTTAATACAACATTATCGGTAGATCCAGTGCACGTAAGATTAATTGTTAAATCCTCTACACGGCAATTTTCTCCCATTGTAATCATTGTTGTTGAACTTGTAACATTCATTTGTAGAATCGTAGTTTGAAGACTGAGTCCTCGAATAGATATACCATCTTTAAGTGTAATACCTGAAGGGAGTGTATAGGTTCCTGGTAAAATCCATATCGTTTGTCCTGAGCTGACTGCAGTAATTGCAGCAGCTATTGTAAGAAATGGATTCTCACCAATAGAAGCAGTAGAATCATTTCCATAGACTGCATCTACAATTGCTGTATTTCCTCTAGGCGATGGATTACCTTGCAGTCCTGTCGATCCAGTTGCCCCTGTATTTACTGCTGTACCTGGAATTCCTTGTGGTCCTGTTACTCCTGATAATCCAGTTGCTCCTGTATTTGTAGCTACACCAGAGATTCCTTGAGGACCTGTTGCTCCTGTATATCCTGTTGTTCCTGTTGTTCCTGTTGTTCCTGTTGTTCCTGTTGCACCAGATGGACCATTATATGATACCTGTGTTACAGTTATAATTGCAGATGGAACTGCTGGACTACCATAAGGTGGTTCAGCACCATTTTTAGGAATTGCAAGTATTCTTATATCCGGTTGATCTGCATTCCAAAATAATTCTATATAATCATTTGATTGTAACGGTAATACAAAATTCCAAGCAGGTACTGTACGTCCTGATGAGGTCGCTCCACTTACTGCTATAGATGTATTTGTCCAATCTAAATATTGACCATTCTTCGCTAACCATATATATGATAATGCCGCCGATCCACCCCCTGTACGCTCAAGCTGTAAAGAAAATTGGATATTATATACTGCTGAATGTAATACTTTTACTCTTGTTGGAAATCCACTTGCATTTGATTCAACTACCACATTAAAGGCACTATCAATTGAATTAAATTGAATAGGATTTGATCCTGATGGACCTGTACCTGCATTTGTTTGTACTGTTGTGTCATAAAATGATCCATAGTATCCTAATCCACCTCCTACTCCTGGTAATCCTGTTGGACCTATTGCACCTGTTGCTCCAGTAAATCCTGTCCATCCTGTTACTCCTGTTGTTCCTGTTGTTCCTGTTGTTCCTGTTGTTCCTGTTGTTCCTGTTCCTAAATATCCAGTAGGTCCTGTCCATCCTGTTACTCCTGTATATCCTGTTGTTCCTGTTGTTCCTGTTCCTAAATATCCAGTAGGTCCTGTCCATCCTGTTACTCCTGTATATCCTGTTACCCCAGTAACTCCTGTATATCCTGTTGTTCCTGTAAATCCTGTAGTTCCTGTTGTTCCTGTAAATCCTGTTGTTCCTGTAAATCCTGTAGTTCCTGTTGTTCCTGTAAATCCTGTTGTTCCTGTAAATCCTGTAGTTCCTGTTACACCTGTTGTACCTGTTACTCCAGTTGTTCCAGTTGTTCCTGTTGGACCAATTTGAGTATACATTACTTGCGTTACTGTTAAAAATACAGATGGTGTATAAGGTATCGTTGGACTTGTTGCTATAATAAATCGTGCATTAGAACCTGTAGACAATGCAACAATTTCAAAATAATCACCAGGATTCATCCATATTACATAATTCGTATTAATGATATATGATGCATTTGGATCTTTTAATGATTGACTAAATGCAGAATCATCTATATTTAAACCATTCTTTGTAAACCATACTGTTACAATTTCTTCCGTAAAATTTCCGATATTTAATTCTCCTGTAAATTGGAAATTATATGCACCTGCTTCTTGAATTACAATACGCGACGATGGTACTCCTATAATAATATTACGAGATTCCTCTGTTTTAGTAAATAGAAGAGTCTTTGCAACTGAGAAATTAGTTTGTGTAATTAAACTTGAAAATACTCCATAATTACCTAAAACACCACCTGAACCTGTTGGGCCAATTGGTCCTGTATAACCCGTTACTCCTATTCCTCCTGTTATACCTGTTGTACCTGTACCCAAATATCCAGTAGGTCCTGTATAACCTGTATAACCTGTTGAACCAGTTGTACCTGTTCCTAAATATCCTGTAGGCCCTGTATATCCTGTTACACCTGTAAATCCTGTTACTCCCGTTATACCTGTCGTGCCGGTTGAACCTGTTGTACCTGTAAATCCTGTTGTTCCCGATGTACCTGTCAAACCTGTATATCCAGTTGATCCAGTTACACCCGATGATCCTGTTCTACCTGTTACACCTGTAAATCCTGTTACTCCAGTTACTCCAGTAGTACCCGTTGATCCTGTTGTTCCTGTTACTCCTGTTGTTCCTGTTACTCCTGTATATCCTGTAAATCCTGTTGTTCCTGTTGAACCTGATAATCCGGTTGTTCCTGTTGAACCTGTTGTTCCAGTTGAACCTGATAATCCTGTTGTTCCAGTTGTACCTGTTGTACCAGATAATCCTGTCAATCCTGTTGAACCAGTTAAACCTGTCGAACCTGTAAGTCCTGTACTTCCTGTAGTTCCAGATGATCCTGTAAATCCTGTAGTTCCTGTTCTTCCAGTTGATCCTGTAAATCCTGTAGTTCCTGTAGTTCCTGTAGTTCCTGTAGTTCCAGATGATCCTGTAAATCCTGTTACACCTGTAGTGCCGGTTGAACCAGATAATCCTGTTACACCTGTAGTACCAGTTGTACCTGTTACACCTGTAGTGCCTGTTGAACCTGATAATCCTGTTATACCAGTAGTGCCTGTTGAACCTGATAATCCTGTTACACCTGTTATACCTGTTGCACCTGTTGGGCCTATTCTACCAGTTGATCCTGTTATACCAGTAGTTCCTGTTGAACCTGATAATCCTGTTATACCAGTTGTACCAGTTGTACCAGATAGACCTGTTATACCAGTAGTGCCGGTTGTGCCTGTTGAGCCTGATAATCCAGTAGTGCCTGTTGTACCTGTTGTACCTGACAATCCTGTTACTCCTGTTGATCCAGTAGCACCTGTTGTACCAGATGAGCCTGTTCTACCAGTTGGTCCTGTAAACCCTGTTATTCCTGTCATACCCGTTGTACCAGTATTGACAGCTGTACCAGGAAGACCTTGTGGTCCTGTTATACCAGTAGAGCCTGTTATACCTGTTCTTCCTGTTGCACCAGTATTGACAGCTGTACCAGGAAGACCTTGAGGACCTGTAAAACCGGTAACTCCTGTTACTCCTGTTGAACCAGTAAATCCAGTAGGACCGGATAGACGTAAACACGGTATCATAGGTGGGCAAGGAGGAGGTAAACATTGTTGTTGAAATGGATAAGGAGGACAAGGAGGGCAAGGAGGATAAGGAGGACAAGGATAAGGTGGTGGAATAGGCGGAGGTGGTGGACAACACGGATTAAATTGTGGTATCGTGGCCATTTATACTAAAAATATATGCTATATTATATTAATGTATTAAACTCAAAAGAATACACTTTATATTTATATTAAATTTTAATGATATACTTAACATTTATATTACAATCATTAATTAAATTCGGTACATTAAAAGTGGTTAATGTATTTCCATCTCCATAATATATTCCTATTACATTAAATAATACCAAATAGGTTGTTCTACTGATTTCTGCACCATTACATTCAATATATCCTGTAGGTGTGGAGCCTGTTGTATTTACTAAAATTGTTCCTGGTGGAGGAGTAGTTGTGGTTGGATAGGTTTGTATTTCTATTGGAACAATGGAGGGTGGACAATAAGGTTCAGGTTCAGGGGTAAAAGGCAGAGGTAGTGGATAAATAGGACCAGGTGGTCCTGTTGATAAAAATTTATTTTGTATAACTGGGACAGGCATTATTTGTTGACAACATATCGTATTATATCTTGCTAATCTTGGTCGGAATACAGACATATTTATACTAATAATATATTTGTATTCTTTATTAAATTCTCCTTTATAGAATTTAACAATTTACTAAACTTAAATAAATATACTGTTTATAAATAAGATTTAATTATAATATTATTTATTTATAATATTATAAAAGGTATGACGCTATTTCTTAAAATAAAACGATTTACTCCTAATTTATTTAAATATGAATCTGATCTGTTAAAGGGTAGATGGAATATTGATTATGATGATAAAGTATTGAATAGAAAGATATATTTAACAAATATGGATAATTGTGGTTGTTGTGGAAATATTAAAAAAGAAGGAAACGAAAAAATAAATAATACAGATGAAGATCTATTAAAATATTATATAATATAAAATTATTAAGATAAAGATCTATTTAAATCTTACTTTTATTGACATTGTTCACAACAGAAACCCTGATTTGTCAATATTGAATTACATGTATTACATTTATTAAGAAAGCTTGTTCCTTGTTGCATATTAACTAATGGAGTAATGAATGGCTGTGGAGCTGTTACTATTGTTGTAGATGTAACATATATTGAACTTCCAGTAATAGTTGATGTATATGTCCAGTCACATACTAATAGAGGGGTAGTAATATAATTTACTTGTTGAATTGTACTACCAATCGATCCAGGTGCTACACCAACTGTACTACCTATTATACTAGATATAAGTGGTGTACTACAAAATTTATTAATTTGGGTACTTAGAATGGTAGTGACCATTACAGTACTATATAAATAAATAAGAGTAGAATTTGTTTTTTTCCATTCTAATTCGGCTCGTTTTTTCTTTCCACATAGATAAGATCCATCTAAAAGACTATTTGCAAATTGATAGGAAGTAATAATTGGATTACATACATATTCATTTACACACGTTATACAAGATCCGTAATTTTCATATTCTGCTATGATTTGAGGATTTCCACTACTATCTAGTTTAGTTTCTGTAATAGTACTTCCACGATATACAGTATCAAAGCAAGTAGATTGAAATACAATAGGACGATAATATGCCTTATATAGTGTACGATTTTGTTTTGCCTTAACAATATCACTGGCGTTCATTCTATTCTTATTTGGATAACAAATCGATCCGCTAGTAAACGATATCAGAATAAATAGAGAATATACTTTTAGAGAATAGAGAATGGAATCACAACAAGTTCCTTATAGATTAGTATTGACAATTGTCGTAATTGCTATTATTGTTGGATTAATTGTAAATTTAATGTATTTTACTCCAAAATACAATCGTGTGGATGAGGGTTTTTTTGGCGGAGTAGCACGTGGTTCAGGACATCCAGATTGCCTCCGGACTCTTCCAGAAGGTTCAGAACTACTAGATTTAGTATCAAAACGTAATATGGATACCACTTCGGGTGTTTCAGAAGCTTCGCCTGATTATAAAGAACTTGAACTTATTTTAAGTAAATTAGGATGTCTTAAAAAGGATTTAATGTCACCAAGTGGAATTCCTGAAGCTACACGTTATCAAGCTTTTGAAACGGCTCACGATCGTATCAATGTTGCAGAATTAACTGCTTTATGTATGAGTCAAAATATTCCATCAAGAGATCTTGATATTATTTTTGCTACTTGGAGAGATCGCGGTAATGTTTTATTACGTAAATTATGTACTGCTGCAAATCTAAATGAAAAAGAAGTACAAAAAGCTGAACAATTATTTAAAGTGGCTTGGGCGGATGTATATGACATTTCAACTTCAAAATGTCTAAAAACAGATTTTAGTAAACAAAATGGTGGTTCAACTGGTGGTGATGTGAGTCCATTTGAACCCGAACATCTCAAAGATGCACGATCCTATGACTATAAATACGGTGGACTATCCGCAAGTGGTTGGAATGGTGCCGTATAATCCATTCTTTATATTTATTTATAATATATTATCATTTTTTTAAAATTAAATGATAATATATTGATTATTATTTTTTTAATGTAATGATTTAATTATTTATAATCCTTGCATTAATTTGCTGAGTGCATTCATTTCAGTCTTATCATGTTGTTTTTGTTGTTTCTTTAATTCTTTAACTTGTCTTGAAAGACTTTCGCCTTGTTTTTGTTGTTGTCTTTTTAACTCAGCTTTAATTTTTGCAGCTCTAGGGTGTCGCATACCAGTCACCATTGAAGAAGATTGTACATTCATCATCATACTTTCCGGAATAGTACGCATTTGTCGGAAAGATTTCCCCTTTCTTCTAGACAATTTTACGTTTGCATTTATTCCAGATAATTTTCTAAATGATTTTGACTTTCTATATGATCTGTTTCTTGCAATTCTTCTGGATGATCGTGTAGTTGAAGACGCACGGGCTCCTCCTTTTCTATTTTTAAGTGTCTTTCTCATTTCTATTTTAAATCTATTTTTTATATTTTCGTATCTCAATCTATTTTATAATATAGTCGATTCAATACGTACTCTCATTTCTTCTTTTATTTTATTACTTGGTGGTCTTGTTAGCCGTAGTGAATTGTCTGTAGTAACTTCATCTTTTACCATTTTTGGTTTTTCAATTAATCCCCATCTTCTCCATACATCTTCTTTACCAATCGTATATCTCCAAGGAAATTCTCTTGATTCTCTATCTTTCATATGAGTTTTTACTATGTTATTTTGTATAATTATCCATTCTATTTGTTTTTTTAATAAATGAGTAAAAATATCTTTTTTACCTTTTGATAGAAATCCGATATATAATAATTCGGCCCACGCTTCTGTTTCGGCTTCAATATCATCAACATCTTTCTTTTTATCATCTAAACACGATGAATGTTGTAATTCGTGAATTAATACTCTTGTTGCATCTTCTGCACGATAAATCATAATTGTTTCAGAATTACAAGTATAGGTATATCCACCATTTATATTTTCTGGTTTTATTTTTCCATTATTTTTTGGAAATAGTCTTTTTTTTGAACTTGCTAATATATAAATTTTACATTTTTTATGATTTCCCTTTTCGGAATACATTCTTAATATTCGTCCCCATAATCCCCACGGAACATCCTCTTTTTTTATGTCTTTATCATAAATAATAATAACTTGACCAAATTCACATTCTCCCTTATTCATTTCTAATTTACCATTTTTCCATTCATCTATCATTTTTATTCTTATATTCATTGGATCAAATTCAGATTCTTTTTTACTTTCATTTATTAAATAGGACCAATCTATATTATTTATATTATGTATCCCACACGTTATTTTCCACTCAGGTTCACTCTTTTTATATTCCTTTTTCATCATAGCCAATAATGTATCAATTAATATTGACATATTCTATTGATATACTATTTTCTTTTTAGGATTATAATCGTTATTAATTTGATTATTATAAGGAATTAGATCGTAATTTATAGAAACATCTTGCTAATTGTAGATGAACGTGTTCCCATAAAATAGGAATACGATAAGAGGTTACTAATACCCAACCTGAACTCGATTCCGCTTTCCATAAAATATCTAATATATCAGATTTCATCTTCGGAGTCATCCATTCTGTCTCATAAATCGCTATAATCCAATACATTATTACATCCGTCCATCTTAAATTACGTTGAAGACAGATATAAATCCAATTTCTTATTTCTGTAATTAATATAGCACTACCCTCTTTTTTAGACCAATCCTCCAACGTCTCTTTAAAAAATTCTAACCATACATCTTTTTCTGTTATATTTATACTCTTTGTATACTTATCTAATAAATTATCCTTACCATTTACTGGAATTTCAAAACAAAAATCTCTTAATCTACCACATAATGGTAATTCGGTTGTTAATAAAATGGTAAATGTCGGATATTGTTCTAAACATTCTTGTAATTGAAGCACAGATTCATCTGTTAAGAAATGTGCGTGATATAATACTAAATAGCGGGTATGTATCATTGATGAAATTAAACAAACATCTTGTTGTCCTGTCCATCTTGTTAAAATAGATTGTAAAAAAACTTTATCTGACATTGACATACGTGCTACATCAAATCCTAAATGAAGCTGTGATTCTTCATAAGGGATACTTTTTCCTGATATTTCATCATCTTCTTCATCTGGATCTGCATTATTCGTTTGTTTATTTAAAAACCATACACTCGTCTTTATCTCTAAATCTATTCCTATATTTTTACCCTGTTTTCTTATATAATTTAGTAACTCGGTTTTTTTCCCACAACCACTTGATCCTCTCCAAGCATAACTACACGGCTGGGCCATTATCTTTACTCTTCTTTTATACTTTTAAGCACCTCTTTTTTACTCACTCTTATTATTTTCCTCTTCATTTAATCTATGATTTATTACATAATCATATAATTCCCTTACCACATTTGTTCCAGTTGTTTCACATAAAAATGGAAAAATAGAATGAATCAATAAACAAAACGATCCATACCCCATTTTTAATGATAATTTTATTGCTCTTAACCAATGACCACCATATGTCATACCATTAGTATGAGGATGTTTTGTAAATAATTCATATAATCTCTTCGTTATATTACATTTATTATGCATTCGTATCATTGAATTACGAATATTATATATTGTTTCCTCATCAAACGAACTCATCATCTAATTTCTATTAACTAGTAATGTTATTTTAAATTGCTTTCTATATTTTTAAATAGATCTATAATACAATTTTATGAAAATATATTTAGATTATTTACCCTCCGAACACCTTTTACTTATTTATCGTTTATATCACGAAATGAATTTTATAGCTGTAAAAAATGAATTAAAAACACAAATTATGTATGTTCGTACTACATTAAAATGGTTGAAAATATGTTCTACCTATCATCATCCATTGTTATATCCTTTTAAAACAATTTTAATGTATCATTTACAAGATACTCCTATGAATTATTTTTATAAAAAACAATTTTATCGTTATTTACATTCGTGTTATATGAGATCTATACAACTTGAACTCTTTTTTTATTATATTAAATCATAATTATAGTAGTGTTATATTTATATAAATAATAGTATTTAAATAAATAGAACAATTTGAAAAGACAGTATTATTTCAATAAATGACAAATATGATCTTAACAATACCGTATCAAGCATTTGAAACAGGACATGTACATTTAACACCATTTCAAATGGATCGTTATGGTAAACATATGGCTAGATTAACCTATAAAGATAATTCAATTGATTTTCAAGATGTTAGTATTTTATCACCACCTCTTCGTGTTATTGATTATAATCCTGAAAATTCACGACTACGTCTCGATCTATCAGATTATATTACCTTTCAAATTAAACTAAAAACATTATATGATTACCTCATCAGCACATTCTATATCCATCAATACGGATTCTTACATCATAAAAATAAATCCATTGATTTTATTCGTAATCTCTTTTATTCACTTCTTGATGGTATGATTTTATCTTTATATATTTATCCTACTACTTATGTTAAGTTAGGAAATGATACAAATTGTCGTATAACGGAACTTAAATCGGGTGATATGATTCGGTGTGTGATTCGTTTTCAGGGTATATCTCAATTAATGGGTCACGACGGGTTTCGTTTACGTCTTCATCATTCTGTACCTTCCATTTGGAAAATTAAGGCCTTGTAATTACCGATAATGTTAACGCTGAATATCCTAATCCTAATGATATGCATCCCAATAATAAAACAATATACATTGTCTTACTTGGATCTTGTAATACGTATAATAATAATCCAATAAATAATACGGTTGAACCAATAATTGTCATAATCATTGTTTTTTTAACATAATCTTTTAATTGATTCCAGCTATCTTTACTTCCAACATATGCGGATAATGTAATAGTAGATGAAATAAATAGTCCAATTGCTATTGCTAACCAGAGTAAAGGTTGTTTAACTATCAAACCTACTGTATTTCCAACAGTTGATAATGCACCTGATGTATCCGTACTCATTCTCTTCTATATCTTTCTATAATTTCGAAACAATTGTTATAGATAAAGATGCAAATGTTATTCCTATTGACAAACAAGTCAATAATAATAATATGTACAACGATTTACTTGGTTCTTGAATAATATATAATATCATTGATACACACATAAAAAGAAAACCAACTGATAAAATTATTATTTTTCCTAAAATATTATCTTTATAATTTGCTGAATTTTTTTCGTTTAATAATCTGACAATATATACAATAAAAGTTATTATTGCACCAATTGAAGTTAAAATAATTGGTGTTGTTGTCGGAACGTTTGAACTCATTCTAACCTGACAATATCTTAATATTTTATTATTTTGTATTCTTAATTGATAATACTGAAGGAGTAGAAGAGGATGAGGAAGGGACAGGAGATGAGTTTGATTTTCCTTTAAAATAATTTTTTACTTGATTTGCAGGAAATGATAATGGTTCTACACCAAATAGTGTTATTAATATAATAAGTAATAATGCA